>Ga0209208_10013104_pt1 | contig 10402 bp, 4 predicted proteins | sample S1TSphfallax_3_FD_187694 | JGI IMG/M metagenome (GOLD analysis project Ga0209208, IMG submission 187694) | Host-associated microbial communities from peat moss isolated from Minnesota, USA - S1T2_Fd - Sphagnum fallax MG (SPAdes) (version 2) | ecosystem: Host-associated > Plants > Peat moss >... | reverse complement strand
ATTTATGAGAAAAAAAAAAATGAACAAATTTTTGATACCACAAAATTGGGGAAAAAAAAAGACACCCTGGTTGTAATTATCAGGATACCCACCAAGTGGTCACTGGCTTGGAGTATTGAAGTTATTTGGGAATTAGGCTTTTGATGATGCATAAGTATGTGATATCCCACAAATATCTTGACCTTTAAAAATAGCGCACACAGAATCATGTTTACAATGTAAGGTTAATGCACGACAATATGGCATTGTCAAAATTACAATTAAAAGAGATTTTTTACAACCATACCCAAAACTACCACAATCAAAGCATTCCGTGAACATAGAGTTTAATAATGCGATGTAGATGTCCCTTATTCACATCCTTGCAATGTTTTCTCTTGTAACAACGTTTCGAGTTGAACATGCTTGTCAAGTGGAAAATTATGTTCACATTGAATGCGAAATTGACAAAAGACACTACATAAACTATATGGCCTATGGATGATCATCAAAACTATGGGAGAGCCATCATGGGGGTTGATTGACAAAAACAAGAGGCTGCTGTAAAGTGCCCCTTTACATGTAAATCCCAATATCTTCTCCTCCTCCTATATAAGTATTGGTGTAGATATTTTACCTCCACCATGGCAGAAATGGAACATGTGGCAAAGAACAAATTGATCATGGAAGGGTGTTAAGGGCACCATGTCATCATCTCCTTTCTAATCACATGCTTTGCCTTCTATACTTCAAAAAGCTGTAAGCACCAAAGTAGGGATTAAAGTTGTAATGAGTTTTTTTTTAAAAAAATTTAATATTGGGAATTATTGGTGTCAAGTATCAACAGTCAGATTCCAGTGGATGATTGACCTTTATTGCACTCATGTATGCTAGCCTCCAGGTTTAGGGTTTAGGGTTTAGGTTTGCCAAGAGCTTCCCATATCAGATCAGATCAGATCAGCCTTATTTATTAAGCTCTCATAAAGTATGAAACTGGGATCAATTGAATACTGGGTCCCAAATAATCAATTACCCCCTGAATAGAAATGTGATTGCTCTTTACTTACTACTACTGTTTTATTTTCTAGATAATTTCCACCAAATTGGTGAAAAATGAGTGTTTTTTTTATAAAAAATTTAAAGTTGCCAATTTTGATATTTTTTCACATTCCAAATTCACCAGATATTCCTTAGTGAACTCCACTGGGTAGCCAAAGCTATAGACGGATGCTTAGATTTCTTTAAATTCATATTTCTAATAGCCAAATCTGGCTAAATCATCATATGGATGATCGCGCCACACAGACAAAGAAATTTTGATCTGTACTTCTAGTGATTATCCCTTCAAGTTTGAAAAGCCATCACAAAGTCCGCAAGCACTAATTAGGTACAATGAATTAACTTTGAAGTGTAACTCAATCTCTCACTTAAAAGTATACAAGCTTGGGGTATGCCCACTAGGACAAGGCGAGTTGACCCCTCACATTGGGATCATGGTAAAAACCTTGAAACCCATTTAAATCGCTTATAAAATGTTTTAAATATTTATAAATATCATGTCCTTAGACAAAATGAGGGTCCCTAAGTCCAAATCTATAATTTTTGGGGCCTAATATGACCATTTTAATGGGTTGTGGGGTTTTTACCATGATCCCAATGTGGGGGTCAATTTGCCTTGTCTTAAATGCAATATTGAACATGAGAAAATTTGAATTTGGGCTTCAAAGACTATTATATAGTTTAACAAAGGGGATATTGAATTTGGAGTATGAGACCCGATATAGTTTAATAATGGGATATTTTATAATTTGTTGAAGCAACCAGAATAAATATTTGGGATTTTGGCCAATACTATGGGAGTAGGTGCTCAATGGGGGGTAGATGTTGTTTTGCAACATAGAGGCGAACACCATGATAAACACTAGGTGAAAGACTTCTAGAAATTTTTCGCATTTGATAGTAAGGATATTGTAGTTTCTCACCATGCCTATGATTGAGAAGGCTTGTTCTGCCTTGGCTGAACCATGGTAAAAACTAAAAACCTCAATTTTCTTGGGTTGCTTCTAAACATTTTAAATTTAGTGCCCATAGATTAAATTAGGTTTTCTGAGTGCCAATTTAGTACTTCATGAATTAAATAGAGCCTTTGCCAACATTTTGTGGTCAATTTTTTTCATTTGGTGAAAAGAAATTATATAGATATAGAGTCAAATATTCCTTTTTCAGAAAATAAATTGCCAAAAATAAAATAAATAATCTTTTTTAAATCCATTTTTTAACACATCATTCAAGAAAGTAATCAAGACTTAAAAGGATTTTCATAAATTTCTATTGGTCTATAACCAAACATGGCTAAATATTTTTGTGGATGATTACTCGTCTAGCAAGATCATAACATTGAAAAAAATCCCATTGATTGCCATTTAAGAAGGTGAAGGTGATGGTGTAAGTGTTACTTCACTCTTTTACCATGTTAAAAACCTTTTATTCTAATGTTTTTGAATTTTTGGTTTTAAAAGAAACCTTTCACTTAGATTTGATTTCTTTTAATTTGCTTATTTTGTAAAATTTGTGGTGTGGGTTTAAACATGGTTCCTTGAATTAACATGGCCAATTTCAAAATCTTACCATAATGATTGTGAAGTTTGGTTTCAATTCCATCTTTAGCAATACTTTGAACTCATGATTTAAAATATGCAAGACCAAGTTAGATAATCAACTTAATACCTTAAATATTGATCTTTCCAATCATTTTGTAGTTCAAAATAGTGTGAAATGAAAAATCACCATGAAAAGAAAAAATGCCATCTAGTTGAGGCGTGAAATGTTTTATGTTAAAGTTGGCTACATCCAAAAATAGGAAGTGTGTCTTCAAAATGATGGTTTTTTTTTCCCTTTACAAAACCTTCTAGCAACAAAAAAAAATGGTAAACATATGAGTAGATGGGATTGTTGTGTGTTTGTTTTTGGTTTCTTTGTGTTGTTTTGGGAATGAAAAAGCACATGAGTTTGTTGAAGAATTTATGAAGATTTGGTGCCAGAGGTATGGCATGTGCGGAGGAATGTTGTTGAGGTGGTGAATAAAAAGCGATACAATGATTTTTAAAAGGGAATTCTTTTAAAGAAGGTTTTTAAGAGAATGTGGTATTGATATGTGGTGCATTCAGAAATGCATACAATGTTTAGGTTGTGCTTGTTGATTGAGTTGCAACATGTTGTGCAATGGTGCTTTCAACTTTGTGGTCATAAGGGGAAGTCTCAAGAAAATTTGTTGATATGCATCTAAATGGCATGACAAAAAATGCAAAGTTCATAATGTCAAAATATGTTTTTCATGTCTAGGACATTTAACAATTATGTTTTCATTCTAGTCATGTAATCATATCTTATTAGTCATGATATTTTAATTGTCATTGTAATTACATTACAACAACATTGTGACTACATGATTACATGCCTACATGTGTGTATGCAACTACATCATTACTAATGTGATTACATGTTAACCTATATATACCTAGTTTGTAAGCTAGGCAAGGTCACCTACTTAAGTTACTTATGGATTATGTACCTATATAGGTAGGTAAATATGTAGGATAAATTATGTTACCTATTTGTGCAAAAGCTCCATGCTTGCCTATTTCATATCCTCTTACTTACCTACCTAACTAAACTACTTATATCCATATGTTACATACCTAGGTTAACATATGCCACCTATATATTTAATATAAGCTACCTACACTATTTTTTGTTGATGTTTTGTCCATTGCTCCAATTCTATTTCACTTGAATAAACATAATGGAATACTGATTCACATATTATTAACTTTGATATGCATTAGTCAATGTAATAATATTCTTGTTAAAATAGGTGATCTTCTCCCTTTGATAAATTGTTTATAAGATTATGAAAAATTGCAATTTGTAAGGGTTTCACATCCACTAAAAAAATTGGGATTTTGTGAATAGTCCTTGTAACTAATTTAAGGACAAGTGACATACACAATTAACATCCCACTAATCATGTTCAACAAGTCACATACAACCATAGTCATAAATGACATGGTCTTTTTGGATGGAAAGTAGAAATCAACAAAATACATTTTTGTTTTTTGATTGAATCTACGTGTATTGTTGTTTATGACTAACATGCAATTGATTTAGTCAACACTAACAATATGTCAATATTGAGGTGACGTTTCCTCAATATTGATATGTGGTAACATTTTTTTTAACATTTCAAATTTATCTTTGGTTAATCTTGAAAAAATGCACATCATCCATATTATATGGTCTTAGATAATGATATGTGGCATAATAATTGTGTTTGGTGTTTCAAGGCCAATTATTTGGTGACACATGATACATTTAAACCCTAGTTAATATTTAATATTTTGAATTGAATTAATTATATATTGTTCAATTTAAGATCAATAAATTGTCAACATGTGTCATCTATATAAATAGGTAAATAAGGTAGGCATAGGAAGGTAATTAGGTAAACGTATGCTAATTAAGTAGAGTTAAAATAATATTATTTTATCTTGGGTCAAACTTTTAAGGTTGAGCCCCTTTATTGGTTCATTTTTGGAATGGCATTAATTAAACTTTGGACACAACTAATGCACCTAATTATACACTTCACACAGAAGAAAAAAAACAAAATATATTGGTCAAACATTTTAGTTAGAAATGTCATAAACTTAGTCATAATTTATTTGCAATTACTTCCTAATACTTATTTTATAATACTTTAGTTAACTTTTTAATTATTTTAATTATTTTAGTTTAGAATATAAAAAAATTACAATATTATCTTATCATCATCATCATCATCATCATTATTTGATGTACTTATTATATTGTAATAATATATTTATATTTATAAATAGAATTTAAAGACTAATTAGCACATTTAATTACTCACATTTTAATGATAATAATTATTAATCATAATTATAAAATTATTAATATAACTTTTACTTATCAAAGGTTAGCTATTTTTAAATTAGTTTTAATAGTAATCCTATATAATAATAATAAAATCATGTTTTTGAATAAGTATAAAAACAATTTAATAAATTGTACTCAACTTTTTATTAAAAAAAATTAGTATGTTTTAGTAGAAAAAAAAATTAATTATTTTATTTAGTTAGTAATATAAAATAACCATATTATTATTATTACTATTTCACTTGTTATAAGTATTATTAATTATAATAATAAACATTTCATAATAATAATGATTTTAGTAATTATAATAAACCTTGGATACACCTATAGTATGGTCCTAATTTGTTCTATATACCTAAAATACAATTTGAATATATTCAAAAATATATATATATATACCTTTATGTATGATTGATACATTTTAATGTGTTTTAAATATATGTGTGTGTGTGTGTGTGTAATATTTTAATACATACTCGCATTATACACATGTACATTTTAGTACTCCCTCAATACCTTCAATGAATGCTAATATATTCATAGGGCTACAATTCATTTTGGTCACATTTACAATTAATGGGACATATATGACCCTTGTTGAATGACAACCAAACAAAAAGTTGTCCTTTTGAAAAGATGAAAGAAAATAATAGTGCAAACTAGTTATAGCATAATCACAAGTAGGACAAAACATAACAAATAATCACAAAAATGACCAAAAGTCGTTGTAAATGAAATTTAATTGCATGTAGTTGCAAATAGAGTGATTACAAAACCCCAAATTTCTATTAACAATTTTGATTATAACCACTATTCCATACCCATGAAAACATCTACATATTCAACAATGTTCTCAAGTAAATTGGCAACAACTACCTTGCTTATAGTTGGTGGATCAACCTACCCTTTATTACATGTTTTAAATTGTTCATGGAACAATTTTTGATCAATGAGGATATGTTTACCTCAAATTTTGGCTTGTTTACGACCATCTTCTTGCTTGCTCCAAATGTAGCAAAAAAAAAATTGCATCTTATGTTTTTCAGCCATTAGAACTCAACTAATTTTGTAGTAATCCATTGCCAAAAAGATTGTATCAACTTTGCATCCACAATATTTGATCACTTGTGATTTGAGATCATGTATGATATTAAGTAATTGACCAAAGTTGACAGTATACTTGGTATCAAGAACTTGTTGATCAATATCTTGCAAAAAAAGTTTTACTAATTTGACTTCTTTTGTAAATACAACAAATTAAATGGCAATGAAGATGAAAAAAATTTACATTTTAACTTGAAGTGGATTAGTATTAAATGAACATGCCTAACTTGTAAATTCATTGGTTCATTGAACTCCAATACTCATAAGTTGTTCTACACTTTACATTTATTGAATTGTCACGATTCCTTCAATGTATTTTGATTTCATTTTTTTTCCATTTCAATTTGTAGAACCTTTAGGTTTTAAAGCCTTCCATTCTTTTAAAAACTTGTTGCTTTGCTACAAATTCATTTTTTGTTACGATTATAACAAATGTGCTTATTAACATTAGGTTTTGATGGTTTGGAGTTGTAGGTGGCAAAGTTTTGTGTCAAAATATAACTTAATTTCCTAGGATAGTTGATGGGTTTTTGGTACATCACATTACATAATAAACAATGAAATTTGATAGACAATTTGGACAATTTCATAGGTTGAACTTTGACACTTTGACAAAAGTTGTAAATTTTGTTATTGGATTTTTTTTCGAATTTGAAAATATTTTATACTATGTATTTTCATGTTACAACTCATACAATATCAATTTGCATGATTCAAATCAACACCTACTACTTATTTCCTTCCATTCTTATTTACAAATTGAGAAAAAAATGGTTTGTATCTTTCGAATTCACTTTCTTCACAAATGATGACTTCTTTGTGTTCAATTAAAGTGTCTCTTTTCACATTAATTATAGGTAACTAAATATAAGGATGAAGACCTAATCTAAAAGCTATTGTCATATAAGTATTTGTGGCCTTAATTTACAAACAATTTGCCAATTTCAAAATCATTTTGTAATAAACTTTCAATTGTTCATGATATTCATCAACTTCATGTTCATCAATTTTTTTCTATTCTATATCATTTATAGAAATTTTGTTCAAATTTTACAAATGTGTAATTAGGATGATCAAATACAAAGTTTTCACCTCATTCAAAAATCTATTATCTCCTAGTATCAATGATATCATCATTAATTGTCTCACCATTAACTTTAGTTTCTTTTTTGAACACATGGATGTGAACATCAAGATTGGTGTTTTTGACATATGTTGGATATGCAAAGTATTTATGAAGCTTGATCAATTCAACTAAGTTTAATGGTGTATGTAGACATGGATACCATGCTGAAAAAAAAGGTGCCCACTTGGATTTGGTCCTAGCTAATTCAATGGTTTGTTTGATGTGTTAAAACGTATAACATTTTGGTCCAATTCAGGTCCAAAATTTAATATTGGTGAATTTGGTGGATTTTTCCTTCCACCTCTTCCTCTTAGTGCTATTGTTGTTTGATGTACCATTACAATTGAAGACAAAAGGTTGTTTCACACATGGGGTTTATTAACTACATAAATAACCTTAATGCCGAATTTACCACCCACTTTTAACCGTGTTCATGTTAATTTTGCCTACATTGTTACTTTAGTACCAATATTAACTAATTTTATTCACACATAAAATTAAATTAGGGCATTCTAATTATCGATGGTTGTTTTTCACAACCTTTGTTCATGATTAGCTTTTGGAGATAGTTGTCAATTTCTTTTTTCCCCAACATTGATGTGGTTCAAATCCATATCCAAAAACCAAAAGTTCAATGTTTTGTTGTAAATGACAATTCCTTCAAATCCAAGGGGTACAACATGCAACTCCAACCCGTTGTTGACCCCAAGAAACAATTTCTAGATGTCTTTGTGGGGATGCCAAGTTCTTTGAAAGATGCATGGGTTTTATAATTGTTTTCAATTTACTGCAATGCTATATGGGGAGATATGTTCAATGACAACAATTTTTATGAGGGCATCAAGTTGTATATAATCAAGGACAAGGGGTATTCATTGCTTTCATGGGCAATGGTGCTTCATAAGTAAATTGGAGTTCAGCATTCCATTTTAGAGGCTTTGTTCAAATGGTAACTTAGTTGTGCCAAAGTCCTAATTGACAATAACTTCAACATTTTGAAAAAGTCTTTTCAAGAATTATGATAAAATTAAACATGGATGTGTAATTCTTCCTTGGTGTGGTTGTTTGCTATTGTTTGTTACACAATATAATTTTGAATGGGAAAGATAATGACATCAATCATGATGCCACAATTGGAGCTTGAAGATGTAGTAGAAATTACATGTGGGATGAATGATCATGTAAATGAACTTGACACAAAACTTGTCCTATGAGGGGGGGAAATATCGAAATTTATTCAACATGTAGTAATACAATAATATTTGGGGAATCATAGACCTCAATATCATCAACATTGAACTTCATTTCTTCAAAATAAAATAAAATCATGTGACATGGTGTTCATTATGCATCAAATGTAGAATTGAATTACAAGTTGAAATTTGAAATTGAATTTTATGAGTTTAAATATTTGAATTGAATTTTGAAAAGTTAATGTTTGAAATTTGAATTTGCAAATTGAAACAAAATGTCTATAACAACATGTATGTTTTTCAATCTCATAATTATATTATGTACCTTTCCATGTTTTCATTTTGGAACATTACCTAACCCTTCGTCACAAAAAATATGCAAGCTGTGAATTGATGAGTCAACCCCTAAACCATTTTAAGAATAAGATATTTCAACTTTTGGAGGTATGAAACCTTGATCCTTGATGAATGCATGACATATGGTAGTACTCAAACTTGAAAGCATTGTGACCATGCTTTTTTTCACTTTATGTAATTTATTGTTTCAAGCTTTGAGGTACTATAAATGCTTTTTGAAATTGTGTTCATGAATTTTTGAACAACGTTGTTCAATCTCCAATTGAATAGTATTAATCTTATCCATTATTTTCACAAGCACATGGTTGTTTCTGTTGGAAGATTTAATCACATTATTATGTTTTTGCTTAACTATAATGTTGTTTGATGCATGTGTATTTGTTGGATAGCAAGAACATTGATGAAAAGACAACATTTTCATTGTTTGATAATAGTTTTATATTGCAAATAAATTAATGAATGACCCTACACCTTTGCCTTAACTATTTACATTTACATTTAGAACATTTGGCATTTCGACTACATACAATTTTCATTTTCATTATGTGTTTCCTATGTTGGTGATTTGTAAATTCCATCTCCTTCAACATTCACATCCTTGGTATGCAAAGGAATATTCACAACCCTCTCCCTTTGAAAAACTTCAATAAAATCATAATACTTTTGGTGGAATTGAGGAGGCAAATGATTTCATTCCTTTTATTTAGACATCAAATTTTTTTAATTGGTATGATTTCATGTCCTTTTATGATAATATGCAAGTTTCTTGTAGTTAAAGTTTAGTGAATTCCACTTATTTTTGCACATGATGTCATTTTTTTTATGTTTTCTTTTTCATTTCCTTTTGCAACTCTTTAGCGATTCTATCCCAACATTACAGAATAGAGACCATGTGTGCTTTGGGATTAATGAGTTCTTTTGAGCACTATGTTTTGCATGTTTACAAGTGATGAATGCCAACATTTCACGATGCTCCCAACACTGTAACAAAATGTGGGTGTAGTTCCTTAGTCCCTATCATTAGATAAATACTTCATTATTTTCCACCTAGTCCCCATTTACTAAGACTAGTGAATTTGATCAAAATTTAGTGAAATCACTTGGTGTACATGGACACCTTTTGTTGTAGTGCAATTGTTATGTCTTTGTTGTGGAATTGTAGGTTCTTCTAATCCATTGTTTCTTGGTTTAACACCACTGTGACCTTTTTTTCAACTAATTGTTGACCAATTTGTTCATGAATTTGTGTTTGGTTACAAGTTTATTATCAAAGTTATGATTGTTGAGGAACTTGCTTGTGAATTCACGACTAAATGCAAAATTTACACTTATTTATGGATTGACCCCACCAACATGTGAACTTGCATTTAAAGCCATCTTTGAAACAATTCATAGGAGCTTTTTATGTTTGTTTATGCATTCCTACTTTTGTAATAATCTACCACAATAGTTTTCAATGTTAGTTTACCATCACCAATAAACTTTTATGCTAACAAGAATTTACAATTTTAGAGATTTTCCCATTCACACTCTTTATAATGATATCAAACATTGTTAAACATTTTGTTAAATTGCTATGTAAGCATTACACATCTTTTATTTATTGATTTACTTGAACATGTTGGAACAAAGTTTGTAAACTAACAAACTACCACCATTGGTATTGCTAGGTGTGAACCTTTTTTAA
>Ga0209208_10013103_pt1 | contig 10402 bp, 7 predicted proteins | sample S1TSphfallax_3_FD_187694 | JGI IMG/M metagenome (GOLD analysis project Ga0209208, IMG submission 187694) | Host-associated microbial communities from peat moss isolated from Minnesota, USA - S1T2_Fd - Sphagnum fallax MG (SPAdes) (version 2) | ecosystem: Host-associated > Plants > Peat moss >... | reverse complement strand
TTACACATATGATAAGGCTCCCCCCCCCCCATAAGGGCAGTATAATTTAAGGCCGCTAAACCTGAGGGGAGCTTACAACCCTAAAGACCAGTGGAGGGCGGGTATCAGAAAATGACTGAGAACCGGTCAGGGTTTCAAGCCAATTCTCAGCTTCAACATCGCTAAGTATCATCCAAGGTGATACCCTGTTTGAAACCCGTTGACTGGTTCTCACTGGACTGAAAACTGACCATTTGAAACCTTTTCATTTATTTTTTAAATTGATACCCTATCAGGGTACTAACAGTTAGTCAAGTGAGGGTATTAATTAGTGGGTGTTAGGTAGGGTTTAAAAGAAAAAAAGTTACGAATTAGTTGAAGACGGTGCCTGCCTCCTCCCTCCCTTCTTCACATTTTTTTTTCTTCACTCCTTAACTAAGATTTTCATTGTTAGTTTGTTTCTTGTGACTAATGTTTTGCATTGTTTGTTTCAGTTTTGATTTTTTTGTTTTGATTATTATCAAGGTTTTTTCTTTTTTTTTTGGCTTGTCCTTGTTGTTATTCATGTTGCTCCTCATCACCATGTGTTATTGTCATTCCCTTGTTTTTCATTGTTAGGCACTATTGTTTCTCGTTGCCATGTTTTATTCCTATTCCTTGCTGCCAAACACAATTGCTCCTCATCACCATTTGTTATTGTTCATCGTCACTATGCATTATTGATATTCCCTTCCTTGCTATGTATTGTTCTTGCTACTCCTTTTGTTGTTGTGCGTTTCTATTATTGCTCCTCGTCACAATATGTTAATGTTGTTTTTCATCATTGTGCATTTTTATTTTTCTCCTCCTTTATGTGTGTTGCTATTGTTGCTCTTCGTTGACATGGGTTATTACTATTGTTTCTTGTCATCATGTGCTATTGCTCCCCATATTTTTATTGGTATGTATCACTATCATGCACCAAGTATCTTTCTAATTTATTGTTGTTTCTTAATTCCTCCTTATTATGTTATTATTGTTCCCCCTCATCATCCTTGTGGTTCAGCTCATTCAATTTGATATTACCCATTACCTTTGCTTTTGTGCAAGTGAGAGAAGAAACGTGAAACTTCAAGTTAAATGTTTTTCAAGATGAACTTTTATATTATTTTTTTGTTTATTTATCTTTCATTTGTATGTATGTTTTGTATGTGTTTTTTGAACATGTATGTGTTTGGATTTTTTTTGTTGTATGTGTTTTGTATGTTAATAATTTTAAGTTTGTTGTTTGTGTATAAGGTTTATTATTCACATTTCATTGTATTGGTTGTGCATTATTGCATTTTTTTTAATATGAAAAAAGGGGAGAAAATGAAATATTTTGCCATTGTAATGTTTGTAAGTGTTTTGATTTCATTTTCATAGCATATATATGTTTAAAACCCATTAAATATTGAAATTATTAGTTTAGTAAAAATATATATTTGTTCATGATTTGTCGACCTCCTTTTGCAATATTTTGAACATTGATGGATTTGAATGAAAATGAAAACATGTTCATAAGTGAAAATGAAAATGTATTAAATGTCAATGAAATTGTTATTGAAGAAGATGTGAAAAGATCAAAAGAAAATTCAAATTTTCAAACATAAATAATAGAACAAAAGGAAATGAAAGAAAAAACATGCAAACAATTTTTCAAATTTACGTGTTCACAAGAGAACATGGAAAGGGCATAATAGAAACACATTATGTTGGGCATTCTATTGTGTTAATGATGGGAAAGATGTTGATGAGTTAATTTTCAAGTTATGAGATGCATTCTTTGTTATAATAACCTTGTACTTGCACATAATTCAAACAACTAATAAAGATAGGGCGTAATGACATATTATTAGCTATATGGGATAACAACTTTGAAAAAACATGCGGATGTAAACCATTCCATCATTTCAAAAAAATTGAAGAGGATATCAATAATGCAAAATTTATTGAAAGACAACAAAGAAGATGCCTAATATGTTAATTAGTGTAATATCTAACTTTTTTGATGTGAAAAATCCTTTCAAAAAGGATGATATGCAACAAAAAATAAATTATACAAGACTTCGGTCTTTTGAATGTGAAAAATCACTTGTCCTTTTAACTTGTAGAGAATGTTTGGTTCAAGCGTCTTGTTTTACAATTGTGTTCTAAAGTGGTCTTCTTTTCTAAAAAACAATTTTCTCAAGAAATAGTGTTTAACCTGGTGGAGAAAACAAAACAAAAACATGTTTTGCCAAAATTAATAGATTGTATTTTTACGTCATGTATTTTTAACTTATGGATGTCCAACGGGGGGCATGATATATTTATTCTCATCATTAATTTCTTGGGATATGGTTGAAAACCCAAAGAAATGACTATTGGTTTACACGAAGCAATAAGACTACTGGTCAAATTTTGGCCAATAATCTAACAAAATTGTTGGATCAATATGGGTTAAGGAAAAAAAATCTTTACCTAGTCAAATTTGAATACCATGACTATTACCTTCAAATTTATTATAAGATGTGAAGTTTTAACTTTGGATGAAAACTTTCAAGGCACTTGTTTTTGTGATTTTTTTTCAAAGCATGTCAATATGTTACAATAGCCAAAAACACTTGTAAAAATGTATAACTTGGCTTAAATAATATAGGAAAGGTAAACAATAATGGAGCAAGGCTTGTGGAAATTATAATATTCATTAAGGAACTTAAATATTCTAGTGATAACAAGGTAAAGTTTTTAATTTGTATTGTTTGCATATTTCCATTATTTATTATTTAATTATGTTTGTTGGATATATTAACATTCCATATGGAAATTTGATTATAGGTTTGCTAACGAGATGTTCCAAAAAGCTTTGCAATTTAAAGATGTTATTATCTTTTGCTACAATAGATAAAATGTTATCAGTATCAATGGTAAAGTTGAACCTCTTACTAGTTGGCACATTTTTTAAAGAATCATGGATTCTTTTTCACTTATTGTGGGTGTTTTTGTTTTGAATTAATATAATGGGTATTAGTTATTTTATAATGTATTGTAATATGTTATATTTATGTGCTTCAAATTTAGGGAAGAACTTACAAACCCACCAATCCCAGTCAATTTGATTAATGATGATTATAGGATTGTTCTTGAGTTCATTTTGTTGGCTTATAATATCATAATGGAAATTTGTGTTATTCTTGAATCTTTTTTTCTTTTCTAAAAAGGTATGAAGAAATAAATATTCATAAGATGTTTTTTTAATGTTAAACCCTAGGTTTAAAATTTTCATCTTATATATATTTTTATTGGTTGTGAAGAAGGTGTGGTTATTGTTGAAAAATATGATAGGAGATTTTTATATCTTATAAATGTTTCTAAAGTATTATCATCATTTATATCCAATGGCAAAAACTAAAGTCAACTCTACATGGAAACCAATTATTGAAGACTATAGCTTGGATGTTTTTGAATAAAATGTTAACACAAATGAGCTAGCAAAAGAAATTTTTACTAAATAATTATTAATTTTCAAAAGTTATCAAGTGGATCCTAGGGAAATCAAATATTTTCTTCAATAGTGGAGGAAACATGAAACCATGTTTTTTAATGTTGGTTTTTTGGTTCGTTAAGTCCTAGGCATCTTAATTAAAACATAATTTTATTTTCTTAATGAACATACTAATTAATTTGAAGAGACGTCGCTTACAATCAAACAACCTAAAAATAATATTTTTGCGAGCAAAAACTAACTAAATGATCCTAAAGTTGATTATAAATCATTTTCTCATTTGGTGGAATTAATTTTAAATGGTTTTAGTTAAAAATTTGAGGAGTTTGAAGGTTTATTTGAACAAGATGAAGTCATCGACATATAAAATGTTTGAATTTTTTATGTTATTTGTGTTCAAAAAGTTTACCTTTTTTATAATTAGTAATTACAAAAATTATAATTAGAAATAATTGAACTTTTGATACCCATTTTTCAATAATCACCTTTGAAAACCAACTAATATTATGTTTGTGAAAAACCAAAAATTTGAAAATTAACATTTGTTTTTTTCAAATTTTCAAAACCTTTCCCAATTCTTGTAAATATATATTTTCTAAACCATAATGATTTTTATAAATGTTATTAAAAATTGAGCCTATGGTTCCCAATAAAACTAAAAACCACCTTACATTGGTAAAAACATGTGGAACATTTTGGAAATTGAAATACCCACAAATGTGGGCATTCCATTTTTTGAAATGCCTTGCATTTCCCCCCCCCCACCCCCCTTTTTTTCAAGTGACACTTGCGAAGCACAATAAATTGGTTAATGTTTGAACATCGGCCAATAACCAAATGTGCCAATTGTTATGGATGTAACTAGTCAATCATCACACATACTTGCATTAATGTTCACATTCATGCTTAAGATTGAATGCCCAGATGAAAAAATGTGCATTTAATTTATTTTTTAAAGTGTTGATCACTTTGTGAAACCCACAAAAAGGTCTTAACCTCATTAATAATTGGATGGATTTTAAGTATCAATTTCATATTTTTTATAAAATGGACAGCCTATTAATTTTGAATCTAGGGAATATTTTAAACAAAGTGCATAAATAGTGTGCAAAAACGTTGATTGTATTCATAAAATAATTGTTATTTTATTCAATATAACTATAAATAAATCAAACCACCAAATCCAACAATCCCATTGGCTTGGGAAGAAAATCTTTAAGCTTACAACTTACAAAGAACCTTATTCAACTAAACATTGAAAATAATGGTCCTTTGTACCATTTCCATTAGTCCTTCTTAAAATTCTCACAAACCTATGATTTAACCTTATTACACATTTAGTGTTAGTTAATTTAAGATAATTAAATAATAATAATTCAAACCAAAAAATTCAACAATTTTGTTGAATATATATATATATATTTTTTAATTTTTTTATTTGTTTTCAATTACACATAATTATATTTTCGACACCTTTGCATATTTAAGGCATTACATTAATATTATAACCTTTTCATATGTTTTGATTGAGTTTCCTTACACCGTGAATTGTCTTGCTTTCAAATGGTCCAAATGCATTTATAACGCGTAATTCACAACCTCTAACAAGTTCATTTGCACCTACGCATCAAGTGCAAATGTTCAAATATATATTTACCTATAATCCAAACAACAAACAAAAGCAATAAAGTAATAATTGAAATGATGAATCGCATAAACTTTGCAACTCAATATACATACAATAATTTGAGAAAACTTGTGTAAACAATTCATTCAATAGTAACAAAAGTAGATCAACCAAAGTTTGATATAACTTACAATTGATTGATCATCGTGACAAAACAATAAGAATTCATTGAACATGTTTGATGCTACAATGTAAAATCATAATTTAGAAGAATTCAATGGCCTTTGCGTTCTTTGACCTTGAAGTACCATTCCAAACTTTATAGGAATCCATTATCCATGAGTTTCTTTCTTGATACATGTACATTGTTTGCATTGTTCTCCAACTTTAATTGAGTCGTCAAAATATTAACATATTATTACTTCCCATCCAAAATCATGTTCTCCAAGATGTAATAACAAATTCTTAGATCAAGCATAAACAAAATGTCCCAATTAGTTTTTAGAAATAGTTTTTAAAAAGTTTTATTAAAGACACCAAATGCATTTTCCACAATGTTTTTAGTTCAACAAGTATGTTTATTGTGTATGGCTTTTAAAACAATATGTTGAATGTTGACGTGTGGAATCATTAACCATGGAAGGGTGTAAGCATATTAAGTAAACCAATATATGACTCATGGTTTTTTGAATGAAAATAACCATAAAATACATTTTAATATACAATTTTTAAATATTTTTAAATTTAATTATCATTATGAAGATTGTCTTTGAATTTAATATAATGATATTATGTTTCATGTTCTTAATGTGAATTGAAATAGTTTTTGATATTTCAAGTATATGTAAGTAGGTGTTCCAATTGCTTTCAAATAGATGAAAATAAAACTTTAATTAGATTTTTGGTAACTTCAAGTTGATGGCACACTAAAATTTATTAATTATTTCACGCTTTTCCATATAAAGACCTTTTTTAGTCAAATATCTTATGTAAAAGTAAGTTTGAACACATATTACTTTGTAATTTTAAAACAAACCTATTGAATATATTTCTTACACTAAAGTACTTGAAACTTGATATGCAATTTACTATAAACTTAATGGAGTGCACAATGGGTTCATAATGAAACTTGAAAAGGCTTTAATTTTAATATTTATTTTCTTAGATTTATTTTTAAAATAAAAGATTGAATGTTTGATACATTTTTGGCCTACTTTTGCATTATTGCTATTAAAAGCAAAGGGTAATCTTTGTCTCTAATCAAACAAAGTTTGACATTTTCAACACCATGGTTGAATTGAAATAAGTTCCCAATGACAACCTTTTAGTACAAAGTTGAAATGTGAAATATTGTATTATTGTATTGTTCATAAATTTGGGCATTCCAACAAAAACATTTAAAAATTTCTTATACATATCAACAACTTGGAGTTGCATGTTATATGTTTTCAACTTGCATGAAAATTAATCTCCAACAAAAGAACCTTTGGGCTTTTGGATTTGTGTTTTTTGTGCATTTACATGGCATGTATGGTGCCATGGATAGACAAGGCAGAAAATTATTTCAACCCATGCATAACCTCAAGTAAATTTTCTCCTTCTAACCACTTGATGCGATTTATGAAAACACCATTGTTTACAACAACAAATTCATGTAAAACCAAATGGATTATGGACTTACCAATTGCAAATGTCTCCTTACACTAAATATTTTGTTCCATTATGGGCAAACTTGTGAAAAAAATAGGTGACCCAAATTCCAATGGGTATTACGCATGTGTATCGAATATTCTTTTTCATCAAATGTCTCAATTTCAAGTAAATAGTTGATTCACAAATTTTTCTACCAAATCTGAAATGTTCAATCCATTGCACATCATTGTACTATGTCATAAGGAAGTAAAAATACTAAGTTTTAGACTTGGTTTTTATCTAATCAACAATTTTTTGTTGAAAAAAGTCCATAAAAACAAAACAAATTGTAGTGATGTACAATTAAAAAGTTGATGACATGATAGAAAATTCTTTTTGTAGAATGGAAAGGGAATGGAAACACTAAGTTGGGTTTGGATTCATAAGGCATAAGTAAATTGTGGTGTAATTACAAAACATAATTAAAAAAGAACCAAAAATATAATCTTCAATGACCTCATGTTGAAGAACCGAAAAAAGAAAGGTAGGATGTTTCATGAGCACAACTTTAAACTCCAAGTTACTTCGCTTGAATAAAAGGGGTTTTATACATGTAGTTGGCATAAATTTATAGATAATCGAAAAACATACCTCGGACCACAAGTTGTTTTGTATTTTTTTGCAGCCATATGATATGAATATTTAAAGTTGAAACATAAGTTTCCCTATAACTAATGCATTGGACCTTTCATAAGTAATTATGACAATCCTTATGTTCACATTCACAAGATCATTAATGTGATTTATTGTGGTTGTGGTTAGTTATGAGAACATTCATTTAATAACTTTAAATTTTTTTTGGAAATTTTTTTTGATTTTATTTAGCACAAAAGAAAAAGAAAACAACCATCGGGCCACAATTAGGTGCCAAAACTTAAGGGGCATGGAGCACCACAACACTTCATTCACCTAACAACCATAGATTTAGGCCTTTGGAAAGACCAAATAACTCCCTTACCACTTCTATAGCAAATGACATGTCTAAGACCGCATAGCCTATTAAATTCAAGTAATAAAAGTCCTGCCATATTAGGACTCTTACCAAAATTTAAGTAGAACCTCCTTCCAAGCCAATCCGCCATAATCCAAAAAATGGCCCCACACAAAGGACTCAACATGGTGTTGAGACCATTGCTTTTGGTTGAACACTAAATCATTCCTCTCAACCCAAATAGTCCAAAGGGCAATGCCTTGAAGGAGATGCCAAATTGGGTTTAAATGTTTAATCCTACTTTTAAGTTTAACACCAAATAAACATTGTTCCATAAACATGCCCTTCCAAGGCCCATCTCTACTAGGTATAGCTTGTAATCTATTAACAATATTAACAACCTAGTGCCAAATTCTTTGTGCTTGAGGGCATTCCCAAAATCAATGGAGCTCTGATTCAACAATTTGAGTAGTACAACAAGGGCAAGTATCTTTTAAGCAATTATTAATTCTTGCTCTCCATGTATTGACAACAATTGTTTTATGTCACATGGACCACATAAATGCAACTTCTTTCTTGGACCTCTCCTTGTGCCAAACTTTTGGCCATGTTAGATTGTTTTGAACTTATAGCAAGCCCCTCCATATGTCCTCCATTGACCTAGATAGCCCTTGGTTATTCCTTTGCAACTTCTTCCCTAAACTAATTGTGTACCTTAAAAGTTCTGACCCATCTTCCCAAGTCCATGCCAAGGGGTCAAATGTGAGCTCCCCCACTTTGCCATAGTATGACCAAATCAGTGAATTGCATTTACCTTTAATTGTCTTGCATACATGAACCTTAAAAATATAGCCTATGAATTATGGTGTTCAACTTTTTAATGAAACCAAGGTTGAAGTGAGTGGGATTGAACCCCCATGCAAAAAACTTGAACTTTGTGTGGAATTATGAACACAACCAAGTTGGGGGAGATCTTTGGCATGAATAAACTAGTTTTTTGTGCATCTCCTTCATTCCTAAACAATCCTACCCATTCATTTTTTGTTGCCATTGTAAGAGTTGATTGTCTATGATGTGCCAAAGGTAGACCAAGTTGATTTATCATTCTTGCCCATAAATGACTTTCGTTTAGCTTAAGGGAAAAAAAAAATTCTCCTCTACCACTATCATGATTTCTTTCAACCCTTTCTAGAAAATGAATCCCATATTCCTAAAACCTTTACAATACCATTTTGTAATTTTTTTAATAGAAAACTTGTACTTGTCACCTTCAAAATTGATAGTCCATCCACTACTCGGAAATGCATCCTAGTTCACTATGGGTTTCACTAGATTTTTGAGTGAATTTGGACAATTTTACCTAGTGAAATTGTTTAACCCCCTAGTGAACGAGGACTAGTTGCTACGGACATTTGGACAATTTTACCTAGTGAAATTGTTTAACCCCTTAGTGAACGGGGACTAGTTGCTACGGACAATGACTTGTTTCACTAGTACCTAGTGAAACAAGGTTATTTTCAAGTGAAATACACATTTACTAACCAGTATGGAAATTAATTAAATTTTAATTATTTAATATATAATATTATTGATAATTTCATGCTTTTAAAAACCTATTATTTATTGACACATGTCACTACCTACGTTTGGTTAAAAACCTAGCCTAAGTAGGTAGGTAAGCCACATAATCAACCTAGGCACCTAACCTAAAAATTTGATAGGAAAATATCGATCAACATACCATTGTTGACCACACACAACACCACCCATGAGGTTTGATCCCTTGACCTTTGGAATGGGGGCAAACACCTTTACCATCAAACCACCTCACTTGTTGTGATAATATGTTACATTACATTCTATTTATCAAATACTCCATTTTAAACATTACAAAAACATAACTTTGAAAATTCATATTTTATTGAGATTTTGTTCAAATGAAATGATTCGAGTTTATTTTTTAAAAATATTCAATAATGTACATAATTACATTTATTTCCTTTTGAAAGTTTAAAATCATTTGAACAAAAAATAAATTGAATATTATTATTCAATAACATTTCAATGACCATTCTTTTGGAAAAAAAAAGTTTAGTAAATGGATTTATTTTTGTTAATATAATAATACTACCTATGTTAAACTACTTTCAATTATTATATGACTATTTTTTTATTAATTTAAATTATTTCACCTTACATTATTTACGGTTATTTATGGCTATTCTAAATTACTTTTGGTTATTTTTTGCTATTTCACCCTAGGCTACTTTTGGTTATTTTAAGTTATTTTTGGCTATTTTAACTTATTTCACCTTAAGTTATTTTTAATTATTGTAAGTTTTTTTGTTATTCTAAGTTTTTTTGGCTATTGTAGATTATTTCAATTTAGACTACTTGCAGTTATTATAAATTACTTTTGGTTATTTTTCGTTATTTCACCCTAGGTTACTTTTGGTTATTTAAGTTATTTTTGGCTATTTTAACTTATTTCACCTTAAGTTATTTTGAGTTATTGTAATTTTTTTTGTTATTCTATGTTATTTTTGGCTTTTGTAGATTATTTCAATTTAAACTACTTGCAGTTATTATAAATTACTTTTGGTTATTTTAACTTATTTTAGTTTAGGCTATTTTCAACTATTGTAAAAAAAAATTGTCTATTTTATGT
>Ga0209208_10013102_pt1 | contig 10402 bp, 10 predicted proteins | sample S1TSphfallax_3_FD_187694 | JGI IMG/M metagenome (GOLD analysis project Ga0209208, IMG submission 187694) | Host-associated microbial communities from peat moss isolated from Minnesota, USA - S1T2_Fd - Sphagnum fallax MG (SPAdes) (version 2) | ecosystem: Host-associated > Plants > Peat moss >... | reverse complement strand
ACGATTAAAAAAAAAATTGCACAAAAATTGTTCTCAAAATGCCTGAAAACCAATACCTTGAGAACTGGATTATAATATATATTTAAAAATATTGAAAATCGGGTTAGTTCTCTCCAACACTATTTTTAAAAAAATCAAGAATCAACCCAATTCTCACATAGAAACATAAAAAATCGGAACCAATGATTTTCAAAAAAAGAGTGAGAATCGCCCAACATTAGTCATCACTACTATCAACTTCAACTTCATTGATATGAACATCAATTGACAAAGGTGAACATTCAACGATTAATCTGAGTGAATATGTTGAATCTATTGCCTTCAAACCACCAACCCCATCTTTCACCAAACACAACTAGACCTAGCAAGTCTTGGCACTTGACCTTAACACTAAACACCCAAAATTGTAACAAAGATCTAAACAACCTTAACAACATTAATAAAGCAAAGATGTAATTGACACAACATAGAGATAATTGACCTAGAAAGAAAGGAGATCAATACAATGCAAACTGCAGAACAAAGAGAAATTCAACAAAGTGAAGAAAGACAAGAAAAATATTTACCCAAACTTATAAAACTTATCCCCACTTTGCACATCACTTGGACACTCAAAGCAACATGAATGCAAAGCAAAGAGGTATACTCAGTTGAGGTTCATCCATAACCGAGTCATAATGAACATCCAGTGGATGGTGTGCTGGCCAGGTGCTGGATGACTCGGAGAAAATGAGATGGTAGAATTAAATGAAGAATTTCAAGGGTTTGCTGGATGACTCGGAGAAAATGAGATGGTAGAATTAAATGAAGAATTTCAAGGGTTAATGGATGAAATGGATGAAAGTGGCTTGAGTTGAGGGATTTGAGCAGTTGGTGGGTTTTGAAAAAAAAAAGACCTGAAATAGATTAATTACATGGATAGGTAAAAAGTAAAAAGCAAATAAAAATCTGTGAGGTAATTTGGACCCACTAACGACACCAGCCAATGCATGCAAGCCGACTGTTTTTTCACATTGCCACGTGTCCAAAAAATTTACATTTTCCCCCACCGTCCAACGAATCAAACCCGGACGACTTTCGCGGGCTCCGTGACCTCATTCGTCAGTTCTCACTGGATGAGAACTCAGATCCCAACTGGAGCTGGCATACTAAGTGCGACTCTATTGAGACGGTTCCCAATCCACGTCCCGAAACGCAACTTACTGACGTCAACCACCGCCACGTCAGAAAAAAAAAAAGAAAAAAAAGGTCACCTCCTCCTCTCAGGCTATATACTTCCTTGCTCTCTCCCATTTCAGGATGTGGTTCAAGACCTCGTTTCCTTTGCGTGACTCGCCTCTCAGTAACCAACACAGCACCTCGATTCCGTGTCCTCTGGACCTCCCATACCCGTCAATTCTGCATAACCGCTCATCGCCGACCGTCCGTCTATTTCTTTTCACCCAAAGTTTTTTCACCCCAAAAAAAGCCTCCCAACCAAGCGGAACAGGGAAGGGGGGCCCAAAAAGAAAAGGAAATTTAAAAATAAATAAATTTAACCACCAATGAGCGGAAGAGTTCAAATTTTGGACCAATGAGAGACCCCCTTTAATGGGGGTAACAAAAGACCGGAAAGTACCACTTAAAAAAATCTCACCCCCCAAAAAATTGTCCTTCCTGCTCCGCTTTACTCGGTCCCGTTCGATCCCGAGTTCCATCCCGGGTTCCATCCCAAGTTCCATCCTCGTTGCTTCCACAGCACCGCCTCTCTCTCGTGCTGTCAGTCTCTGCTTGCACAACGGCGGTTTTCGTGAAGCTCCAAAAATCTTTTTGCTCTTGTGGGGTTTCTTGACAATTTTGTGTGAATTTTGTAGGTCGGGTTTTTTCTTCAATTGCATGCGGAGGCTCGAGATCTGAGTTTTTTGTAATTCTCAAATGAGAAAATAGTACTCGGAGTACTGTATTTTTCTGTTTTGCATTTTGTTTGATCGACAGAGCTTTGTTGCTGGTTGCTGCTTGGAGGTGTCCACACAGCTGCTGTTGCTGCTGCTGCGAATTTCGGGGGACTGTAAGTAAGGACTTACTGCTTTCAACCTTTGAAGTTTTTCTTTCGCTTGCGGCATGGTTTGTTTGTTAGCTTTGCTTTTCAGAGTTAGCTTGAATATTGGTTTGGAGGGAGATTTCCTGCTTTGTCAAGGAGATTGAACCGTTGTTGCTATTTGCTGCTGGCTTGTTCTGTATGAGAGGGAAGTTAAAGAAACGAATCTCAGGGACAGAAGAATAGATTGTGATATATCTGAAGTTTGCGTTTCTATTGAAGTGCTGCTCAAGTGTATACTGTTTGTGTTAGCTCAGTATGAGAAGAGGGAGGTTGAAGGGGTAAATCTGAGTAAGAGAACAATAGCATTTTGTAGCATGAAGTTTACAATTCTCTTGAAAACTCCACTGCAGCTTTGAGTAAGTGTTTTTGAGCATCAGAGAGGACGTTTGAGGGAATCTGAAGAAAAAACAAGTTAGGTATGATTTATGATCCTTCTGTCACCCCGCCACCAATCGGCCTCTGATGAAGAAACCGCAAGGCAGCCAGCTTTTTTTGTTTCCTGTGATGCATTCATTCATGGTGTGTTGTGGTCAGTTGTCGTGCAAATGCAGCTTTTACGTACTGTGAATGTATAGAGAAATAGGAGTGTGGATTTATGTGTCTTGGTGATGGTTTTGTTTTCTCATTTAGACTGGAGTTCAAGCTCTGGATCTCTGATATTTCTCATCAGATAAAACGAATACTGTATGTGAAAGAAGGGTTACAGCTTCATGTGTCTTTTTCTCAAATGTGCTGTGTATTTGACCAGTACTTTCTTGATGGCTTGTGGACAAGGAAGAGAAGGAAAAAAGAAAGCAGAAATTGACTTTCAGATTGAACTCATATGTGCACTGTATAATGGAAAATCTGTTTCATGGACTTTGCCATGAAAGTTGGCTGGAAGAAACTGATGTTGAATTGACAATGTTGGATTCTTTTATGTAGTTGCCTCATTGCCAGCTCATGATCTTCCCTCTCCTTCTCTGCAGTTGCCTGCCTGCTATATTGCCTCTTATGTTAATTAGCCAATTTTGCATAATGACAAACCTCAGATCTAATCTTTCCATGTAATCTTGAAGCCGTTTGGATTTTTCTGTTGGCTTGATTGCAAATATGATCCACCCAATGTGGAGATGAGTTCCATGCAATTTGCAGAACATGTATACTTAACGCAGGCAGACTTAGGTCTTTGTTCTGCAGTGTTTTGTGCAGCACCATCTAGTGTTGGCTATTGCTGCCAATCCTGGCAAAGGGCCTAATGTTGTTGTTGTTGTTGTTGTATACTTACAAGCATCTGCTTGGGGTCCAAGCTCTCTTTCCAAGGGCAGGAATCTGAACTGGAGATAGTTTCCATCTAACTGAATAAGTTTTCTTGTTTTTTGCAGTGAAGTGATGTTAAATGACGAAGATGTGCCTTGATGAAGTTTTTGCCAACACCAACACATCACTTTAACTAGTTTTCGGAGTCACATGGGCATTTGTTAGTCTTACTTCTTCAGTGAGAGGAACAGACCATCTGAATTGTTCAGGAGACACAAGTTACAGGACATTCATTTCCCAGTCACTTAGAAGTCTTACAGGTTTGTGGACCAGCAGCTGTCATTAGGCTATCATGATGCCTGCAGTGCAAGGTCCCAATAATCAGAACTATGCAGACTTCTATGCAAAGTGGGTGAAACTGCAAGAGGATGACCTTCATCAGCTTCAAGCAGCACTGGACAGTAACATCCAGGAGGCAGAGCTCCTGGAACTGGTTCAGAAGGTACTGGCCCACTATGAAGAATATTACAAGGTCAAGGATGGTGCTGCACGGAAGGATGTCTTGAGTGTTGTTCAGTCCTCATGGAAGAGTCCACTGGAAAGAGCATTTATGTTCATTGGAGGCTGGCGACCATCTATGGTGTGTCAGTTAGTCTATGCACAAGCTGGGCAGCAGATTGAAGCAGAATTGGCTGAATTTTTGAGTGGGGTTGATACACCAACTATGGCATCACTTTCATCCAAGCAGCTCTCACAGACAAGTGATTTGCAGCAATTTACTCAGAAGTCTGAGGAGGATTTAGAACACCGGATGGCTGTATTGCAGCAAGGTATGGTTGATCAGCCAGTACTTTCTCTTGCACAGGGACATGGGCAGCAAAGGCCACATCAGACTCTTTCTCTTGCACAGGCTGGTGAGCAGCAAAGGGCAGATGAAGAGGCAACTGGCAATGACCACGAGACTGAATTGCAGAGTGCCATAGATGACAAGGTGAAGGGCTTAGAGGAGCTAGTGCTTGATGCTGATGATGTGCGCTATAGCACCCTGAAGGAGATACTTCATATCTTGAACCCAGTGCAGGCAGCACAGTATCTGGTAGCTGCTGCTCAAATCCACATAGCCATAAGGCATTTAGGTGTGAAACAAAATGGAACACATCAGGATGACAACCATACAGAAGCTTGAATGGTTCTCCCATGTTTGTATATGGGTTGTGGCCAGTAAAGAACTCGGTTGCATCTGTCGATGGAGAGGACATGCGACGTTTAGTGGTTACTGTCACAGTTGCTCCCACTACTGTTATGCTTTGCTTTTTGTCTGCAACCGGGGGTTATCCCTGGTTTCTATTGCAGCTAAATCTTAGTAAATGCCTGGTAATGGTGGAAATGAGTTTAGTTGTATGAAATCCTTCCATAAGCAGGTGTCATTTTGAGCTTCTGTGGGTCCATATGGCTGACCTGCATTCTTCAAACCATCTCCAAAGGATTTGGACTTCCTTGCAGCTCCTAGTACAATCATGCCTTTGGAGGGAACGTTTTCTCAGAGCTTCACCCAGTTCACCCATATTCACAAAACTGTCCTGTAAATGATGCAAATGGATTTTCTGAAGCTGGGAATGAGGGGGAATGATTGGGCAGTGATCATGATGTGTGCACCCATTGTGCTCTTTCCAGGACCGACTCCAGTTTGCGGAAAAGAGGCACTGCAAGCTCCAGCTATAATGTCATGTTTCTGAGTCAAGATGCAGTAACTAGGACTGGCTAGACTGGAAACTGGTGTGGCAAGCAACTTATGGGGCTGTTGGCAATGTCTGCTCAGGTCTGATTCATGGTGCAACTGTGGTTTTGGTGACCTGTCCATTTTGTGTTATGAGAATGTAACCTGCATGCAATGCAAATAATCTCCCAGAAGTCAGCTTGTCAGGTTGAATCAGGAAGGAAGGGGATTAGGAACTGCTCTTGATGCAAGCTGCCATCTGCTCCTTCCTGGGAATCGGGTGATCCCAAGACAAATTTACTGACAGGAGCTTGTAGTATGGCACCTGCACACATAGGACAAGGCTCTAGAGTCACATGCATACAGTGTTGCATCCTGAATGAAGAATTCCATAACTGCATATGATTGGAAGACATTCTGAAAGCTGTGCAAAAAGCAGTTGTCTCAAGCTTTCACCAAGATGGTCTGAAAGCTGTTCAGGACAGACTTTGTCCTACCTTCAATCTTGTCACATTTTTGTGATCAATCAGATCTTCCATAATCTGCAGCTGGCAATGAGGTCCATGTGCAGATGTCCCCATATTGGGGAGAAGGGTGAGAGAATCATAGTTGGAGAGAGGCTTTCTGATGTTTGCTGAAGCTTTTGATACACTCCGTGGTCATGGAATTGAGGAATCCACTGAACCCTTGATACACAAGAACAGCACCCCACTGGTACTTCTCCTGCCTTTGAACCCTCTTCTGCCTCATGCAACCACCTCTCAGAAACCTCTCACCTTCAATCTCAGAATTCTTCCTTCCCTCAAGAGATCCCATTCCTGTGTGCAAGTCCTTCATTTCAGGCCTAAATTACTGCGGATTCTTGATGTTTCTGCCTGCTATTCCCTCGCAAAACCCGAGCTTCTGCTCAAACTTGGATTGTAGAATTGTGGAGTTGGGTGCATAGAAAAGATTACCAATTGCTGATTGCATGAGATCCCTTGGTCTTCTATGTGTGCAGAATTCCTCCCTGGAAATGCAGCTGCATTTAGTTATGATGAACTTAAATCTGTAGAAGGATCAAGAAAACTCAAGGAGAAACTTCAAAGCCTGAGAAGACAGCATTTGCTGTGTGGGTATTCTCTACTGGATACAAAGTCTAGTCATCTATGGATGCGGACCTGTGTGCACAGAATAGATTGTCAGCCAATGATTGCATGATACTCAGGTCTTCAACTGTGGAGACTTTTTTCCCAGGGATCTGCAGATTGCATTTAGCTATGAGCAATTCAACCTTGGAGATGAAGATCCCAGTCATTTCATTTGGGTTGACAGATCTCACAGATCGTCACAATGAAGAAGTCTCTCTTCTCTTTGAAAAATGTGAGCAAAATACGTCTTGAAAACCTAGTTGCATTCTCTTTAAGTCTGCATTTCCATGTTCTTGGACAGCTGACTAGATTGAGTCACTGACACCAATTTTGTGAATTGGGCTGAGGAGTTAATTCTGTCAATCAAGCAATACCTTCAAGTCTGCATTTCCAAGTTCTTGCACAAGCTGACTAGATCAAGTCATTGGCACCAATTTTGTGCATTGGGCTGACGAGTTAATTCTGTCAATCAAGCAATACCTGGCCTGTAATCTAGTACATATTATCACACTTTTGGAACAGAATGTATGCACATGGTTGGTTGCTCAACAACTCAATTGTCTGATTGAAAGTTTGTCAGTAGACCCAACACCAGATTGAAAGCTAATTGTCACTTACATCCATGCCCAAGGAAAATTTGGAAATTGGTGAGGAAATTATGCACAACTATACATGTAATCTACAAGTTAAGTAATTCTTATTTATTTTTGGTTACAAATTGTGCAATGAGTAGGAAAAAAAAGTGCCTTTCTTATGGCTGTTGGAGGTCACTTATTTCTCATCTATCTGAACTGCACATATGAGACAGTTTTGTGAACTGTTCTGAACCAAACTAAAATTGTCGTAAAATGTGTACCACCAAGAATTTTGCCTATGGCAATTTATAGAGCCAAATCTTGGGTTAAGTGTCAAGAAAGTGTTTATGTAGTTTGGGTTTATTGCACATGGAGGTAAGGCATTACCCAAAAACTAAATTTCATCATAAAAAGATTTTGCAAGTGACTCATACAACAACAATAATCAGACAGAAAGCAATTAGGTATATCAATTTGTTCTCTTGCTAACAATTGTTCAAAGCTTGTCTTTAGTTTTAGAGGAGAGAGCTAATCCCCTCTGCAACTGAAGCTAGTGTGGAGGGTGTTATGGTATTCTCGCCCAGGTAAACATCCAACAATGCTTCAGCAACTTGTTTGTTCTCAATTGTGTGTGACAAAGTGGCAGCTGCTACCAAACCATCAGCTGCTATGGAAACCTGCATGCCAATCCAACAGTCGTCAAACTTCAATATAAAAAAGAATTATCCAAAATTTGTCAAAACTTTGATAAGAAAAAATTACATCTTGATTCTGCACATGTGGAAAACTGCATCAAAAAGCTACATGCTTGTTGAATTCACTCTCAAGACAATAATGATGGTGAGCAAATTGGGTGTCAACTAACGTTAGAATTTGTATCAAATTATTTGCACAATTTCAATGCAACATTTTCAATGTGACATATGCTAAACTCATATGAGAGTTATATCAATTTTTGAATTTACGGGACCTGGACAATGCTTGGGGTAGGCCAGTGATAAAAGATGGTGGAGCCTTTGGGGAATGTGTGAGGCTGCAAGAAGGTGGCAAGTGCATCCAGTGCTGCCTCTTCAGCTTCTTCAAACTTATCATCATACACAAGCCTGTCCTGTAGGGAGGATCGAAGAGAGCCTCCATAAGGTGTGCCCTTCACTCCCTTGATTATTGCTACCTTCACCAGTTTCTCCACTGGAGCTACATACAGTACAAAAACCACCCACCCGCATAACAATTTTGTTGGAGTGAGAGAGAGATTCTATATGTCCCAATAAATCAAAAGTTCAAAAGAAATGGGTGTTCAATCCCTCTCAGTAGTGACAAAATGGTGAAGTCAAAAAAGCAACATTGAATCCTTGTTTTTGTCATGGGAAAGAAAAATGGGTCCAAATTCAATGAGTACCTTGGATGAGATCCTTGTGAAAGCCACTATCTTCTTCAAGGAGCTCAACAGTTGTTTTGCCTTTCCATGACTTCAAATGCTCCACAACTGTCTGCTCAAGGTAAACTCCAATTGCAGTAAACTTTACCTCGATTGTCTCTATTGACATTTCTGTAACACCTGCAAGAAACCAAAAATAAATAAAACGTTCAGGATCCCTATGTCAAAAACCATGCTTTTAAAAAAAAACAAATCTTAAAAACACAAGTCTAAGGTTCTTGACATTCGGAAACTTTTAGAGTACTGTTGGGGGACATCACCATAGCCAGCCAAGAAAAGAGTGGGCGAAGAAGTTGATGGTACTATAAGTGTCTTTGAGAACTTCATCCCTTCCAGCTCCACCTCCAGAACATTCTCCACTATCCCCACAAAACACCACCACCACCACCACCCACAACATCATAGAGAAGAAATATTATCAGTGGCTACAGAAGAACAAAGTTCCCAATTCTCAGATCAAAAGCTGGATTCGCAACAGAAAACAAAATTCACACCCAACAAACAGTAAATGACCAGCTAGTGCGTGCACCATCGACCATCTTCAATACCCAAAGATGTCGATTGTTTAAATAGCTTGATTTAACTCACTTGATGTAGACTCTGCTGGCACATAAAATTTCCAACCCCAGGGAGGTTCTGGAGCACTCAGCTAAGTCTCAAAAAAAATCCACTCTCAGTAAGTGTTGGTCTGCCTTTGATTCCCTATATGCTTCTGAGGACGAGAAGATAATATAGTCCTCCCCCTGGCAAACAAAATATTGCAGCTCCCACTATTGATTGAGTCTTGGCACTTTTGGGATCTACTACAAAAAGCAGTTGGATCCTTTTCAGAAAGTTTGAACCAAACTTGAAGAAAAGCATGTTGGAAAAGCAAATTGGAAAATTAATTAGCAAGTTGCCTGCAAGAATGACAATAATAATGTTTCCTTCTTTTCTGCTGAAATCTACATAACTTGGGAAAATTTGTACAATTGCTGAATGTATGCTGTTTTTGAAGGAGGGTTTGCAATTGTTAGAGGCTAAACCCTTTCTTTTGATTAGAGCAATTTTTTTTTAGAATGAAGAGGAAGGTCCATATGGGTACAGTTTGATTGTCAGACCATCTGACTTCTCTACCTTTGAATGCAGCAGCAAGTTGCAACCCAAGACTAGCATGTGTCTGAAATTATCATCATCATCATCCTCCTTGGTCACTATGAGTGACCCAACAACCACTACAATGATCTTGTGGTCACACAACTACTGCTGAGCAGCCAGCTTTGAATTCACCCCTTTTTTTTGGCTGACTAAGTGGAGTTATCTTTAAAGTCAGGCGATCAGGGGGCGAGAACGGCTAGTTTCGGCATAATAGGGCATCAAACGCTTAACTGGGAATGAAAATTTTACAAAAAGAAAATACCCAAACTAGTTTTTCCACCAATTTTGGTGGTAAACTGAGTTTCATCCTAGTTTTTCTGAGCGCCTGCACTGCATATATTTTCACTGCTCCTATTACTCTCAAACCTTGTGCATTAAATGCATTTCATATTGAGATTTAATAAAATTTTCTTACTTTGCAAATACCACTGAAAGAGGGGATAGGGGGCGAAAGGAGAGGAGATAAGGGGTGAAACAGAGGGTGACTTTTAGGACAACTCTAGTTAGTATATTAAAATTTAAAAAGTGCTAAAATCATGTGCTTTTTGAGATTTTTTCAATAGCCAAAATTTGACTCTTTTTTTTGTTGTTGAAAAATCACCAGATTTCTATACATAGTTCAAGTATGTACTAGCCAAAAATATATAGAATGCTGTTTTTTTTTTAAAAAAATACTTTCAGCTTGTAGCCAAATTTGTCTAAGTTTTCTGTTTTTTTTTTTAAAAAATACTTTCAGCTTGTAGCCAAATTTGTCTAAGTTTTCCTTGTGGATTGTCATCACCACTTTGGTGGGCTACATCACAATAGTGACCCCGCCCCCACAAAAAAAAAACACTGTTTTGAATCCCATAAGTTAAGTCATGAATAAAACCACGATTAGGTAGTTTAATCCATTGCCTATGTTTCACTAAACTTGTTTTGCACAAATCAAACTTGTTGGCACTACTAATCCTTGCGTTCCTACTTTGCAATACCCCCTCTTTGTGCAAACATTTTTGAGGCTTGAATTTGGAGTAGCTAAAATAATGAGGGGAATTTATTTTATTTTATTTTATTTTATTTTATTTTTGTGAGTTGATTTTGTGA
>Ga0209208_10013101_pt1 | contig 10403 bp, 7 predicted proteins | sample S1TSphfallax_3_FD_187694 | JGI IMG/M metagenome (GOLD analysis project Ga0209208, IMG submission 187694) | Host-associated microbial communities from peat moss isolated from Minnesota, USA - S1T2_Fd - Sphagnum fallax MG (SPAdes) (version 2) | ecosystem: Host-associated > Plants > Peat moss >... | reverse complement strand
CCATGCAAGCGTTGCTGGTGACAAATGTCGGGGTCGATTGCGGCCCGAAACATACGTTCGCTTGCGAAAGGGCCGCGCGGGGTGCTCGATCATTCCGAAGAGAGGCCGAGCACTCCAGGGAGCGGAAGGCGCGCCCCGATGAGTGGAACGCGGCTACCGGGCCGGGCGGAACGCGAAGCAGCGGGCACAGCGCTGCGCGCCGACGTCCCGCGGTCCGCCCCGGCCGATTGGAAGCCCGCACCGGATCGCGATCCGCTCGCGCCGCTCGACACCGCCTGCGAAGGCCGGATCTCGGCACTGCTCGCGCTGCGCGCGGAGCGTATGGCGCGGTCTCCATTTGCGTTTTATCGCGGCGCCGCCGCGCTCATGGCCCGCGACCTTGCGACGCTGCACGTCAGCGGTCTCACGGTCCAATGCTGCGGCGATGCGCACATCTTGAATTTCGGCGGCTTCGCGACCCCCGAACGGCGCGTGATCTTCGACATCAACGACTTCGACGAAACGCTGCCCGGGCCGTGGGAGTGGGACGTGCTCCGGCTCTCGACGAGCGTCGTGCTCGGCGCCCGCGAGCGTGGCTTCTCGAAGAAAACGATCCGCGCGGCGGTGCTCGCGACGGTGCAATGCTATCGCTTGCAGATGGCCGCATACGCGGCAAAGGGGCCGCTCGATCTTTGGTACGAGCGCTTCGATGAAGCGCGCTTGCTCGCGGCGGCTCCGATGCCGGCCGACCGGCAGCCCGACGGAGCGATCGCGAAGCTCACGACGGGAACGGGTTGGGATCGCCGGTTCGTGGACGATCGGCCGACGCTCTTTCATACGACGCCCGCCGCCAACATGGCGACCGCCGCCGACACGACCACCAGCGACGACACGACGACAGGCGACGACGTCGATTTCCCGTCGATCTTCGCCGCATATCCGAAGACGCTCTCGCCGGCAATTGCGCACCTGTTCGGGCGCTACACGCTGGTCGACACCGCCTTCAAAGTCGTCGGCGTCGGCAGCGTCGGGACGCGCTGCGGCATCGGCCTCTTCACCGACGGTGACGACCACTGGCTGCTGCTCCAAGTCAAAGAATCACAGCACTCGGCACTCGAGCCGTATCTCACCCCCAGCGTCTATGAGAACCAGGGCCAACGCTGCGTGCAAGGCCAGCGCATCATGCAATACGCGAGCGACATCTTTCTCGGCTGGAGCTCATGCGACGGCCACGACTACTACGTGCGCCAATTCCGCGACATGAAAACCGGCGTCGATCTCGCCGCACTTGCAGAACAGCCGTATCTCGCCTACGTCGAATACTGTGCCCGGGCGCTTGCGATGGGCCACGCTCGCTCCGGCGACGCCGCCGCGATCGCCGGCTACCTCGGCAAAAAAGACACCTTCGACCAGGCCGCCCTCGCCTTCGCCGAACGCTACGCCAACCTCACCGAATCCGACCACGCATTGTTTGCGGAACGCGAAAAAGCCTAACGCGCGATGACCGCTGCCGACGTGATTTCGCTGGCTCCGGACGCGGCTTCCGTCAAGGCGGGAGAAGCGCTCGCTTCGCCGCGCAAGTGGCTTGCGCTCGGGAGCGACGCATCGTTCTTGTGGGGCGAATGCCAAGGCAGCGGCAAGGTCCCGTATCAGGTGTGCGTGGAGCTGGGCACGCTCGCGTACGCGTGCTCGTGCCCGAGCCGGAAATTTCCGTGCAAACACGTTCTCGGTGCGCTGCTCGCGCACGTGAACGCGAGTACGGCGAGCGGAACGCCGCCCGAGTGGGTGAGCGAATGGCACGCCAAACGCTCGGAGAAGCAGCAGCGGTCAGCCGCGCGCGCGAGCGCGGTTGCGGCAGGTGCGGCGCCGGAAGCCGGCGAGGCCGGAGCTGCGCCATCGAAACGCGCGCAAACGCGGGAACGACGCGTTGCTGCCGGCGTCGATGAGTGCGAACGCTGGCTAGGCGATCTGATCCGCTTGGGCCTCGCGCATGCGCGCGTTCAGCCGGCGTCGTTTTGGGAAGGTCGCGCGGCGCGGCTCGTCGACGCGCAATGCCCGGGCATCGCACGACGCGTGCGCGCGCTCGCGGCGACCGTCGTTTCGGGCGTCGGATGGGAGGAGCGGACGTTGACCGCACTCGGTGAGATCGCGCTGCTCTGTTCCGCCTACGGGCGCCTCGATACGCTCGCGCCGGAATTGGGCGCCGACGTACGGCGCGCGATCGGCTGGACGCAAACGCACGATGAAATTGCCGCGCGCGCGTTCGACATCGTTACCGATACCTGGCTCGCCGTCGGCATTCGAACCGTTGACGAAGAGCGCATCACCGCGCGCCGGACGTGGCTGCTCGGGTCGCACACGCGCCGCTCCGCGCTGTATTTGCAGTTCGCACCCAAGGGCGCGCCGATCCCCGATCCCCTCGTCGCAGGCAGCCGATTCGATGCGACGCTCATCTATCTCGAATCTGCGGCGCCCTTGCGTGCGATCGTCACGGAGCGCGGGGCGGGACACAACGGCGCATTCGTTCCGGAGGCGACCTCGATCGATGCGTCGCTCGAATCGTTTGCGCGCGCGCTCGCGGGCGATCCGTGGCTCGAGCGGTTTCCGTTCGTGCTCGCCGACGTCACGCCGCAGCTGGAACACGAGGCCGTGTGGCTCGTGCGCGACGCATCCTCCGCCCTTCCGTTGGCGGGCGGGTCGCCGGGATTGCGCGCGCTCCTCGCGCTCAGCGGCGGCAGCCCGCTGTGCGTTGCGGGCGAATGGGACGGCACGGCGTTCGTTCCGCTCATGGCGTGGTCCGCCGGTCGTGCGGTGGCGCTCGGATCGTGAACAACGAGTCGGCGATCGCCGCCACGTGGCCAACGCTCGTGCGCTCGGCCGTCGTCGGGACGCAGCGTTCGCCGGCGATCGGCCTCCTATCCGAGGAGGCCGAGTGGACGGCGCTGATTCGGGGCGGAACGTCGTCTGATGAAACGCTCGTGTTGCGCGCAGCGGCGGTCATCGGGTTGTTGCGGCGAGCGGGTCGGCGTGCGCCGCTTGTGGATCGTGCGGAGGCGCCACCCGCAGGCCCGGAGACGCGGCCGCGATGCGGCCCGGCAGCGGCGGCGGATCTCCTACGTATCCTCGATCGCGAGCCGGGGTTGCTTCCCGAATGGCTCGCGCTCGCGGAGCGCGCGCAAGTGCGCGTTCCTGAAGAACACGTGCCGCTGCTGTTTTCGTATGCGGAATCGCGAGCAGCTCTCCATCCTGCGGTCATTGCGGTTGCCGGCGCGCGCGGGGCGTGGCTCGGAACCCAGTTTTCCGAATGGGGCTTTGCCGCAGGCACGCCCGACGATCCCGGCGCGGCTTGGCTTCACGGCGAGTTTGCGGCCCGCTTGGCGGCGTTCGTCATGCTGCGGCGCATCGATCCCGCCGACGCGCGCGAACGCCTCATCGCAACATGGGAGCGAGAGGCCGCGCGCGAGCGCGTGGCGTTCGTGCGCGCGTTGCACACCGGACTGGGCGATGCCGACGAACCGTTCCTCGACGCCCGGCTGGACGACCGCCGAAAAGACGTCCGCGAAGCTGCGGCGCTGCTTCTCGCGCGTCTTCCGGCGTCGCGTCTGGCGGCCCGTGCGACCGCGGCGGCTCACGCGTGTATTACCCTGCGCAAGCGGCTCTTACAATCGCCAGTTCTCGACGTAACGCTTCCGGAAGCCCTTTCCGCCGAATTGCAGCGCGACGTGATCGATCTCAAGCCGCCGCACGGCGTCGGCGAACGCGCTTGGATGCTGCGCCAGATCGTCGCGCACGTTCCACCCGCGCAGCTTGTCCCCGGCGTCGACGCCGCGCACGTGCTCGATCTCGTGCGCCGCTGCGAACACGGGCCGGCCTTGCTTCACGGGATCGCTGCGGCGACGGCATCCTATGATGACGAGCGGATGCGGACGGCCTTTTTGATCGATGCGGCCGGCGATCACGGAGCCGGCGCGTTGGCGCTGACGGCGAATCAGGATGCGCCGTGGAGCGAGCGCCGCCGCGATGCGATCGTTGCGCTGCTGGAAGCGGGGGTGCCCAATGCCCTGGAATTCACGCTCACGCTTCCGGGGCCATGGGACCGGCGTTTTTCGCAAGCCTTCCTTGCGTATCTGCGCGCGCTTGCGACGAGCTCCGCTGGATCTGCGCTGTGGCGAACGCGTCGCGAGGTCTTCTCCGAGGCGGCGCTGCGGATCGAGCCGGCACTTGCGGATGCCGGCGAGGAGTGGCCGGCTTCCGCCACGCAGGAAATCGCACGCGACGTCATCGACGCCTTCTATGAAACGGTGCGATTCCGCGCCGGTCTGCGCCGTCATTTGGAGAGTCAATCATGACCGATACCCTCGTCGATCGTCCGCTTCGTGCCGCTGCTGAAGTCGCTTTTGCCGGCGAACTCGCGGCGTTAGCGCGCGCCGACGCGCGGCCGAAGCCCGCGCGCTGGCAGCTCTCGCCCTGGGCCGTCGCAACGTACGTGCTGGGCGGAACCCTCGACGACGGGACGGTCATCACGCCGAAATATTTCGGCGACCGGCGCTTGGTCGAGATTGCGATTGCCACGCTCGCGACCGATCGCGCGCTGCTGCTGCTCGGCGTCCCCGGGACGGCGAAGAGCTGGCTCTCGGAACATTTGGCGGCCGCGATCGCCGGCGATTCGCGGCTCGTCGTGCAGGGCACGGCGGGTACGAGCGAAGAGGCGCTGCGCTACGGCTGGAACTATGCGAAGCTGCTTGCCGAAGGACCGTCGCTCGGCGCCGTGGTGCCGAGCGCGGTCATGCGGGGGATGAGCGACGGGCGTCTGGTGCGCATCGAAGAACTCACCCGCATCCCCGCCGACGTGCAAGACGCACTCATCTCGATTCTTTCCGAGAAGTCGCTGCCGATTCCCGAACTGCGGACCGAGATCGATGCCGCGCAAGGCTTCAACGTGATCGCGACGGCGAACGATCGCGATCGCGGGGTAAACGAACTTTCCAGCGCGCTCAAGCGCCGCTTCAACGTCGTCGTCCTTCCGTTGCCGGAGACGCTCGATGAAGAAGTCGCGATCGTCGCCTCGCGCGTCGCAAGCCTCGGTACGGAGCTTGCGCTACCGGCCGCGCCGCCGGCCGTCGAAGAGATCGCGCGACTGGTGACGATGTTTCGCGAACTGCGCTCCGGCGTGACGATCGACGGAAAGACGAAGCTCAAGTCGCCGACGGGGACGCTCTCGACCGGTGAGGCGATCTCCGTGATCAATCAGGGCTTGTCGCTGGCCGGGCATTTCGGCGACGGCACGCTGCGCGCGCCCGACATCGTGGCCGGGTTGGCCGGCGCGGTGATCAAGGATCCCGTTGCGGATCGCGTCGCCTGGCTCGAGTATCTCGAAACGGTCGTGAAAGAGCGCACGGGCTGGGACGATCTGTACCGCGCGTCGCGTGAGGCGGCGGGCTGAGCGTACACGTTTACGGGATCCGGCATCACGGCCCGGGGTCGGCACGCAGTCTCGTGCGCGCGCTCACCGCACTCAACCCGGATGCGGTGCTCATCGAAGGGCCGCCGGATGCCGACGGCATCGTCGCGGCGGCGGCCGACCCGGCGATGCAACCGCCGGTCGCAATCCTCGTGTATGCGCCGGAGACGCCGCGGGCGGCGGCCTTCTATCCGTTCGCGACGTTCTCGCCGGAATGGCAGGCGCTGCAGTTTGCGCTCGCCCGCGACCTGCCCGTCCGTTTCATGGATCTCGCGCAAACGTATCGCCTGCGCGCCGAGGCGATCGAACCAGCGCCGATTCGCGAGCTGCGCAGCGATCCGCTCGCAGCGATCGCGGCGATGGCCGGCTACTCCGACGGTGAACGCTGGTGGGACCGGATGGTCGAACACCGGCACGATGATGCGGATGCGTTCGCCGCGCTCGGCGATCTGATGGCGGGTGTGCGCGAGCAGCACGGCGCTGAGGAAACCGCCGAGGATGCACTCCGCGAGGCGGCGATGCGGCAAATCGTGCGTGCGACCGCGGCCGAGTACGAACGCGTCGCCGTGGTGTGCGGTGCCTGGCACGTTCCCGCCTTGCGCGACTTGGCGCCGGCGCGCGCCGATGCGCAACTCCTGAAGGGATTGACGCGCACGAAAGTCGCCGCAACGTGGGTGCCGTGGACGTTCGGACGACTCGCGGCGGCGAGCGGATACGGCGCCGGGATCGCCTCGCCCGGCTGGTACGATCACTTGTGGGACCATTCCGAGGGCATCATCGGTTCGTGGATGACGAAGGCGGCGCGGGCGTTGCGCACGGCTGGGCTCGATATCTCGCCAGCGCACGCGATCGAAGCCACGCGCTTAGCGGAAGCGCTCGCTTCGATGCGCGACGTCCCACTGCCCGGCTTGCCGGAGGCAGGCGACGCGATGCGCGCGGTCTTTGCATTCGGCGACCCGCTGCCGATGGCGCTCGTGCATGAGGAACTCATCGTTGCGGAACGCCTCGGCGCAGTTCCGTCCGATGTGCCGCAGGTACCGCTGGCGCTCGACATCGCTCGCGAGCAGAAGCGCTTGCGTTTGCCGCCTGCCGCCCAGGTGCGTGAGGTGGAGCTCGATTTGCGCACCGCGGGCGATCTCGATCGCAGCACGCTGCTGCACCGGCTGGGGTTGCTCGACATCGCGTGGGGCACCGTGCAGCGCGTGCGCGGTGCGACCGGCACCTTTCGCGAGGCCTGGACGCTCCGATGGCGTCCGGAGTTCGCGCTGAACGTGATCGAGGCGTCCATCTACGGCACGACGCTCGCGCTCGCGGCCGACGGACGAACGCGCGAGCGTGCGGAGCGGGCGACCGATCTTGCGGCGTTGACCGGCTTGCTCGACGCGGCGCTCGCCGCCGCGCTCGGCGAATGCGCGCGCTTCGTGCTCGCGCGCATCGACGATCTCGCAGCGTTGACGCACGATGTCGCCCGCATGCTCGATGCGCTGCCGGCGTTCGCCGAGGTGCGCCGGTACGGCGACGTGCGGGGCACGGATCTGGGCGCGATCGGTGCAACCATCGATTCGCTCGTTGCCCGAGCCTGTGTCGGTCTGCCGACGGCGGTTCTCGCTCTCGACGATGAAGCGGCTGAGAACATGCTCCCGCGGCTTGACGCGGCGGACGCGGCACTCCGAGTGCTCGACTCGCCCGACCACCGGACTTCGTGGCACGCCGCGCTCGCCCGGATCGCTCGCGACGATCGCGTGCATGGGCTCGTCGCGGGGCGCGCGCTCCGCCTCGGGTTCGATGCGGGAAGCATCGCCGTCGCCGAGGTTCGGCAAGCGATCTCGCGCGCGCTCTCGCACGCGGCCGCACCGCCGAACGCCGCGGCGTGGATCGACGGGTTATTGCGCGGGAGCGGGGTGCTGCTCGTTCACCATCCGGAGTTGATCGACGTTGTCGACGAGTGGCTGGTGAGACTCGGCGCCGATGCATTCACCGAGACGCTGCCGCTCGTGCGGCGCACGTTCGCCACGTTCGCGCCGGCCGAGCGTCGCGCGATGGGCGAACGCGTCGCCGGCACGACGGTCACGGTGCGCGCACGCGTGAGCGACGACGTCGATGACGAGCGCGCGCGCCTCGTGCTGCCGGTGTTGGCGGCGATCTTCGGCGAAACGGGGTCACCATGAGCGCTCGCGACGAACGCGCTCGCCGCTGGCGACTGGTCCTCGGCGGCAGCGAAGCGGATGGGATTGGACTCGAACTCTCGCCGAGCGATCTGCGCATCGATCAGACGCTCACCGCCCTCTACGATGGTAAGCGCGGCGCGGGGCTCGGCGCCTCGGCACCGGCGGCCGTGCGCTGGCTCGGCGATATCCGCGAATTCTTTCCGGCCTCCGTCGTGCAAGTGATGCAAGCCGATGCCTTCAAACGGCTGGGCCTCGAGCGGATGCTGCTCGAACCGGAGATGCTCGAAGCGGTGACGCCCGATGTCCGGCTCGTCGCAACACTGTTGTCGCTGCGCGGCGTCATTCCGGCGAAGACGCGCGACACCGCACGTCGCGTCGTGCAGAAGGTGGTTGAGGATGTCGAGCGCCGGCTGCGCAACGCGTTGACCGCCGCCGTGCGCGGCAGCCTCAACCGCGCCGCACGCAATCGGCGACCGCGCTTCAATGAAATCGATTGGCCGCGAACGATCGCGGCGAACCTCAAGCATTACCAGCCGGCGTACCGGACGATCGTGCCCGAGCGGCGGATCGGATTCGCGCGGCGTGCGGCGGCGCTGCGCGACGTAATCCTGTGCGTCGATCAGAGTGGTTCGATGGCCACGTCGGTCGTGTACGCCGGGATCCTCGGCGCGGTGCTGGCGTCGCTGCGCGCGCTGCGCACCTCGATGGTGGTGTTCGATACCGCCGTCATCGATCTGAGCGAACATCTCGACGACCCGATCGATCTGCTCTTCGGGACGCAGCTCGGCGGCGGCACCGACATCAACCGGGCCCTGGCCTACGCCCAGGGCCTCGTGCGAACGCCGAACGAGACGATCCTCGTGCTCATTACCGATCTGTTCGAGGGCGGGAATCGCGATGAAATGCTGGCGCGGGCGGCGTCGCTCGTGCGCTCCGGAGTCACGGTCATCGTGCTGCTCGCACTCGACGACCGCGGTGCGCCCAGTTTCGATGCAACCAACGCCGCCGTACTCGCCGCGCTGGGTATCCCGGCCTTTGCCTGCACGCCGGATCTCTTCCCGGACTTCCTCGCGGCCGCGATCGAACGGCGCGATGTCGCGGCCTGGGCCGCCGACCACGACATTGTCGTGGCTTCCTAGGCGCAAACGTCATCGTGACCCGGTCGAAGGATGGACATGCCGCGCACCGTAAGAGCGCGCGACGCATGGGAGCGTACGGGTCTGGTGGCTCGCGCGGTCTTCAAAACCGTTGAGGCCTTCGCAAGGGGGCTGGTAGGTTCGATTCCTACACGCTCCCGCCACGATCGGTCGCTGGTGCCCAGGTTACTGCTCTATCGCATCAAGATACCGTTTCTGAACCTGCGATGCCAGAGCGTTCTTTTTCGCAGCACGCGCAATCTCGTCGACCGCCTCAAACCGGATCTCGGGTCGCGTAGCTAGGGAAAAACGCGCCCTGCCCGCTCGGTGACGGGCAGGGCCTTTCGCTATGAGCGTTCGACGTGATCTTTATGATAGTCGCAGTCTTGGGTCGTGCAGTAGATGCACGCGCCGAAGGGCCGAACGTAGACGGCGAGAGAGGCGACGGCATCGCAGCGCGGGCATGCCATTCGCGCGAAGCGTCGCGCCCAGAACCCGATCGTTGCTCCAGCAAACTCGGGCGAGTCCAGTTCGTGGGGAGCGGCCAGGATCTCCGGCCTAAAACGAGTCCAAACGAAACGTCTTCGCGGACTTCCGAGCATGCTTTGCGGATTTATTCTTTCCCATGATGTCCTCCATTCGGGTGCGAAAGCAACCGCGAAATCGTATCACGTCACGCAACCGCTCGCAATTGCGATTGCGCTGATCTCTGATCTGTACCGGAGGACCGACGAGCCGGCGACCCGTTATGAACGAAATGCCGGCGGCGGCGCAACAAGCATCGGCCCGCGCGGGTAACCGATGAGGCCGTGGCCCCGAACGTCACAATTCCCGAATAACTCTGCTTGACAAAGTGAACCTGAACCATTTACTTTGTATTGCAAAGTGAAGGGAGCGGTTTGGATGCACGCACGAGTTCCGGCGCCGATCGCGTCGGCTGATTGGATCACGTACTTCGAGGCGAATGCTCAGGCGATTCGCCCACTCCGGTGGGAGAACGGCGCCGGGCTTTCGGCAGCGGATCGGCTCGTGATCGGGCCGTCGCTGGCGATCTTCCAGCGTGGTGAAGAAGGTAGCGGCCGGACGATCATCCGTTTTGCGTGGCGGTATGCGGAGCGCTTCGGCGATTGGGCCTATCCCGCGGCGCTGCGCGCCCTCTTCGATGAGGAGGGGAGGCACGCGGCCGATCTGGGTCGTTTTTTGGACCTCGCCCGCATTCCACGCATCCGGCGCGCGGTCAGCGAAGGTGCGTTCCGGTTCTTGCGACACCGGCTCGGCCTCGATACGGCACTCTGCGTGCTGCTGACCGCGGAGTCCATCGCCTGCATCTACTATCGCGCGCTGCACGCAGCGACGTGCTCACCGCTGCTGCGCGAAATTTCCGCGCAGATTCTGCGCGATGAAACGCAACACGTGCGTTTCCAAAGCCAACGTATCGCTTTGCTGCGGGCCAGCGTGCCACGGCCAATTGCGGCGTTTCGCCGTGCCGTGCACTTCGCGGTCTACTGCGGCGCGGTAACCCTCGTTGCGTGGCGTCATCACCGCGTCTTGACGGCCGGCCTAGGGCCACGCCGCTTTTTCTCACTCTGCCGGCTCGAGTGGCGTGTCGTCGACCGGATGATCCGTGGGGATGACGCGGGACGTCCGACACGTCGGCCT
>Ga0209208_10013100_pt1 | contig 10403 bp, 9 predicted proteins | sample S1TSphfallax_3_FD_187694 | JGI IMG/M metagenome (GOLD analysis project Ga0209208, IMG submission 187694) | Host-associated microbial communities from peat moss isolated from Minnesota, USA - S1T2_Fd - Sphagnum fallax MG (SPAdes) (version 2) | ecosystem: Host-associated > Plants > Peat moss >... | reverse complement strand
AAGACCGCATCCTGGCCCGCGCCGCGGACCTGAAGGCCGAGGCCCAGAACACGAAGTAGGGGCTGTTCGTGGGTTTACGGAAGTAGGACCAAGAACGGCCCCTACTGGATGGTCACGACCACCACATGGTCGGCGTCGGCTTCAGAGAGGCTTTGGTGCAGGGCGGTGATCGCGTCCAGCATCATGTCGCCGGCTTCCTCGTCTTCTTCCTCGGCGAAGTCTTCATACGCCTCGCGCAGTTCTTCCTTTGAGAAATTCTCCGGGTTCAGCCTGTCCAGGTATTTCTGCTTGTCGTCGGCGGTCAGAATGAAGACGGTGGACTGCACGTATTCACTGATATCGGCCACGATTTCGTTTTCGCTGGTTTCCAGGTCGATATCATATTCCTCCGACAGCACCGGCAGCAGCACGCTGAACGCGTCGCCGTCCCAGTCGTAATCGGCGACCGAAGTGCCGTTCGCGGACAGAAAACTCAGAAACGCCTGCGGGTCGTCATCAGTGGCAGCTTCAACAAGTTCAGTCAGATCAACTCGCGGCAGGCGCGTGAAGTTTGCGGTGGCCGACATCAAGCTCTCCTGATTCTGATTTTCCCGTTCATTACCAGCCCGCCCGGCTGCTGCCAACGACGAAAACACCCTATCGACGGTTTATGCCGGCGGTGGTGGGGTTGGCTTATGGCAAGCAAGGCCAGGGGGGCTTTGCCCCCCTGGACCCCCCACTAAGGCCTGAGGCCTTAGAACCCGATTCTGGCCGGTGAAGAGAGGGGCCATCGCCGGGCGTGACAAAGCCCCAGTCGCGATGGCCCCTCTCTTCACCGGCCAGGACCAGGTTCCAAGGGCTTAGCCCTTGGCGGGGGTCCAGGGGGCAGAGCCCCCTGGCCTTGCTTGCCGAAAGCCAAACCCCGCCACCGCCGGCATCAACCGTCGATGGGTGTGAACATCGCGAAGAGGTTGGCGGTTTCGGGCAGGGTGTTGAGGGGGGTGTAGTCGCAGACTTCGCCGTATTTTGCCCAGAGTTCATGGATTGCCGGCATTTCGTGCGCGCGTTCGACTGCGCCGTCCAGCCATTCGAAGACTTCGAGGATGGTGCCGTCTTTCGCCGCCATGATCACCGCCGGCCGGTCGGAAACCAGGCCAAGGCTGCGCAGGTAGGGCGCGTGGTCCCTCGCGAGCGCCAGCAGGTCCGCCGCGCGGCCCGGTTTCGGCTTGTAGGCGGCAATCACCATTTCACCCATTGGTCGTTCTTACGCCAGAACGGCGCTCAGGAAAACAGCGCGGCGAGCCCCGTCACGACAATATCCGCGGAATCCTCCGGCGCCGCGTCTTCCGTGCGCAGCCAGAACTCCGGCGCTTCGGGCGGTTCGTAGGGGCTGGAAATGCCGGTGAAATTGGCGATTTTGCCGGCATCGGCTTTCTTGTACAGCCCTTTCGGGTCGCGCGCGCGGCAGGTCTCGATGGGCGTATCCACGAACACCTCGAAGAACTGGCCGGGTTCGGCGAGTTCGCGCGCCAGTTGCCGCTCGGCGCGGAAGGGCGAGATGAAGGAGACCAGGACGATCAGCCCGGCATCGGCGAACAGCCTGGCGACTTCCGCGACGCGGCGGATGTTCTCCACCCGGTCGGCATCGGTGAAGCCAAGGTCCCGGTTCAGCCCGTGGCGGATATTATCGCCGTCCAGCATGTAGGTATGGGCGCCGCGCCCGGCGAGCTTGGCCTCGACGATATTGGCGATGGTGGATTTGCCGGAGCCGGAGAGCCCGGTGAACCACAGGATCGCCGGCTTATGCCCGTTGATCGCCTGGCGCGCCGCGCGGTCCACCGTCAGGCTCTGCCGGTGGACATTGGTCGCCCGGCGCAGCCCGTGCCGGATCATCCCGGCCGCCAGCGTGGCGTTGGTCACCCGGTCGATGATGATGAAGGAGCCGGTGCGCCGGTTCACGTCGTAAGGGTCGAACGCGACGGCGGTGGAGAGCGAGACATTGGCGTGGCCGATCTCGTTCAGCGCCAGCCGGTCGGCCGCGATATGGTCGAAATTATTGACGTCGATCTTGTGGCGCAATTTGCTGATGCTGCCGGCGACGGTGCGTGTGCCGACGCGGAAAAGATAGGTTCGCCCCGGCAGCATCTGGGTGTCCGACATCCACACGATATCCGCCGCGAACTGCTCGGCCACTTCCGGCAGATCGTCCTGCGCCGCGAACAAATCGCCGCGGGAGGCGTCGATCTCATCGTGCAGCACCAAGGTGATCGCATCGCCCGGAATGGCGTCCGGCCGATCGCCATCCATCGCGACGATGCGCCTGACCGTGCTGCCGGCGCCGGACGCGGCGACGGTGATCCGGTCGCCAGGCCGCACGATGCCGGAAGCGACGGTGCCGGAAAAGCCGCGGAAGTCCAGATCCGGCCGGTTGACCCACTGGACCGCCATCCGGAACGGCGCCGCGGCCAAATCCTCCGCCGTATCGATCATTTCCAGATGATGCAGCAAGGTCGGCCCGTGATACCATGGCATCGCCGCGCTGGCGGTGGCGACATTATCGCCAAACCGGGCGGAAAGCGGGATCGCCGTGACGGTCTTGAACTTCAGCGTGCCGGCGAAGGCGGCGAACTCGGACTTGATCGTCTCGAACACCGAGTGGCTGTAGCCCATCAGGTCGATCTTGTTGATCGCCAGCACCACGTGCCGGATGCCGAGCAGCGAGCAAATGAAGGCGTGCCGCCGCGTCTGCACCTGGATGCCGCGCCTGGCGTCGATCAGCAGGATCGCAAGCTCCGCGCCGGAGGCGCCGGTGACCATGTTGCGGGTATATTGCTCATGCCCAGGCGTGTCCGCGATGATGAACTTGCGCGCCGGCGTGCCCATGAAGCGGTAGGCGACGTCGATGGTGATGCCCTGCTGGCGCTCGGCCTCCAGCCCATCCACCAGCAGCGCGAAGTCCAGCGCCTCCCCGGTCGTGCCGTATTTCCGCGAATCCCGCTCCAGCGTCACCAGCTGGTCGTCCGGGATCGAGCGCGTGTCATACAGCAGCCGGCCGATCAGCGTCGATTTGCCGTCATCCACGCTGCCGCAGGTCAGCACGCGCAGCAGCGTGCGCTCGGCGATGGCGTAGCCGGTCTCGACCAGCGCGGACATCAGAAATACCCCTCGCGCTTCTTCTTCTCCATCGCGCCGGATTCATCATGGTCGATCAGCCGGCCGCTGCGCTCGGAGGTGCGGGCGGCGAGCATCTCATCGACGATCTTCTCCAGCGTGTCCGCCTCACTCTCCACCGCCGCGGTCAGCGGATAACAGCCGAGCGTGCGGAACCGCACCATCTTGTGCTGGACCTCCTCGCCGGGCAGGAACTTGAACCGGTCGTCATCCACCATGATCAGCTGGCCGTTGCGCTCCACCACCGGCCGGACGGCGGCATAATACAGCGGCACGATCGGAATGTTGTCCTGCTGGATGTATTGCCAGATATCCGCCTCGGTCCAGTTCGACAGCGGGAAGACGCGGATGGATTCGCCAGGCGCGATGCGGGTGTTGAACAGCCGCCACAGCTCCGGCCGCTGGACCTTCGGGTCCCAGCCGTGATTGGCGGTGCGGAAGGAAAATATGCGCTCCTTGGCGCGGGACTTCTCCTCATCCCGCCTCGCCCCGCCGAACGCCGCGTCGAACCCATACAAATTGAGCGCCTGCTTCAGCGCATCGGTCTTCATCACGCCCGTATAAATCGAGGCGCCATGGTCGAACGGGTTCATCCCGGCCGCCAAACCCTCCTGGTTGGTATGAGTGATCAGCCGCAGGCCAAGCCGCTTCGCCGTCGCATCGCGAAAGGCGATCATCTCCCGGAACTTCCAGGTCGTATCGACATGCAGCAGCGGAAACGGCAGAGGCGACGGATAGAACGCCTTCAGCGCCAGATGCAGCATCACGGCGGAGTCCTTGCCGATCGAATACAACATCACCGGATTGCTGAACTCGGCGGCCACCTCGCGAATGATCTCGATGCTCTCATCCTCGAGCTGGCGAAGATGGGTCCGGCTATGTGTCGTGGTTTGTAACATGTGATTCACAGCGTCCGTTTGAACCAATCGAAAAGCCAAGGCAAATACAGCACGGTTTCTACCAAAATAACGCCAGGACGCGGAAAGGACATGCTGCAATTGCTCACAATTTCAGTCAAGTTTCCGCCTTCGACGTGAACAAAGCATAAAACCCGCAATCCCGGTGTGAACCGGTCTTCACGGGGTTTGATGTATCCCAAGCAAGACCAGGGGGGCTTTGCTTACGACAAATCAAACCCCACGCAGGCCGTGGTCCAGGTCGGCGATCAGGTCTTCGGCGTCTTCCAGGCCTACCGAGAGCCTGATGATGCCGTCGGTGATGCCTAGTTTGGCCCGTTCTTCGGGGCCGATGCGCATATGGGTTGTGGTGGCGGGGTGGGTGGCGAGGGATTTGGTGTCGCCGAGATTGTTGGAGATGCTGATGATCTGGACGCGGTTCATCAGCCGGAAGGCGGCCTCCTTGCCGCCCTTCAGCTCGAAGGAAACGATGGTGCCGCCGCCGCTCATCTGCGTCATCGCCAGCTCATGCTGCGGATGGTCCGGCCGGCTGGGATAGATGCTGCGGGCGATTTTCGGGTGCTCGGCCAGGAAATCCGCGACGCGGGCGGCGTTGGCGGACTGCGCGGCGACCCGCAGCCCCATGGTCTCGAGCCCCTTCAGGATGACCCAGGCGTTGAACGGGGACATTGCCGGGCCGGTGTTGCGGAAGAACGGCTGGTACACCTCGTCGATCCATTTCTTCCGTCCCAGCACGGCGCCGCCGAGCACCCTGCCCTGCCCGTCCATGTGCTTGGTCGCGGAATACACGACCACATCCGCCCCGAATTCGAGCGGTTTTTGCAGCAGCGGCGTCGCGAACACGTTGTCCACCACGACGATCGCGCCGGCCGCATGCGCCAGGTCGCACACGGCGCGCAGATCGACGATGTCGAGCATCGGGTTGGACGGCGTTTCCAGCAGCACGAGCGCGGTTTTGCTGGCCAGCGCCTCCCGCCAGGCGGCAAGGTCCGTGCCGTCCACGAACACCGCCTCGATCCCGTATTGCGGCAGCAAGGTGCTGACGATCCAGTGGCAGGAGCCGAACAGCGCGCGCGCTGCCACCACCCGGTCGCCCGCCTTCAAATGGCACAGCATGGAAGAATGCACGGCAGCCATGCCGGTGGCGGTGCAGCGACAGGCCTCGGCGCCCTCGATCGTCGCGATCCTGGCTTCCAGCATCGCCACCGTCGGGTTGGCGAAGCGCGAATACTGGTAATGCTCGACCTGGTTGGCGAACACCGCCTCCGCCAGCTCGGCATTGTCGTAAACAAAGCCGGAGGTCAGAAACAGCGCCTCGGCGTTTTCATCCAGGTTGGTGCGGATTCGGCCGGCATGGATCAGGTTGGTCGCGGTACGGCGGGGCGGGGCGTCGGACATGGGCTCACTCGTTCTAAAGCGCCCGGCCGCCCGAAGACGGAGGTGACGCGCAAGCGCGCCACAGCCTCTTTAGCGCGCTTGTTTAGCCTCGCCGCAATCCGGCCGGACAAATCACGAGGTGAATTTGCCTAGACCGGGTGACTTGCACGGTCAATGCCGGCGGATTATCAAGCATGGCGCGCGGGTATGATGTAATGGTAGCCTGTTAGCTTCCCAAGCTTGATGCGCGGGTTCGATTCCCGCTACCCGCTCCAGAAAGTAAAGCAAGCGCTTCTTTTTTGAAAAAAAGAAGCAAAAAACTTTCATTTACTGCGGGCTGTGGCAGGTGCTTGCCAGCGCCCCCAGGACCGAAAGTTTTTTGCTTCTTTTTTTCAAAAAAGAAGCGCTTACTTTCTTACTCGGCCGCTACTTCCTGCCTGCGTGAGGCAGTTGCTGCGCTGACGATCGCCAAAGTCACAACGTTGAGCAGTGCCGCCGCAGTGCCGATGTTGAGGTCGCGGATGAATTCCGGCAGCCCCGGGAACAGCGTCGCCAAGGTCTGGTTCGACAAAGTGAAGTACACCACCGCGCCGACGCCGACGGCGATCCCGGCGAAGGCGCCTTCCTTGGTCACCGGGTTGCGCGGCAGCAGGCTACAGATCAGCGACGGGAACAGCTGTGTTACGAAGCTGTAGCCCATCAGCAAAAGCGCGACGATGGTGGAGCTGCCGGAGATCGCGAAATAGGCGCCGATGATGGCGACCACAGGCACCAGCATTTTCGCCAGCCGCACGGTTTCCTCGTCCGTCTGCTCCGGCCGGAAGGCGGCGACGATGTTGCGGGAGAACAGGGTCGCCGCGGTCATCATGATCAGCGAGCCCGGCACCAAAGCCGTCAGCACGCCGGTCGCGCCGACAATGCCGACCACCCACGGCGGAAACGCCGCCACGGTAATCTTCAGCAGCGCCATATTGGTCGCCGCCCCCTTCAGCCCCGGCACCACCAGCACCGCCGTGAAGCCGACGAAAAACACGAACAGCAGCACCAGCTGGTACAGCGGCAGCACGATCGCGTTCTTGCGGAACACCGATGAATTACGGGCGGTGAAGCAGGCGCCGAAGGAATGCGGCCACATGAAAAAGCCGAGCGAGGTCAACAGGACAGTCGAGACGAACCAGGCGACGCTCTTGCCGGTGGCGGCGAAGGCGAGGAAGCCGGGCTTCGCCTTGTCCACCGCCGCAAACATCCCCGCAACACTGCCGGCATAATGCAGCGGCAGATACAGGCCAAGGAACAGCACCACCAGGATGATCAGCGTATCCTTGATGATCGAGACCCAGGCCGAGCCGCGAATGCCTGAAACGATCACATACAGCGTAACGACCGCGGCGCCGATGATGACGGAGACGGATTTATGGATGGTGCCATAGCTCGCCGCCTCCACAATCACCCCAAGCCCGGTGAATTGCAGCACCAGATACGGCACCAGCGCCACCACCCCGACCAGCGCCACCAGCACGCCCAGCACCTTGCTGGCGTATTTATGGGCAAAAAAATCGGGCTGGGAGACCAGATGGTGCCGCCGCGCATAGGTCCAGACCGCCGGCAGCATGAAATAGGAGATGACATAGGCAAGCGTGCCATAGGCCAGGATGTAATAGGCCGGGGCGCCAAGCCCGTAGGCGTAGCCGGACGCGCCAAGGAAGGTGAAGGTGGTATAAATCTCGCCGGCGAGCAGCAGAAACACCAAAACCGCGCCGAAGCCGCGGCCGCCGACGGTCCATTGCTCCAGCCCCATCACCAGGCCGGAGCGCGCCAGCACGCCGATACCAAGCGCCGTGAGGGCAGAAAGCGCCAGCAGGATCAGCGCGATTGTCATGGCATGTCCTCGTCAGGCGCGTCGCGCATCGGGTCCAAAACATAAATCACCGCCATGGTGGCGGAGGCGATCAGCACCCAAAGAACGATCCAGGCCAGAATGAAAGGCATGCCCAGAATGAACGGGGTGACGCTGTTATGGAAGATCGGACCGGCAAACATGCCGATGAACGGGATGATGGCAAGCAGGCCGGGCTTCATCGCGGCTCCTTAAGAAAGGGCAGGAAAGCAAGTAAGAACTTCTTTTTTGAAAAAAAGAAGCAAAAAACTTTTGCTTGCTGCGGGCTTTGGCACCGCTCAGGCCAGAGCCCCCAGGAGCGAAAGTTTTTTTGCTTCTTTTTTTTCAAAAAAAGAAGCGCTTGCTTCTTCTCTTCGCATTTCCTTATGCAGACACCGTGCCATCGCCCGCCGGAAAGCGGCGCGTTTCCCCAAAGTCCAGCGTTATGAAGGCGTTATCCGCCAACCCAGCTTCGGCCTTGGCCGTCGCCAGGTCGTGCAAGGGCGCGTCGATTGCCTCCGCCGTCAGCTGGAACGTGCCGAAATGCATGCCGATGGCGCGGGTTGGGCCAAGGTCGGCGAAAGCCTGCACGGCGTCCTGCGGGTTCATGTGCACCGGGCCCATGAACCAGCGCGGCTCGTAGGCGCCGATCGGCAGCAGCGCCAGGTCCGGCGCGCCGAGGCGAGCGCGGATTTCCTTGAAGAATTTGGTGTAGCCGGTGTCGCCGGCGAAATAGATTTGCGGGCCGCCTTCGGGCTCGATCATGAACCCGGCCCACAGGGTCTTGTTGCGGTCGGAGAGCGAACGCGCGGCGAAGTGGCGGGCCGGCGTGGCGGTAATCTTGGCGCGCGGCGTCTCAAAACTCTGCCACCAGTCGAGCTCGACGGCTTTGCCGATGCCTTTGCCGGCCAGGAACGGCGCGTTGCCGAGGCTGGTGACGATTGTCATCTTGGGGAAGCGCCGGTGCAGTTTCCGCAGGCTCGGCACGTCGCAATGGTCGTAGTGGTTATGCGACAGGAGCAGGATATCGATGTTCGGCAGTTCCTCGATCGCCAGCCCCGGCGCCCGAACGCGGGTGGGACCGGCGAAGGAAACGGGCGAGCAGCGATCGGAAAACACCGGGTCGGTGAGGATGTTCAGGCCGGCGAGGCGCAGCAGAAAACTGCTATGGCCAATGAACGTCACGTCCACGCTGCCCTCCGGCACCAGGCCGGATGGCTTCGGGTAGGGCCGGTTTTCGACATGCGCCGGCCATTCGGACCAGGTTTCCGGGTCGCGCTTCATGCGCGCGCGGATGATGGTGAGCAGCCCGAAGCGCTTGCCCGTGCTCCGGCGGATGGTGGGTTCGGGGTTGAAGAACAGCGCGCCGTCGAAATGGTCGGAAATCGGGTAGGACATAGGCTACATATAGCCGAGCTTCAGACGTCGTAAGCCGCCGGCGGCACGAAGCCCAGCCATGCCTTCTCCAGCAGGGCCGCGACCGCGATGGTGCTATAATCGGCATAGGGCGCGCCGATGATCTGCATGCCGTAAGGCAGCCCGCCCGCCATATGCCCCAGCGGCGCCGCGGTGCTCGGCAGATAGAAATTGCAGGAATATCCGGCCCAGAAAAGCTGGTCCGCGACATTCAGGGGCTTGCCATTCACCTCGATCGTCCGTTCGCCCATGTTGCCGGAATGGTCGTGCGGCACGGCGGCGGTGGCGCCAACCGGGGAGATCAGCACGTCGTAATCCTTGAAAAACGCGACCCAGGCCAGCCGCATCCTGGCCCGCTCCTCATTCGCGCGCAGCCATAGCCGGTGTTCGATCGTATTGCCCCGCGCGGTCATGACGGCAGGCGACCGATCCCCCGGATGGGCCCCCGCCAGCATCTCCCGCATCCGGTCGATCACCTTCTCCGGCATCCGCGCGCTCAGCGCCGCATTCAGCAGCAGCAGATAGTTCTGATACGCGGCCCCGGCGTCGAACGCCGGCCGCGCCGTCAGGCTGACCTTCGCCCCGGCTTTCTTCAAAAACCTGCCCAATTCATGCAGCGAGGCCGAGATTTCGTTCGACACCGGGCAAATCTCATGATCCGGCATGATCGCAACCCGCAGCCCCTGAAACGACGTGACGCCGCTCTTCGGCAGATTAAGCTGCCAGCCGGTCTCGCTCGCATCCGGCCCGGCCATGGTCGCAAGCCCGATGGCAAGGTCCCGCGCCGACCGCGCCATCGGCCCGATGCACGAAATATCCGCCGGCGCCACGTTGCCGTTCAGCGAATGCCCGCGCGGCGAGCAGACGCCATAGCTGGGTTTATGGGCGTAGATGCCGCAATAATGGGCAGGATCGCGCAAGCTGGCGCCGATATCGCTGCCCGCATCCAGCGCCGAAAACCCCGCCGCCAGCGCGGCCGCGGACCCGCCGGAGGACCCGCCAGGCGAGCGCGTCAAATCAAACGGATTGCCCGTGGTGCCATAAATCGCGTTGTAGCTCTGCCAGTCCGCGAGCATCGCCGGCACATTCGTCTTCCCCAGAATAACCACGCCAGCCGCCTTCAGCCGCTCAATCGCCAGCGCATCCGTCTTCGCGATGTTGTTCTTGGCCGACTCAACCCCCCAGGTCGTCGGCAATCCCTCCACATCGTAACTCTCCTTCACCGTCATCGGCACGCCGAACAGAGGCGGGAGTTTCGACAGTTTCTTTTTGGCCCGGTCGAGCTGCTTGGCGCGGGCGCGGGCCCGGTCGAAATCGCGCACCACCACGGCGTTCACCGCATCATCGAACGCCTCGATCCGGGCGATGTAAAAATCCGCGGCCTCGAGCGCGGAAAGCCTGCCGGCCCTGACGAGCGCAGCCACGCGGTGCGCCGCGGCGAATGCAATGGACACGGAAACCCCCTGAAACCTTGTTAGACAGCGTTTAATCGAAGTCAGACGTAAGAAGTTACTTTTTTTGAAAAAAAAGTAACCAAAAAAACTTTTGCTCCTGCGGGCTGTGGCACGCGCGTCGCGAAAGCCCGCAGGAGCGAAAGTTTTTTTGCCTCAATCGTCTAGCCCAGCGTCGCGTTGAACTCGCCTCCGTCCAGAAGCAGGTTTTGCCCG
>Ga0209208_10013099_pt1 | contig 10403 bp, 13 predicted proteins | sample S1TSphfallax_3_FD_187694 | JGI IMG/M metagenome (GOLD analysis project Ga0209208, IMG submission 187694) | Host-associated microbial communities from peat moss isolated from Minnesota, USA - S1T2_Fd - Sphagnum fallax MG (SPAdes) (version 2) | ecosystem: Host-associated > Plants > Peat moss >... | reverse complement strand
AATGTCCATTGCTTGTGGTGGGTATGGTACTAACTAGTACATATATTTGTTCATTTATGTTATGTTGTTGTGGACCTCTCCTTGTACTCTATGTTTGAAATCATTTCTGCATCTTTTTGGGAGATCCTCAACCTGTTAGTATGATGTTGGAGCCTATACTTTTCTTTTGTAATTTTTTTTCTCTGTTCAGCCTATCCATTTTCCACCCCCACCACCACTTTGCCTCACCCCCATTTGATTGTACCAATTCTCTCATTTAGTGTCACTTTTGGTGAGTGGAAGTAATCACCCTTGTTGCTTGATTCTCTTCCCTTAATTTGCTCTCTTTTTCTCTTCATGTGTTTCAAGGGAACAGTTGTCTATCAGGCCCAGTCCTATGATATGAAATTGGTGATAGAAGGAAAAGTATCAAAAGCATTTAGTGTGTTTACACTTCCAAGCTACACTTCCAAGTCACACTTCCAAGCTAGACAACAACCTTTGCGGACAACAATTGCCTATGTTCATAAACGAAGGAACTAAAAAAAGGTGTAACATCAAAATGAAAATTGTAAAAGAAATAAATATTCATACATGATGTTATTTGAAAGTCATAATGATCATAGTGCAAGATGTTCAAATTGAAAAATATTATATTGAAGTTTAGTCTAAGTTTTAAGGACTTTTGAAATTAAATAACCATTGTCTTAAATAATGTTCAGTTTGCAAAAAACCCTTCAATTGCATAAATACAAAATTTTCAACATTGAAAGAAGTAAGGCATTAGGAAAATGTTATTTACACTCAATTCACACATTGTTGAGAAAAAAATGTAATTTGATTTTCTTAACATTGTCTAGAATTTTCAATATATGTTTGAATCATAAGAATCAATTATCACATGTAAATGAGGTACAATATAACAACTTGGCCTATGCCATTGGCCAAGTGTGAACTTGGAGCCAACTAATTGAATTTGAATTTTTTATTTTTATCAAGTTTCCAATGACAAATATTACTCAAAATTCAATATTTCCCCCACTTTAGTTCTAAAAATTATGAAATCTTTCCATAAAATAGTACTCATTGAAAACTTTTCATCAATACCAAAAATGTGACCCAATCTCACTAAAAACATTTTGTTCTATTTTACTGAGTTTCTAATGAAATTTTTGTCAATATTCAATAATTCTTGCATTGTATTCTAAACATTATAAAACCATTTCAATGCACCCTTATTCATTGATATATTTCCAATAATAACAAGACTACAAATTGCTTTCATTTATTTTTGTGTGGCATGTACCATTGGCTTAAGTGAAACCTCAAATCCAAATTTCTCCTTCCAAAACTAGATTTTGTAATTTAGTTGAATTTCCAATGACAAAACTACTCCAAATTCAATATTCCCACACCTGCAAACTAAAATTTATGGAATTCTACTTTAAATTTTTTTTCCAGCAATAGAAAGAGTACACCTAAATTTCCTTTAAATTTTTTTAAAAAAATCTGTTGATTTCTTTTGATAAAATTGTTAAATATTCTTTGGCTTTTACACCTAAGTGTTGTGTTGAAAATTATCCTAAGGTGTGAGGTGTGAAGCTTGAAAGACAATGTAATGATGCTTAAAATTTTATACTAAGTTAATGTTCTAAGTAAAAACATTGAAAACAAAAATTTACTACATATTCCCCCAATTTAAATGAACAATGCAAATGTTCACAAAAATCACTTTAATTGTGAACACATCAATTCCTTCATTACGCACGTTTCCATAGTAACAAATATACATGTGCTTATGGTGCTTACAAATAGACTAAATGAAGATTCTTGAATGCATAGTGGTGTTTTCTTTAAAGGTTGCAATGCCCAACACCTTGCAAAAAGGTCCTATGTGAAAGGCCAAAAATGTGGGGCCCTTCAAAAACAAATGCCAACTCAAAAATGAACCTTGAACAATTAAAAATTAAGGGCTAATACATTCATTATACTATCATACATTATGTAGTAGTGGTGGGCTATGGCAAACCAATTAGGACCCATAGAATTTAGTTAATATAATGGTGGGTTGTGGCAACTTAAGAAGGACCTATATTAATCAATTGATCTTAATAAGGCTTATATGGACAATCCAAAACAAAAGAGATATTCCACAAAGGTCAAAAACTTGGATTACCCTTTCAAATAAAAATAAAAATTGTTGTCTAGTAGTTTTATATGAATGTTCATTGCTCAAGCTCCTAATGATCATCTCTATACTGTTCTTTATGGCATTAGGATCTAAACTTTAATTCATATTGAACCCATTCCAACAAAATATATGTAAACCCAAAGTGAGTAGTATTATTAATCTAAGAGTTAATGTTTTGGAAGTTATTAATGGGCTTTTTTGGAGGTTTTTCTTTAAGATCATGGAAAATGGTTCAACACAAAATGTTCATCTCACCCTTACACTTGGATGGTGCTAGTAGCCAATTTAGGTGCAAAAGTCATTGACATTAGTGAAATGGCATTAGTTGAAGTCTAGATGAATGAAATTGTACATTTGCAAGCTCAAAAAGCATCAATGAAACCAACACAAATTTGGTATTCAATGCCAATGAGTTACAAGTTAAAATGGTAATTGATTTTTTTTACCATCATACACATGATACGTACAACTACACACTACATGGTGGCCAATTTTTTTTATCATAACATAACACATGGTGTTAAAGTTTGTATGTTTCAATACCCTTACATCTAGAACTTTTATGTGTACCAAGTTTTTGATGGATTTTAACATCAAATTTCAATAAGGAACATGTAGTTTCAAATGGTTGTTTGGAGTTAAATATCATTGTATGTGGGCACTTTGACATGGTTCACTCAATGGGTCAACCATAAGAGGTGCATACCACATGTACTTCATTTGTTCAACCTCTAAATCAACTTTATGTTTCAATGAATTTAATTTAATTATGTATGTATTCTTATTCAGGTTGGAAATCTTAATCCCATAAAATAATTGTCATGTTTCACAATATGTTGTCACATTTGAATCACTATCCAATAAAATGCATTACAACAAAAAAAATAAATCCATCCTAACTTGCAATTATCTAAGCACATATTTATAACAAGTAAAGGCTTACTTTTTCAAAATATATGAAATTTATACCTTGTCATAGGGATACAAAAAATGTTATGTATGTATAAGTGAATCTATATGTAGCTTGATTCAAAACATATATTACAAGAAGTCATAGTTACCAATTATGGCCTTGATGGTGTATGTAATGTAACCCATTGGTTACATGAATGAAAAATAATGTCCCACATTTTTGGAGTTTATTGTATAACAAATAAGGAGGCTTTGGTTGTAGGGAATTTAGAATAGGCTTTTCTAGAGCTTGGATTTGTGGATAAGGTTGCCACTCATGCATATGATCATGAATGTGTGGGGAGGTCATTTATTAAGCACAAAAAGATTTCAAAACTTTGGAAGTTTTTGAAGAAACACCTACTGCTTTTTTTCAATCGCACAATGTACATTAGTTGTGTACATGAGGAGTTTTGGAATGTTTGGAATATTTGATGCCTACATTATTAGAGTTGTGTTGAGGACAATCCATTGATTGATATGGGAAAATAATTTTCTTTGCAATTTGAAGTTTTTTTGTGTGACATCCTTGTTGAGGTGAACAAGTTAAATAGGCAATTTCAATATATAACCACATGGATATTATTGCAATTAGATCCCCTTTGATGCCACCATCACCAATGGAAATTTAAAAGTTTGTCAAAGAACTGAAAAAAATACATTAATTATTTATAAATAACAAAAACTTTAGATTCCACAATATCTCCATTTTTACTATTGCTTGTTTTTGTTTGTCTTAAGGGTGCAATTGTATTTATAAGGACCACAACAAATGGAACCAATGTCAAGTCGCTTTTTCATTTTTTTAAGGATTTGAAATTCTTTCAAAATGACATAATCATGTACAACAAGCATTTACATAATAATATATATCACAACACAAAATGAATATTTTGATCATGAATATTTAGTTCATCACCTTTTGTAATCAATCATGGTTTATTGCATCATTTTGATAAGCATTCCCATTTCTTTTTTAAATAATTAAAAACATTCACCCAAAATTACAAGGTTGGTTCCTATTATCCTATATGCAACCCTAGAAACATTATTATCTCTTTCTCACATTTTCAAAATGAAGCTTCAATTTTTATTTTTTTTAATTAACTATTACAATACATTCCACAAATCTAGAGCATTTTCACAAGCCACGAGGTGCTAGTTACAAATTGATGTAAATCAAATATCTTGAATAATAGGATGATAAGTATGTAATTGGGACAATAAATCATCAATCATCAAGTCTAGATACTTGTAACTGTCAAGAAAAATTTGCTATAAAAATAGGACTAGGTGTGTTTTTGAAGCTTCTTGAAAGATGGAACTTTGTTGTACATGACTTCTTTGAATTAAGATTGTTAATAGCTAGAGATTCCACACCATATAAACCTTTACAAACCATTGTTAAGGCAATAAATTTATGACCAAATGGGAAGTTATTACAAATGTGTCAGGCTACTAAGAAACAAACTTGATTTGTAGGGTAGGGCCCTTGGTAGGGCATTCCCATAGTAAGGGTCCTAGGATGTGGTGGTACATCAAACTTAGATGACCATTTTCTTCTATTGTTAATGAGTTTGAATCTGGGAATGCCATATCTACAAATGATTTCATCTTTGAGGAACTTGGCTCCAATTTTTGCCCCATGGTCTAGGATAGCTTTGGTTTCACTCCATTTGGAGTAATGGTCTATAGCCACTAGTATATACTTCTATCCTCCTCTTGTCGCAAGAAATGGCCCTACATATACATAGCCACCTTGAAAAAGCTCGTAGACAAGGATGCATTTAAGTTCTTCATTTCTTGACCTCACACTCCCAATTCTCTTCACCATCTAGCATTGCTAACATATCCTCAACATTGACTCCACATCATTTGTTCTGTTATGTTAGTAATAACACTTGCAAATTTCAAACAAAATCATTTGCTCTCCAAAACATCCAAGATTTTCATGCATTTGTGCAATAAAAGGCTTCTTCTTTTTTGGTTTTGGGACACAAAGATCCTTAAAGAGTAGTATTTGGTCATCCCAATAATAGTTAATTATCCTTTCTTTTGTATGTTTAGCCTCTATAACATTCATGGATTTTGATAGTACTCCTTCATTCAGTAACTTCATGCATGTCTCATCCTTCCAAATTTCATTCTCCGCACATCAAAGCCATATGCCTTCATCTCTTCTTCAGACATTGGTCCATTTGTGTTTGGATCATCATTGCTAAACATTTCGTATGTTGCCAACACTAATTCTAATTATTGTTGCTTATCATAATATTGAGGCAACTTCCTTTTAATTGCATACCTTCCTTCATTAGTTCTCAATACTTTAACCTCTTCTGCCTCTACTCCTTTCTACACTTCTTGTTCACCAAAATTTGAGGTGGTATCACCTTCTTCAAATAGAATGTCCACCATATACATTCAATGGTCATTAGCACAACACCATGGTTAATGCCAAAACAACATTCATCATGTTGCATGGATTTTTTACCTTATTTTTAAAATCCAAACCATTCCTATTGTTGCTTAGTTTGGATGGTTTTCAAGCCCTGAATTTCTTGAAATTGTCATCATTCATAGCTTCTCCAACTAGGTTCTCGCTTAATGCGTCCACATTAGAATGTCGTAAGCATGGTCTATGGACTATATTAAAATTGAAGTCCTACAACATATCAATCCATCTCTCCTCTGCATCCATGTGCATTTGACATAATTGCTAACCATTTTAGTGGCTTATGGTTTGTCCTTAGAATAAAATGGTTTCAGTGCAATTAGTATTTAAAGTGCATAATCCCCCATATTAGGGTGTAACATTCACCTTCCATGGGGTGATACTTCCTTTGTGCTTGAGATAAGCCCTTGCTAACATAAGCCACCATTCTTTCATGTTTTCCTTCCTTTTATGACAATATTGCTCTAACTCCTTTTGGAGACCAATCAACATAAAAAACTTGTTTATTGAAATCAGGTCGGATAAGCATAGGTGCATTGACCAATAGTTTCTTCAAAGTTTCAAATGCATGTTAGCATTTTGTATTCTACACAAAATTGGTGTCCTTCTTGGTTAGTTCAAACAATGGTAAGATAATTTGTGAATAACCTCTAACATAATTTTTGTAATATCCAATCAACCCTAGAAATGATTTGATGTTGGTGATTGTTTTGGGCTTTAGAAAATGCAGAACTGCATTAATCTTACTAATGTCGGGTTTGGTACCTTCACTACTAACAACATGGTTGAGAAAGGTGATACTTTTTCCTGCAAAATAACATTTGTTGGGATTTAATTTGAGATTCAGCTCCTTGAGTTTCATGAATACTGCATGCAAGTGTTTAGGTGTTCTTCCCAATCTCCACTATGCATATTGAGATCATCAACAAAGATCTTCAAGAACTTGTCTCCGAGTTCCTTGAACATTTCTGCCATTGTTTTGGTGAATGTGTTTGTAGCATTCTTAAAACAAAAAAACATAACTATCCAATCATATAATTCACTTTTGGTGATGAGTGTTGTCTTTTCATATCCTTTGGTGCCATTCGGATTTGCCAAAAATCAGATTATAAATCTAATGCAGTAAACCAAGATGACTTTCTTAATTGAGCAATGACATCATCAACAAGAGACATAGGAAAAGAGTCCCTACGTGTTTGCATGTTGAAAGGTTGATTATCACCACAGAACTATTGATTCCCATCCTTCTTGATGGGAAGTGTGATTCGACAAACATATTATGAGCTATTAGGTTTCATTTTGCCAAAGTCAACTAAAACATCTATCTGTCTTTTCACTTTTGCATCCTCCCAAAAAGATAATATGCTAGGAGACACTTTATAGGGTGGAAATCCTTGAGTGTCTATTGAATGTTCTCCTATGGTGTAGCATCTAAGTTCCCCCTTGTTCCAAGAAAAAACATCTTGGAAACGCTTTAGAAGATGCCACAATTGCTAGGTTTTTTCCATCTCCAATTCAAGGTCAACTTGAATATTTTGACAAATTTCTTCCCACCTTGTTCCAATCACAATAGTATCTTGTAACACTAAACTTTTGATGAGTATATCTTTAACCAAATCCTTCTCTGTTTCATGCACTTGCAGTAGTACCACAACTTCTTTTCTATCTCTTGATTTAAAAACATCATGATTAATTTTTTCCACATTAGACACCCACATCAGCCAGTCAACATAAACATCTATGTTTGATACCTCCTCTTCCATGAATCTATTTGCCTATTCATCCAAAATCAATTGCAGAATCTCCTTGGGTCCTTTTGACAATATAAGATCTTCAAATTTTGAGCTCCAAAAGTATTTTTCTTCAATTACTTTCTCTATTTGAGCAAACTCTGCATCATTTTGCTCATCATCATCTATCTCAGTATTAAAGTTTGAAATATATATGTTTGCAACTTTGGGTCTCATTAATTCATGTTGTTGAAGAATCTTTAAAGAAATAAAATTAATGGCAATTTACATTTTCTCAAAAGTGGCCAAAAGGTTGGATTTAGTGCTCAACCTCTATAACATGTTTACCATTGTTAATAGAAGCGATTAAACATTGGTCCTAGGACCCTGTCAAACTTGTATTAAGCCTATCTCCACATCCACTATTGCACCAATTTTGATTAAAAAATCCAAACCCAATAGGATGTCATAACTGTTGGTGTCAACAACCATGAAGGTCATGTTGCATTGTACATCCCCCACTTTCATAAGGACTTCATTAATCCTTCCCATGGCTTGCATGACAATTCTTGACGCAATCTTGTAAGTTTCAAAACTAGCAACTAAATGCATTATGCCCAATTCCCTTATTATTGTTGCGACCATGATGGACATAGAAGCTCCTATGTCAACCAGTCCTTCTACCACATAGTTGTTGATCTCCACTAGCAAATGCAAAGTTTTGCTTCAATGTGTTTTGTTAATGCAAATCCTTCGAGTTGTTGTGGATGCTGCGACCAGAGATACTTGGTTGTCTCAAATTTAGAATTTCTTTTTCTTCTCACCAACTTCACTAGGTTGTCTAAATGCTCCAGTTCACTGTTCACTGGGGATCATGATAATTGTTTCCATTGGTGAAAGATATACTTTGCCTTTAATGAAATGTGTGAGTATTTTTGATTTCATAAATGCTTTTATATTCATCCCTATTCCTTCGCTAACAATTTCATGAGTTTGAATAGATCTACTCAGAGCAATTGCAACAAGTATTCTCCTCCTTGGTACACAAGTGTAAGAAAAAATATTTTGTTTTCTCAAGAAAGCTTGTTCAACTGATGTATCATAGATTCTTTATCATCCAATAATACTTCTAATTTTTTCATTAATCTAAAATGCAATTTCCCTTCCTTTCATATTTTCCAACATTAATCTTTGGAGTGCCCCAGACCTAAACAAAAAATGCACTTGATTTTATAGTTTTCTATTCGATGAGATATGCCACATTTGGCACATTTGGGCCATAACTCATTCTTTTTGGACATGTAATGGTTAAATGATCCTCCCCTTTATAGATATGGCAGCCCCCAAAGACCCCAGGTGATGATGTTGTTCCAAAATTAGGCACAACTCCTCAAAAGAAACTTATGAGTGTGTTATTTAAGGCATTAACCTATTTTTCCATCATGGTTTTAGCCATCCCATCTTCCTGTTCCCCCTTCATTGGTTCATAAGGCATCTTTCCAAGTTTTCCAAACACCCTTTCCAATTTTGTGGTAGCTCCAACCAATTTTTCTATGTTAGTGAATGTTCTCACAACACACAATTTGCGAATTTCTAGCCTTAGACTACATAGAAACCTTTGCCTTTGCTTCACATCTTATATTCCTCCTCTTTGAAAAAGTTTGTCAAGATGTTCAAAATACTTTTAAACTCTTTTTATGGGTCTTGCTTGATAGCATCTAGCTTCATTCTTATGTCATCTGCATTTATGTCCCCATATTTCTGTATTACCAAGGTGTGCAATTCTATCTAGTCTACTGGTGAAGGGTTCAATATTTTGAACCACTATTTTGCTTTTCCCTTCAAATTGAGTTTTGCAATTTTGAAAAAAATTGTCAGCATTAAAATCACGCGCCTCAACTGCCATAGTCAATCTTTTAACCCTATCATTTACATCTTCATGATCCCTTCCCCAAAATAGTTCATCCATTCCCTGTGGGCTTATCATCCTGTTACTCATAATTTCACCTTGAAATTGGTTAATGTATTGCAATTTTTTGTAGATCTAATGGTTCCACCTTCACCTTACCTTCTGCTTCTCCTTTTAAAGCTATTACCCTTCTTCTATTGTAATCTACTTTAATGTTATAACTAGTGTCACTATTGCTTGCATGTCTCCAACCCAACTTGCCTTATAGGTCCTTATAGTAATTCCAACATTATAGACATGCATTCCTACTAGAATGTGAAATGCTCAGGATCCAATCTCTAACTTTAATCTTGTGATCCAATTTAGGACAGTAAAACTTAGCATAACATTCCCTAATGTTTGTGTTTGTGAGTATCAAAATATTTCCAATTCGAGGGACAAAAACAATCCTTCCCTTTATTAACCTTTTTTCCTCAAGCCAAGTTAAAGGGCCAAGGGTTAGTGAAATTAAAACGGGAGTCGTTGGATTATATTAAGACCCATTGCCATCCATTAGAACCAACCCTGGTTTTCAACCATATTGCTACTTTGGAAAAGAAGCGAACATGAATGATGGTGATGGCAATATCCCCCACCTCCACCTTAGAGGGCTCAAAACCAATAATTTTCAAATATGCAAACCTTAAATTTTTTAAGATTACTGAGCCTGCTTGGGGCTCCCATGAAAATCCTTTTTCATCAAACTCCAAGATGTTAAATTGAATTCTACAACTCATGAGATAATTCTCATTCCTTAAAATTGTTATCTACCATCCCAAGCATTAACCCAAAAATTCAGACCGATTTCCTTTTTAATTAGTCTTAAAAGCATGACATTAAATGGTAGGAAATAAAAGATTCGCTTTGTGGATTCTAGTTGGTACTACCACCTTTGCTCTGAATCCTACCATATCCTACAACTTATGATGTGAGATTTTGATCCAATGTGTTCCACCTTAAGAACATGATCTCCAATCCGAAACAAATCTTTTAGACCATGTATGTAGAATCTAACAAAGTGGTTAGGTGAAGCAAAAAACTTGGGAATCCAAATGTCTCTTATTTTAAGTATACTATTTTACCTCTGAGGAATTGAAGATGAAACTAAATGCAAGGTATGAGGTGAAGTGATATTGCCTCTATAGATCTAAG
>Ga0209208_10013098_pt1 | contig 10403 bp, 8 predicted proteins | sample S1TSphfallax_3_FD_187694 | JGI IMG/M metagenome (GOLD analysis project Ga0209208, IMG submission 187694) | Host-associated microbial communities from peat moss isolated from Minnesota, USA - S1T2_Fd - Sphagnum fallax MG (SPAdes) (version 2) | ecosystem: Host-associated > Plants > Peat moss >... | reverse complement strand
TAATGTTGGCAAAGATGATTTTTTGACAATTCAATAAGCCGAAATGAAATCAAATGGATTTTTTCCATAGTTGGGCTCCTCACTACACTTCATTGTTATCATCACAATGACCATTTTAGACTAGATAGTTGTCAACAAAGATTGATCAAATGACCCACATTGGATGCATGGAACCCACTAATTTTGCAAGTGTTTGTAAAGTTGAAACAATTTTGACATAAAAATTGGACGTTGAATTTGAGATGAAGTCAAACAAGAAAATTTTCTAGATGTGTTTGAACCATTTTCTATGGCGATGTGATGTATTATTCTCATGGCAATTTTGTTCATTTTTGCAACGTGTGCAAGTGTTTGCAACTTTTGGTGATGATGTGCAATTGAGGACATGTTCGTCTAATGTTTGTGTTGATGCAATTAAACATGGTAGGCACAATTTTATTAGTGGTATGCATTATGCATAAGGCACATATTTTGCCATATCTACATGTAGGTAATATGGGGTCCTTCAAAATGATGATTTTGCCAAATGTTAAGGTTTTTTTCTTAAAATACTACAAGTGGGAATGTATTTATTTTGTATTATAGATAAATCAAGGTGATTTTAAGTTTTTGGAACTTTGAATCAAATATGACATATGTTACATTTAATTCATTAGGACCTCTTGACTTTCATTTTTAACAATAGTGTGGGATAGTTGTGGGGTAATTCTACAAAAAATGCAAATGAACTATTCATTTTTCCAATTATTGAACTCATGAAATTGGCATTTATTCTCAACAAAGTATTTGATAAATATTCACCCCTTATATTTGCAACTTGAATTTTGAAACATTCAAATTCAGTTCACCCCTTTCAATAGTGAATATGTCAAATACCCATAACCAATCGTTCTTAAATTGAAAAAAAACAAAAGACCTAACCTCGAAGGGTTTTTCAACCCCTTAAAATCTACTAACCACCCCATTGGTATTGGAACAAACCCTTCTAGAGGTTATCAAAATGGTTATTATGGTTGATAACTATGGGTATCAAAAATCAAATTGAAGAAACAAATAAAATAAGTTTACTTATAAAGTTAATGGTTTGTGATTGGTTCTTTTGCAAAATTTGTTGGTTCTTTTATAGGTTTCAAATAACCAAAACTAGTGGTTATTTGAAAAACAATTTGGGGTAAAAAAACCAAATTTGGTGGTTATGAACAAAATCAAATATGTGCCAACATTAGTTTAAAACATATTAAAAAATTAAACTATTGATTAGGGAATTAATATAAATCAACCTTACATATATGCAAGGTTCATTATCAATGAAACTACATGAAAGATTTCAATACAAGATTGAACTAACCTTAAGGTTTAACTTCGTTAAAATTGAATTGGATATAGAATTTGGTTGAAATTTACATTTTGACCAATAACCAATTAAAATGACCATTTGGGATGGATATGGTTTAAACAAAATAAATAGATGACATGAAAAATTCAATTAAATGTGAAACAAATTGAGTTTAAATTAATTTCAGATTAAATTGAAATCAATTTAAAACCCATATCAATTGTAGATTCATTTGGGCTTTGTGTTCTTCACTTGAATTGATGAATTGATGAGAAAATTTTATTCATTTTGTGAAAATTGTGTTCCATTTGAATTAAAATATTAAATGACATTCCATGCACCTTGAATTGAATTCAATTTAGATTTGAATGAATTGGATTCAAATACATTGATTGGAATTGGAATTGAATTGAAATAAATTCCAATTCAATAATTGAATTCAAATTGAATTGAAAAGAAATGGGATGCAAATTGGCGGAAAGGGTATTGAAAATTTGATTGTGAATATAGTGTTGAATTTTGTTTGAAAAGACAACATGAAAAAACACCTTTACATGCTTCTTTACTTAGGAATGGGTTAAATAGATTTTGGGCTAATATTTGGTAGGACAAAATTTATAGTCATCTTACTTAAATGAACTCCAATGAATAATTGTCATTGGAATTAATATAAAAATATTATATTATATAATTTGATTAGGCTGCTAATCACTATGTCATTGAATGTATTGTTGTTTGTTATGAATAGTAATCCAAACCAATACATGTGAAAAGACAAATTCCAACACAACAAAACTATGGTGAATTCTAACCTCAATATTTCAAGTATGTGATGCATTTTATTTTGAAAACCATAATTATATGCAAATGTAACATATTGTAGTTTAATTTGTATCAATCTTATGTAAATTGCATTTTAGTGATAATTTTTTTTTTAATGGGACTATAATTGTAAACTAATTTTATTTTAAGTTGAAATGACAAACATCTAAATATCTTTTGCATTGCGATGTTATGTATATTGCATTTTATAAGTGATACATAAGTTATGTTAATGAAATTGGAGTTGTAAAATTGTTTTATTTTAATTGAAAGGACTAACATCTAGATTTTTTTGCATTATGATGTTATGTATGTTATTCATCTCATTTCACATGTGACATTGAATATCATAATATGGACAAGGTGGAACAAGGTGGAACAAAAAATTTATGTTCAAATTCCATTTCAACAAAATAAAAAAACCATTCATTTATAAAAACATAGTGTTTTAGATGACAATATTTGATTATTGTGTTTCGTCATATTTGTGATGACCTTTTATTTAAGTAGATGAATCTTTTTGTTACAAATCATTTAAGCAACATATTTAAATTTATAATCAAATGGTATTTCAAAATTTCAAAATAAAAATTGTAATATACTTTTAAACTTTGAATGTCAATGCATACAATTTCAAATCCATTTCATGTTTATAAATAGTGATGGATTGTAATTCTACAACATTTATCATAATTTGGATAATGATAATGTGTGTGTGCAAGATTTGCACATTTGCATTGTAACTTGTAATTTAGTTGTCCAATACAACTAAAATCAATTGCCATACAACTACATTGGAACCCATAATTTACACCTAGTTGCAAAAGATATCAACAAATTTCATTTATTAATGGATGAATTTAAAATCATGCAACATTAGATTTGTCAATGGAAAAATAAAAAATAAAACAAAAATTAGGTTTATCAATGGATGAACTTGCCTAATAGTTATTCCATAATAATCACCTAGTTGCCATTTGCAAATTGGGTACATTGTAATTCCACACAAGTAGTAATTATTTTTGCATAGTTGCAACTAAATTTGCATGAGTTGCAATCCATGTGACTTGTCTTATAACATTTGTGCCATAGAAATATATTGAATTGCAATGAAATTGTAAGTGGTCATTTCAACTCAAAAACCTAGTTGCAAGGCCAATTGCAAATCACACTATTTTGATAGTGAAGAAAGTTGTGTACAAATGTATTCGTAGATAAGGAGAAGATGTAACAAAATACTTGCAAAATAATAATGTAAGAAATTCCTTCATGAACCTTGTATTGGAGTGTGGGGAAGTAAGGTAAAAAACTTGCCCACAACATGAATGGCGAAATTTGAAATTGTTACCTAATATAACTTCATGTGTTCACAATGTTTTGTTCCCAAAACTTAACATTGAAGTTTATGTTAAAGTTTTTGATAATGGATTGTTACACGACCACTTAATGTTAATGTGAAACTATAACATTAAGGTTCTTCAAACTTTGTGTGGCATCAAATTTGTGATGGTGATGACATTAGGTGTAGACATGATATTTAATTTAATAATAATTTAATCTTAAGTGTGAAATGTATCTTAAACAACACAAGTTCATATATAGAAAGTGTCATGTTTTCATATATTAATATGATTTCCTTATTAACTCTCACATTTTAATGGTGGGTGGAATGTGGTTACCAATAAAAGGGTTGTGAGTTCAAGTTAATGGCACCATTTCTTGTTGAAATCTTGTTTGCAATTGAAATGCATATGCCAAATTTGTTTTGTACTAGATAATGGGTTTTTGGTAGTTGTTTATAATGCACACTTGCAAGAGGCAAGCCCCTTTGGGCATGTGCTTAATAGAATCTATCACATGTTCCTTAATGTTAAACTTGGTAGTAGGTCCAAAAAAAAGTTAAGAAAGGGAAAAAGTAGGTTGCAAAATTGATAATAATATCATGATCCAAGATTGCAAAAAAAAACACACAACGATATTTTAAAGGTAATTATTTTTTCAATTCTAGCAAAGCCCAAAATTAAAATGATGAAAATGGGTGTAGTCATAATCAATTTTGTATTGATTTGTCGCTTTTCACATATTAAGATTATTATTGGTATGTCCAATGCCCTATTTGGTTAAGGTCTTAGGTAATTAGAATTGTTCAAAAGTAAGGCTTGTACTTAGTCTGAGTAATTTCATATGAGACATACCTTGGTTTCAAGCATGAATATATATATATATATATGAATGACATATTAGGGGAACATATATAATGTAATGACATTATGAATACACATCATTTTGCAATCCTAAAAGTAAGGATTTAAATCTAGCGTATGGCACCTTGGATGAAGCAATTTTTGCACATACAACCATTTTGAACATTAAAAAAATGTTAAAATTTAAAAATATCCCAAAAAATACATTTGCACATGAAATAACTTTTAATGACCTTGCATTGCAACAAGGAAGACTACAAATTTCAACAAATGCAACCTAGTTGCCATGCAAAAGTGGCCAATATTGCTTAGAAAAATCCTTTTGAATGATAGAAATTGTTGAAAACATGGATCACCTTAATTCCATAATACCTACCTCTCTTAACTTAAACTTTTCACCCTTTACTATTGGTCTCAATTCAACAAACTATGAAACTTGAAAAAGCCAAACTTATATGTTTCAAGATTGTGTAGGTTTACACTCAAAAACCTTTGAATGTACAAACAACCTAACCTTAAAATGTTACAAACAACCTATGTATGAACTTTAGTACATGTCCAATGGTTATATTTTGTAATATCCATACACATGTATGTGCACATACCCACGGTCTATCATTTACACCAATACAACACAAGTTATAATCAATGTTGGGTTGGATTGAACATTGACTTTTGAACATACCAACTCATTTTTAGTGTTGGATTTGTTTTTTAAAATCATAAAAGCTTGGTATTGTGGTTAGATATCTTTAGGATATTCATACCAACCTTGTATTGATACTAGATATATATTTTAAATTCATACTAATTGGGTCTTGATATTAAGTATTAAGGTCAAAGGTTGATTCTTTAATTCATGCATAATACTGAAATTACTATACCCTATCATAGCTCTAGCTTTGGGCTAGTGAACAAGGCTAAATAATGAGAATGGTCAATGCAAATTAGGAGAGTGTCATGGGATTCACATTGTCACAAATGTGAGAATGAATTTTCAATCTTTGAGCGTTGGAGTCTTGCATAGTCCCAAATCTTTCAAACAAAAGTGTAGATAAAAAATGTGGTCCAAATTAAGCTCTCAATATACCATTGGAAAAATATTGAAAACTAAATATTGAATATAGTTTCACATTCTTCATTTGGAGTTGTGAAACACAAGTTATATGGCCCAAAAAAAGACTTAGAATCAAATTGGCAACTTGATTTTTAACTATCAAAACTCAAGAATCGAGGGGTCAAATTATTTTTGAATTGAACATGTAATATGACATTGGAAAGGTCTTTTCAAAAAGTACAACTTTTTCCTAGAAAAGCTTTTCAGTGAGAGCTCGTATGTGAGTGTTATGAGTTCACAAAGTTGTGACATTGCAAGTATTTTTTGATTATCAACTCAGTTATATAACAACTTATCCCACAATCGTGAGAGTGAAAAATCAAAATATAGATTTTGGTATAGAACCTTGGTTCATTTTCTTTGAAATAAAAAATGTAAAAAATTAAAAATGAAATAAAAACCCACCTTTCTGTCTGCTGGTTTTTTTGTTAGTTCTTTCATGAAAATTGTCAATTCTTTGATATTCATGAAATAACTAGAACTAGCAGTTTGAAATAATTGGAAGTGTCAGTTCTCTCATTTTGTGTTTTTTCTCAAGAATACTGAAACTGGTGGTTAAATTGTTGTGAAAATTTTAAAGAACCAGAACCACCAAGTATTTAAAAGATCAAATACTTGCACAATGCTGGTCATAACCTTGTCAGTATGAATCACGACAGCATCAATCCACTACTCCCCAATGAGCTTCCCAATAGTGGGTCACAGATAAGAATACACGTTAACCGTGGCCAAAATTTCAGGCAAACCATTAGAGAAAACATTTGTGTCCTGAGTCTCCATTGCATTTTCTGGAACTAGGGTACCATTCACAATTTCCAGTAGCAACAAGAAGATCCAGTCATGATGTAGGCAGAAGCAGGCTTTTTCCCAATTTTGTGATGTTGAAATTTTGCAAATTCCCAACACTGTGGAGGTTATATTCCCCTCGACAAAAATTCCCAAAAGTTTCCCAATATTCTGTCAAAAAAATGACGAAGTAATTTTGTTGGAGAAAAAACACTGGTCGGAAGAGACAAAATTAAGTCAAAAAGAAAAGAGAATCTCCATTCAAGCTGCAACCAGCTTGTTGGGTTTCAGCTCAGCTTTGTCCCTGTACAAGCAAAGCATCTACCCATAAGGCATAGGAAAGGCCTCCTGCTCCCTGGAAAAATTCCTTCAAAGCACACCACTGGTGTCACACTTGGATGCAGAACATGTGGTAAAAGCCACTGGAAAAATATCCATGAAGAATTTGCAGCAAGAAAAACTTGTCGACAACACTGTGGAGGTTAACTGTTTCAACAGTTCCAGCAAGAGAAAAAACAGTCACAACAAGAATAATGATCACCCATGACAATCATGCAATGAAATCAAAACATGGGGAGTTGAGATCAATCTGAAGTGTTTCTTTCACGTTTCTGCATCAGAGTGTAATGATCCCTGTAATTTTGAAGATGAGTCCAGTCCATAGATTGAGGCTCAATTCCACTCATTTATTGGTGAAAAATAGCTGCTCCGCTTGATCAGGAAAGAATTGCAGAAACAGATATGCCACTTCAAACACCCAACCACCACCATGGCTAAGATCAGTGGCAGCTCTTCAATTTGGAAATCCAATTTTAGATTTTGTTTATTTTGTTTATTTAGATTGGTTGAAATCAACCAAAGAACAACTGCAAAAGACTAGATAGAAAAATAAAATTCATGGTCTCCAATGAAGCTAGAGAGATTGTGAGATGAAATCTTACAAACAAGAATTGTGCCCAAAACAATCGAAAACTGTCCCTGAATTGTTACCAATCCTGCCTTTCCCGCATCCTCCAATTCTTTTGGACCCTCTTTCTCAAAAATACCTGCTTGCATAGAAGATGACACTCGCAACCCAAAAGCATCAACATCACAGCTAGAGCTACAAGAAGCATCTAGTGCTGCATGTTCATCCAACACAACTAAAGGCTGCTTTTGTACAGGTGTTGCTTTCTCTAAATTCCATAGTGAGACATAAGACAGACACATAGATCAATTCTTGCAGGAGAAATTCCTCCTGGAGTGTTCAACAGAGATCAGAATGTGAAAAATGAAGCTCGATAGGAACTGTGTATGTGCACAAAAGTGGGCACAGCTACAACTGCAAATTGTCACCTTTACCTGGTTTCACCTTCTGCAAACCATTAACCAAGTAGGACACATTTTGAAAGCCAGCTCCCTCGAGCTCTTCAGCTGCTTTCCCTGACCTGTGTGCAAAACCCCATCAAATATATCAAGCTTTCCTGGCTTAAGAAATGGGGGCATCAACCAGGAAAATGAGAGATTGTGTTCATTTCATGGTTTTGATGGAACCCGTTAGGCTGTAACAATTTACATTGCTCAACACAGACAAGCCACAAAGTTCAACTATCTGCATCTAAAAAGATAACTCTCATGAGAATCAAGAAAATCTCCATATGAAGCTAGAAACCAAGGGTTAAAACTCTTTTCTTGCAAGTCCAAAGAACTGGGAGGAAAAGAAAAACACTGAAAAAACTCACTCATGCCCAGATGTTTGCAAAGAGAGACAGCGAAGAGAATATCAGGGATGTGGTCTTCTGACCTTAAGCCTTCCTGGCACACAATCAGAATCTTGCTGTCCTTCTGGAACTGCTTTTCGAATGTGGCTACAAAATCAGGGTTAGTCTTTGTGAATGCAACTCCGTAAAATGTCCCTGCAAAGCTCATATGCATCTGCTTCCTGAGGAGAGTTCCTGAGGTCCCACAACCAACCCAAAAACACACACACACAAATCCTGAGCAATTTCCTATCTCTTTTGGATTTTGCTGTAACAAACATCATCTGCAGTGACCATGCATGTGGCTGTAGTAAAGCCACCAATGTGAGAATCTGGTAGAGATTCCAAGATATTTGGGTAGGGGAAAAATAGGAAAAACCCTTACCAATGTCAGAATCTGTGTTCTCAATGAAGAGAGGAACATGTACACTTGAGGCAATGTGAGAGCGTTTGTACTGTGACTCATCTCGGATGTCAACTATAGTGTAGCCTTCCTTTGTCACAAGCTCTTTAGCTGCTTCTGGATCCACATATTTCACTGTTGCTGCTGCTTCTGCTGATGCTGCTCTCACTTCACCACCCACAAATCCAGGATCCGAGACTGATGCTCTTGTTGCCCCATGTCTTCTGTTCATTGTCAGACAAACCCCTGACAAGCTGTGGCATCCAAAAAAACCAAACAAACAAACCCCCAAAAACATGTGAATGTCAGCAGTTTCTGCTAATCATTGTTTTGGAGGCGATGCCTGGAGGAATTCCAATGAAGACTGCAAGCTTGAATGCAATCAACAAAAAGAAGAGAAAAAGAGAGAAAGAAAGAAAGAAAGAAAGAGAGAAAGAGAGAAAGAGAGCCATCCAAGCGACCTTGGTAATTGGAGGAGAGATGGGCGAGCACGAACGTGAGCTGCACGGGGGAGAATCTCTGAAGCTGAAGACGAAGAAGAAGAAGCAGCAGTCGGCGCAATCCAGCGACTCTGATGACCACAAACCGCCGCCATGGTGACCATCTCCAGCAGCTTCTTCTCCGCCCCCTCCTCCCGCCCACAAAATCCCCAAAACGCTAACCTTCAACTCGCGCGATTCTGAGCGATTCTGAGAAAAAAACGAAGACAACCCTTCACACGAAATCACGGGAAAACACTTGTGGAACAAAAATTACAATACCAAACAACGCTAAAAATCGACGAATCGGAGTGTGGAGATTTCATGCAGCTGCGACCCAGCGACCGCAGCAGCTAATCCGCTTGCGCTTCCCGAGCAAGACTGGATTCCCTTCTGTGGAGTGGATAACTGTTGATTACGCACTACTGGAATGTGCACTGGATTCCAGAGCCAATCCTGGAATGCCTGCCCATGTATTCCATAATGCCTAGAAACTGTAGACTTTAACAAAAGCAAAGACTGTTCATTACGCATTCCTGGAATATCCAATGGGGTTCCATAACGCACTTCTGGAATGCCCACTGGGTTTCATAATGTCTATGCTGCCCCTAGAACATATTATCTGTAACAAAAGCAAAGACTGGATATTCTTTTGTGGAAAACTGCTCATTACGCCCTCCTGGAATGTCCACTGCGTTCTGTAATGGAATTCCGGAATGAATGTGCACTGTGTTCCATAATGTCTAGTGTTGCTCTAGACATAACATAAGCAAGACTGGATTTTCTCTGTGGAGTGGATAATTGTTCATTACGCTCCTGGAATCCATAATGTCTAGTGCTTCCCTAGACATATAATCTGTAACGTAAGCACAAATGGATTTTCTCTGTGGAGTATATAACTGTTCATTATGTACTTCTGGAATGTCCACTGAGTTCCACAAAGGAGTTCTGGAATGTCCACTGGCTTCCATAATGTCTAGTGCTGCCTAGACAATTCATCTGTCACATAATCCTCCACAGAAAATTATTTTTTTCTTAGACGTTTTTCTCTTTTTTTAAATTTTTTTAAAATTTATTATAATAATAATATTATATAAATATTTTTTAACTTTAAAAAAAAAATTAATTGGCAATTTTGTGATATGAAAAATTTGGTGAGTTTTCCAAAAAATTAGCAATGTTAGTTGAACTTACACTTGAAAAATTAAAAATTCTACTTTTTTTCAGTCAAAAAATAGCAAAATTTTCTTTTAGAAAACCATTAGATAATTCCCTATTTCTCCCCCTCCCATCCCCCAAATGTTTTTATTAAAAAAAATAAAATTCCTTCGAGTGTTTAGTTTCACATTGAAACCCATTCTTTACAATGGATGGTGTAATCCATTTTTATTCATTAATAAAAACTTGTCCATTATGATGGTGTAAGTTTTCTCTTATGACAATTTTTCATCCATTTTTCAATGTGAATTAATTAAGATGGACACTCATAGTTAAAAGCAAGTGTGAATACCTCTTTC
>Ga0209208_10013097_pt1 | contig 10404 bp, 5 predicted proteins | sample S1TSphfallax_3_FD_187694 | JGI IMG/M metagenome (GOLD analysis project Ga0209208, IMG submission 187694) | Host-associated microbial communities from peat moss isolated from Minnesota, USA - S1T2_Fd - Sphagnum fallax MG (SPAdes) (version 2) | ecosystem: Host-associated > Plants > Peat moss >... | reverse complement strand
ACCTCAACTACATTCTTGAAGTTTTGCTCGTAGCCACAGTACTGGACTGGAAACAGGGAGGGTTCAAGACCCAATCTATCAGCTTTGTGATAGTATCAGGAAGAGTTCCTGCAGAGCTCATGAAAAATTTTAGGTGTACCTCTAGAGGTCATGAACAATTTAGGTGGATCTTAGATCCGCATGCTCGTCTTTGACAATCTTGAGATTTTAAACTTCTTTTGTACAGATGATTTTAAAGATCAAGCTTTTTAAGTTGAGCTGCAAACATATCATGTACAAGCACCAGTCATTTTTGTGATTCCATGTATGACCACTCAAAAGATCTTGATATCTCCCTGAACTTATTTTTGTGGTTCATTTGAGAATCCAATCAATGAATCTAAGTAACCATAGAATGTGCTTGTTATATTTCTATTGGGCTGCCATGGAACAATTTAATCATTGGATCTCCTGAATTAGACCTAAATTTTTTTTAAACTTATGTCACAATACCTAAAATCACTTAATTTGCCAATTTTGAATCAAGAGTAACAATAACACCATCATTGCCCAGATTTCCTCAAAGTTTCATCCCTCATACCCATACTTTTCTATGTGACCAATTGGTGCCATATTGGTCATAATAGGTGACAAAACAGAGTGGCCAAGTAGATGATCCATTTGGTTACATAATGATCTAAAATCTGAACAAATTGAGACAAATGGAAAGTATGCAGAAAACAAAGTGAATGGCTTGGGGACTTGTTTGGTATTCAAAGTGCAGCATGTTGGCAATAAAGACAACAAATTTTACAATCATACTACCAATATGTATCATATAAGCAATCAAATCCATAATCAAATAGTTGGAATTTAATTAGACCAAGAACTTTGAACAATAGGTTGCATTGTGACTGGTCAGGGAGTGACCGAACAGGGAGCCTTTTTGTAGTTTCTGTAATGTGAAAGCTAATTTTGTTTTAAGGGTTTAAGAGTTAAGCCCGCCGTCTACTTTCTTAATGAAAGCGGCGGGGTTTATGATTTTTGGGGAGGGAGGATAGTAACGGTGCATGGGAAGCTTATGAAGGAAGCTGAAGACGGAGCTGCATGAAGATCTGGTGGGAGATGGTAGCTGCATTGGGAAGTGGGGAAAATACAGAAAGACATGTTTTTTTCTATTTTGGAGGTTTTTTGGGTAGGAAGAAAAGAGAGAAGGATGATTTTGTGTTGGGAGTGGTTTTTTTTGTTTCTGAAAACTGCTTGGCGAGTTGTTGAAACTCTCCGCTGCGCCAGTAACTTAGCCGAATAGTTATGTATGTCTTTGAAGCAATTGACACGAAGGGTTGATGCCGAGGAATGATGAGGAACTAAGGGGTCCGAGCTGTAGATCTAGGGGCATATTGAAGAGAGAGTGAGCATCTAGGATGGGGAGTTTGTGTTGCAGGACCTTGCATTTGTGTTGTAAGCAGCAGTCATGAGTGAGCACCAGAAACCTTCAACGGGTATCCTTAAGGTGGATAGAATGATGTTTACAGAGCAGGAGTGAAGAGAGGATTTGAAACAAGAAGTCTGACGTTCGTCCTTGCATGAGAGTCTGTCCCATTGAGTGGTTCTATGGGAGCCTGGTGTCTACTGATCTAAGTCAGGTGTTTATAATGCATTTGGATATAAGAGTCTCCAGGTCTTGAGCTTCCAGACGAGAGGAGTGAAAGCACATTGCATTGTTGCATTCAGTGGGGTGTGGGTTAGCAGCTCAATGGATCGAGGGAACCTAGAGAGTTCTGACCTCAAAGGCTATACCTTAATTGTTGTTGGATCTGTGATGACGTGCATTGCAGATTAGGCAAGTAACAGTTTCTGGCTACTCAATTGGATGTAAGGAGCAAGCTCTAGATTCTGTGATCAGCTGTGCCGTTTGGTGTATGCATAAGTTGTTTCTGTTGAAAGATCAGAGAATGTATGTGTGAGTATTCTGTGAGTAGATTGAGAGGCGTCTTTGCTGCAGAACGCCAGGAAACTACGATTTTGTTTGGGTCAACACATGTACCTTGGCTGGTTGTATTGTCTTCCACCCTGTCTTTTTGGTGACAACATACCCTTTAATTATACCTAATTTAAAAACTAAATCATGGAATTTTTATTAAAGCCTCCATTAAAAAACAAACCAACCAAAAAAACCTCATAAACAATTTTTTATTAAAATTATTGATGAAAAGTGGATGGTGATGATTAAAAGTCTTCTAGGAATGACAAATTACATGATATATGAACTTCACCATTGTAAATAAAAAGTCAATGCTCATAGATGAATCTCATTAATGAAGTTAGTGGATTATCATACATAATTATTTTTTAAATAATGATTTGGAATCAATACATATTAACCATGACATTATGCGAGGATTATGAAATGAAATCAAAGATTAATAGTAAACATAAGGGTTTCCATAATTTAAAAATTAAATAGGAAGAAACTTAAGGAGGGGAAAAAGGGTAATGTGAACACAAAAAAATGAATTTCTTTCACCAATCATTGGGCTAAATTAATTCTTGGATAAATAACATTTTTAAAAATATGAATAAATGAGCTATTTTGATACCATAGTACATGGATTCAGCATCAAATGATTGAAATTTTAAAGTGTCAAAATTTTAAGTAAATTTCATACAATTATGCATAAATTTTTGAAGCCTTAAATTGATACGGGTTGAAATTTTTGGCCATTTCAAATTTTAAATGCTACTCTATTGTCTTCTTTGGATGCATGTACGAATAGGATCGGTGTTTTGAATCCTATCCAATCTGCCATGGATAATACATCTTTGAGTTTTTTAAGTTTCATGGCATTTAGGTTTTGTTTGTTTTAACTTTTGAATGTTTCAAAGGGGGATTTTATATTTTTCATCAAATTAGTAGGGCACCTTGTAGTTGTCATCTTTTAATGCCATCAATAGACATATGTAATGAATGAGTTATTTTGGAAGAATTTGTGGGTGTTGCTATCTTTGGACAATCTTGTCAATGAAATAACAATTCAAGTAGTCATATCAATGCTCAACAAGTTGATGATTGTTGCAAAAGATAAGTTTTTATTTTCAATTTTTGAAGTTACCAATAGAATAAACTAAGAAAATTAATGTTTTTTTGTGTGTTGTTATATGTTTGTTAGATGTTCTCCTTATGAAAACAAGTGGGAGGAAATGATCTTTTTGGGGGACATGATTAATTTCCTTTTTTTTCCTTTTTTCCTACAATAAAGAAGACAAAATTAATGCAATTGAAAATCCCAATAATTGCATGAATATAAGGTAAAAACGCACAAAGGTCTAGTCACTTTAGGCAAAATTTGTTGTCATGTTAAAAATAATTACAATATTTATAGTCTTTTTGGTGACATACAATTTTAAGCAAACGCTTTAAATTGTTCCATCCCAATCAAATGGTCAAAATGTAAATAAATGGTAAAATGTAAAGTGATTTACAACCACTTTTATTTGGAACCACTTGTATTTTGATCCAACATTTAGGATCTAAAATGGTTGTATATACAATGTATACATCATATATCACATATAATTTGGAACCATTTTGTGTCTCTACGACACTTATACTTTTGGTTCCATGCCACATTCATACAAAAATATTAAATGGAAAAATAAAATAATGCCCCTTTCATATATGTGCATTTTTTTCACTTTAAAATAAAAAATCATAATGCCTTTATGGTTTATGAATTTAAAAAAACATATCTAATCAATGATGTACATTAGGAAGATTTGAAGAACTTATCAATGGAATTTGTTAATTTGTTACCACCCAAAGTTTGGTGCAAAAAATCACATACTTGACTGCATTTTTGAAATATATTTCTAATTTTCATAATATGTGACATATTCTTTTGTAATGTATATATTCATATTTAAAAAAATTCCATCATTTAATACATTTTTTTCAGACATGATTAGCCCAAGTTCTACACTAATCAAGTCTTTTCAAAATTTACAAGGAAAATTCCAATTGTGAAAGTGCACTCCAACAAAAAAAAGTCAAATGTTGCAAAACACTATTTGTGATCACATTTTTTGGGGACCCCAAAATGTGGTTTTACCCTAGAAAAGAACCATGAACAAATATTTTAAAAACAAGTTCAAGTGTTTTTGAGTTCTCAAAAGACTCCAAGAATAAGGGGAGCTTAGAACTAGGAATTATGCTCCTTGCAAATTTCATTTTCTATTTTTTCATTCTTATGTTTTCTTACTTTGCAAATTACGTTTTGTCAGATTTTCATGTGACTCTTCTTGTGCATTATTTTTTTGCAGCATAGAAGATCGCAAATGTAATTACAAATCCAAATGATCATATGAGTGGAAGAGAACCATAATAAAAATTACAAAACACGTTTGTGAAGATTCCAAGAATGAGGAAGAGTTGGATTTAAGACTTAAACTCCTTGTGATTTTTCCTTTTTTATTTCTTCCTTCTTTGTTGGTTCCATTGCTTTGCCATTAGGTTTTGTTATAGATGTTTCCATGTATTTTGCATCATCCTTTTCCAACAAAGAAGACCATAAATGTAACTATATATAGATTTGAATTATCACAATGAATGGAGGAAAACCTACTACCTTCCAAAACAAGTTCATGTTTTAAGGTTGTCAAAAATGAAGAGAAGGAAGGTGAATTGAAAACTCATTATAAAGGAGATAAATATGAGGTAAGGCATAATTTAACTTCTTGTGTCATTTTTCATCTCCTTAGTCTTCTTCCATTTTTACATTTCATTGGTTCTACCTCTAAAGGAGAGACTATGGAACAAAGCAAAGTTCACTTGGTCCCACTTTTTTTTATATTTATAATGTTAGAATTCTAGATCTCTTCTTTTAGAATTCATATTACATGAGCCAAATTGATGGGAGCTATTGTTCTAGACATGTTCCACTAAGATGTTTAGTATTATGTTTCTAGAGCAAACTTTTGAAAGTTTTCTAATGTTGAACTAATAATTAATGAATGGACAACATAGAAATGTTTGATGAATCATTGATTCAACAATGGCATTATTGATAGTTAATTTGTAGTTGTTTGAGCTTTCTGAAAATGTTTTGTTGGACCTTTACATGTTGAATATTTGATGTTTAAAAAGTTGTTATGTATATGCTTTGAGTTGTTTAGGTGATCATCAAGTGTTGTTTAGGTCAGGAGGCTCCTCATGATTGCACACAAAACATAATAATGTTATTCCAAGTTGGGAGTACCACCTAACGAATGGGGATAATTTTGGGTTACTTTTATCATATATTTGCTCCTTATTTTTGGAAGTAAATTCTTATAATAATAGAGGTGTAGGAAGGTTTTCAATTATATTTTGACCCAATTTTATGCTACTTGTTTGGTTTCATATGCATGATATAATGTAAAGTTAATTAAAACACTTTTAAAATACAAAACTTGTAAATGGATCCATAATTTTCATTGTGGTCAATTTTTTTAAAAAACATCTTCCTCATAATTCATGTGGATGATTACCTAACCAAAAATTATGATTTAAGATGTCATTGGAAAAAATTCAAATATGTGATGATGTTTTGAAAGCCCCAAAATTCTCTTATTTTAAAAAATCCTTTTGAAGAATAAATCTTAATAAAAATCTCAACCTTGTCATTTAATTAAGTTCTATACAATGTAAAGGAAATTTAAGTATCTTGTTTTGCTTGAAAATAATAAACTTAGGTTCTTTAATTGTGATGGTAAGAGGGTGATGTTGGTTTTCAATGTTAAAATTTGGTCAAAATGGACACCAAATTTGTCCAAAGTCAGCCATCATAAATTGCAATTACCCAAGAAAAACTCTAGGGCTTGTCCTTCTTCTAATTGCTAATGATGTAATATGTTAAATTATAGTAGGTATAATGTCATCATTAATTCCGCAACAAAAAAATTGTACACAAGGGTTATGAAAGCCACTAAAAAATGGTAATCTTTTAGTTTGGTGAGGTATGTAGGTGGCCAATATGTTAAATTAAAAAATTTATCCTTTCTAGAGTTAAACAAGCATATGGACTTCTTTCCTCCTTGAATTCAACCACTACTTATACACTTTACTCAAGTCCCATCAAACACCATGTATATCTTATTCTCAAAATCCTAGAATTGAAATTAATTGATTTGATTCATTGTTCAATCATCCATGTAATGGTTGTAAAAATCACCTCTTTAGGAAGAGGTTGTAGTAGTCTTGCTTACTTTTGGTTGGTGTTTTGTGTGTGTGTGTTTATGAAAACCTTCAATGTGATGGGACAAGTGGCTTTTGAGGATGACTCATTAACAACAAATTGGTGGAATGTTGCCACTACAAATTACATGTTGGATCTCCTATCTCAAAGTGCAACTTCCAAATTGGCAAGCTCAAGTTTCCATTTCTAGGGGTGGAAGCAATCAAGATGAACCTAAAATTTTATAGCTCATGATTTCAACCAATACTAATTTGCTACCTAGTTGATATACAATGTTTCAAAATGTCATGGATGTCTCTTTGTTGTTTGTAAACTAGTATTATGATAATATCAATTTTTTTATTTTTGATGAATGAAAATTCCCCATGACCTTTAACACTACTAACTTGGGCAAGTAGGTGATAGTGATAAGATTTTACAAGTACTTAATAATCTAATGACAAGTAATTGAAATTGGTATATGGGGGATTTTTTGGAATCCTTTGTATGGCTATCCATGCACCATTCCAAAGACAATTTCAAAAATAACTACCCCATTTTCGAGCCTAACTACTTCATTTCTTTTTTAATAATTGCTTCCTTTTCGTTTGAATTTTCTTAATAATTATCTCCCACCTTTCCTAATATATACCTCTATTTTATAAGTACTTCACTATTTTCCCCTATCCACCAACATGGATATGAAAAAATAAATTAACATGTATCTTTTCATTTGCATGAAATGTATATTAGTTTAAATTAAATTTGACATTGACATAAATAATGATGAATTATTGAAAACCATATGAAAACCTAAGAAAAAAAAAAGTTGATCATCAATAGTAGTGCACAACAGTACAAAGTTCTAATATTGTTATTGCTACTGCGTTTTTGCCCATTATATTATTTCAAATACCATGTGTTGAAATAACCAATGCATCTTTTAACTTGGGGAGTGCTTGCTACACTTTTTTATTATATTTAACAACCATTCATCTTGATTGAATAACATTACATTGTAGTTCATCATGTTAACCTATTTGGGATTACAACCATAAGATCTATCACATTCTCTATCTTTTACAATGATAACATTTTCAACATATTCCACACAATTACTATTTACACCTGGAAATCCCATACTAAATTCTATCAACACATAACAACCATAAACAAATGCACATGCTTGAATACACACACAAGTTTACTTGTGTCCAAAGTAAAATCAAAAGACAAAAATAAAATAAAATAAAGATTTTATCTTAATCAGCCAAAGTCCTTTTATATTAGCTTTAAATTGTTGGTTATAATTGTTATAAATGATGATGTTCAATTGACATACTTGGTAGTCTATTAATTCATAGTCATGTTTACTAGTCATGTTTTGTGGATCATATTTTGGGTAGAAATTAATTAACTATTTTTTTCTTTTTTGCTAGATTGACTAATTTTGTTTTGGCTATTCCTATTTGCTAGCTATCTTCTTTTTGGTTATCAGCTGTCTTTAGTCACTTTTTCCATTTCCTAACAACATGGAAGGCTTGTGTGCATAACTATGGTGCAATGGGTTCATATGAACATCCATGGTAAATTTCCTTTTGCTACATCAATTCCATGATAATACTAATAGTAACAAGTGTAGGGATTGGATTGTCATGTACAACAAAATAACAACACCAAAAAATGTTATTATTGTGAGTGTAGAAATCACCAAAAAATTGTTTTTAAAAAGATCTTATAATCTAAGTAAGAATTCTAACATTGCCTCACACTATTTTTAAGCAATAAGGTGTCACAATTTGACTCATGATGTGGTTACACTTGCAATTAAACTTTGTTGCAAACACTAGGCATTAAACACTCTGTGATTGTTGCTAGTAATAGTGTGGGGTCTATGTCCATATCATCTTGGGTTTGCTCTTCAATCTATTGTGTCATGTTGAACATTGGTGTAACAACATTGGTAGGCTTTAATGCAACAAGTTGTAAATCAATTAAAAAATTTCTCGTGATTCTTGTTTTGTTCCATCCCTTGATAATCGTGTTCTTCATCTTCTCATGTTCATCATCCATGCAACATGCAACCAACCAAACAATTTTGATTTGAGGTTATATATTCATCTTGAAGTCAACATTTGGTCATTGTCCATTATCAACTTGCTTTTCAATGATTGATATAGTCCATGCATTGAATTAGACTTTGATGTTTTAGTGATCATCACAAATCATGTTTATAGGTTACATACACTTGTGCAATTTGCAAGTATAAAAATGACCAAAATATTTAGGCACGATTAGTTTTCATCCACTCCAAAAATTCCTTGCTCATGTATTGACCAACAATCCACTAACCAAATCATTTTTTAATGTTTTAGTAAGGCCAATTGTTCAACATGTGAGTGCAAAAATGGTAGTAAGATTTCATGAACAAAATCTTTTCATGGTCTCCCAAGTTAACAAGTGATTCTCATTAAAGGTGATAGCCTAACCATTATTGATGCTCATGGTTTTTCCTTCATTGTTTGGCATGGGCAAGGTTGTTTATGGTATGCATGTAAATATAATTTAAGTGGGGAATAACAATTCATTTGTAAATGATGAAACAAATAAGCATCACTTGTTGAAGTCTTCTATCCCTAATACCTTGAGGTGTTTTGTACATTTACTCTCCCATACATGTTTGTTTTCCTACTAATAGTTCTATATTTTAGTTTGGTCATTATTGACCACTAGAGAGTTTTAAAAGTGTCATAATTTTTTACAAAGTAAACAACCTTGTAACTCATGTCTTTTCTTTATTGATTCTAATCAATAAGAAGTTTACTTGTTGTAGTTAATCCCATTCTAAAAGTCTAATTCATGTAATTTTTTAAAGAATTGATGAATCCATTTTCTTGCAGTAGTATTACAAATGTGGGGTTTAATTTAGTTTTCCAATTCAATATGAGGCCTTAAAAGTGAACCAAGTTACTATAGGTCACCATTTCATTTTGCCATTACACTTAAAAGTGAACTTGGCCATCATAACCTTATGCCATTTCACTTTGGGTGAAACTTGAATCATTCATGTTCATATCTAGGAGAAGCAATTCATTAATGTAATTCACTAAGCTCAATTTTTGTGTATTATTCAAATAATTATTTTAATTAAAAATTATTTCTGATTAATTTATATATTGCATTACCATTATGTCTCAAATTATTAAATGTATGTATCTTAAAATATAATGTACAACATTACAATATAATTATTATGTATATGCCTTTAGGTATTTGTGTATGTATGTATCACATATATTGTTCATACATTATATTTAATACTTAACATGTAATAACCAATATGTTACAAAATAGTACAACATGTATAAATATAATATTTCTTGTTGACATAATATACTAGTTAGTTATTTTATAATGCAATATGAAAGATCAATACCAATTTTATCAATAATTAATATAAATGAATTTTTAAGATTCTATTTATGTTAATTGTCATAAACTTTTTTGCATAAAAAAATGTTGCATCTTGTCAAATCATTTTTTTTTTCTCATGAAGAAGTATTTTCCGAATTGCTATTAAACAAAAAAATTCAAATGTGTTTCCCTTTAAATGGTTTGGAATTTTGTATGTTTCTTAACCATATATATTCAGACCTTTGAAAAAAAGTTCAAAAATGGATTTTCATTTGTTTCATTTGAGTAGAAGATGAAGGAAAAAAATGTTAAAGTTTGATTTGTAAAACAATCTTGTGTAATTGTGATATATGAGAAGTTTAACACCTTTTGTCACAATGCAATGTATATTTGGAGACCAACATTCAAACCTTGCTACCAACAAGCAAATATGAACCAAATGTTGACCATATATGGACTGCATGTAGACTATATTTTGACCATATATAAATTTTATTTTGACAAAATTATTAAAATATATATTATATTGTAAAAATATGGCAAATTCATTATATTTCTTGTGTAATGGAATTGAGACAATTTTCATTGAAATTCTTAATGAACTTGGTCACACCCCTTCCCTTTAGAACCTCTAGGTGCATTGTGTATGATTTTGGGAAAGAGAGATTTTAGCATGCCCTATAATATAGGTTGTATCATAGAGGTAGCAAATGGTTAAATTTAAGATGTATATGTATTAAATTGATGATACTAATGAAATTGAACATCATGGTAAAATTAACATATGGATGAAATTCAT
>Ga0209208_10013096_pt1 | contig 10405 bp, 11 predicted proteins | sample S1TSphfallax_3_FD_187694 | JGI IMG/M metagenome (GOLD analysis project Ga0209208, IMG submission 187694) | Host-associated microbial communities from peat moss isolated from Minnesota, USA - S1T2_Fd - Sphagnum fallax MG (SPAdes) (version 2) | ecosystem: Host-associated > Plants > Peat moss >... | reverse complement strand
GCGACATGTACCTCGACGCGCAAGGGAAGGTCGTGCCGGGCCGCAGCACCCGCGGGTATCTGGCGGTCGGCGTGCCGGGAACGGTCGCGGGGCTCGAATACGCGCGGGCGACCTACGGCACGATGGCCGCGGCAGATCTGATCCAGCCGGCCTACGATCTCGCAAACGACGGCTTCACCCTCAGCGACGACGACGCGTACGTGCTCGGCGACACCGAGATCCCCACGCATCCCGACACGCGTGCGCTCTTCACCGATGGCGGCCGGCCGCTTCGTGCCGGGCAGACGTTTCGCCAACGGGATCTCGCCGCGACGCTCAAGCTGCTCATGCAGAACGGGCCGCTGTCGTTTTACACCGGTCCGATCGCGCAGCGGATCGTGGCCGCCAGCACCGCGAACGGCGGGATCCTCTCGTTGGCCGATTTCGCGCAGTACAAGGCGGTCGAACGCGAGCCGATCTCGTGCCGCTACCGCGATTTCCGGATCGTCTCGGCGCCGCCGCCGAGTTCGGGCGGCGTGACGCTCTGCGAGATGCTCGGCATGCTGCAAACGGTGCCGTTCGCCGCGCTCGGCAACGGCACGGCCGACGGCACGCACGACGTGATCGAAGCCGAACGCCTCGCGTTCGTCGACCGCAACACCTATCTCGGCGATCCGGACTTCGTGCGCAATCCGATCTCGCAGCTCCTCGATCCGGCCTACATCGCGAAGCAACGCGCGCGTATCGGCGATCGCGCGCTGAAGTCCGCCGATCTCGCCCCGGGACTCGGGCCGCGCGAGGGCATGCACACCACGCACTACTCGATCGTCGACCGCTTCGGTAACGCGGTTGCGGTGACGTACACGATCAACGACGGCTTCGGTGCCTACGTCGCCGCGCCGCACACCGGTTTCTTGCTCAACGATGAGATGGACGATTTCACGAGCAAACCCGGCGTTGCGAACATGTTCGGTCTCGTGCAAGGTGCGGCGAACGAGATCGCGCCCGGCAAACGGCCGCTCTCATCGATGACGCCGACGATCGCGCTGCGCGACGGCCGCGTCGCGATCGTCGCCGGCAGCCCCGGCGGTCCGACGATCATCACGACCGTGTTGCAAGTGTTGATGGACCTGATCGATTTCGGCATGACGCCGCAGCAGGCCGTCGATGCGCCGCGCTTTCACGAACAGTGGCAACCGGAATCGGTGATGATCGAAGAAAAAGCGTTCTCGCCATCCCTGATGACGGAGCTGCGCGCGCTCGGCTACACGTTCCGCGACGCACGTTCCGAGGGCGGCGAGTGGGGCAGCGCACAGGTGATCGAGATCGATCCGCTCACCGGCGCGATGCTCGGCGGCAGCGATCGCCGCCGCCCCGGCGGCGCGGCCCTGGGCTACTAGTCCGGCACGAAAGAAACGAGCGCGGAGAGTGTCCGCGCTCGTTTCGGGTGGTGGTTATCCGGCGCGGTGCGACTAGCGGCGCAGGCCGAGGTCGGCGATCAGTTTGCGGTAGCGCTCCAGGTCTTTGTTCTGGAGGTAGCTCAGGAGGCGGCGGCGCTGGCCGACCTGCATGAGCAGGCCGCGGCGGCTGTGATGGTCCTTCTTGTGGACCTTCAAGTGCTCGGTGAGTTGGTTGATCGACGCGGTCAGGACCGCGATCTGGACGTCGGCCGAGCCGGTGTCGTTGGGGCCGCGACCGTACTTGGTCGACAGCTCGCTCTTTTGTTCTTTGGTCAGGGGCATGCGGGGGGTGGGCTCCTCGTTCAAGGATGGTCTCGCTTCATCTCCAGGCGGGAGCGGGGCTCCAGCGTCCGGGACGGCGACCGGCGAATCATACCAGAGCCGGCAAGCGATGTCCAGCGACGCGGGATGCTATCATGGTCGGACGGCAATGTCGCCGACACGCCCCGGCAATCATGAGGTGCGATGCTCCGATGAGTGATATGGCACTCGACATCATTCCCCGGAAGATCACGGTCACGGAATACCACCGGATGGCCGAAGCCGGCATCATCCGCGACGACGAACGCCTCGAGCTGCTCGACGGGATGCTCGTTCCCATGAGCCCGATCGGCGCCAAGCATTGGGTGATGCACGCGCTCATCGTCGAGTATCTCATCGGCGTACTCGGCGATCGCGCGCTCGTCGCCGGGAATGCATCGATCGAACTCGGCGCGCTCGACGAGCCGCAACCTGACGTGTTGATCGTCCCGCGCAAGGCGGCGCCGTACCTGTATGGGTCCAAGCCGCGGTACGACGAGCTGTACGCGCTCATCGAGATCGCCGATTCCTCGCTGCGCAGAGACCTCGGGTACAAGCGCGAGCTCTACCGGCAGTACGCGATCCCCGACTACTTCGTCGCCGATCTGAACAGAAACGAGCTGCTTCACTTCTCCGTGGATAGCGACGGGGGCTATACCCTGCCCGTTCACCTCGGTTCGGGCGACCGTTTCTCCCTCGGGGCCTTGCCGAGCATCGAGCTTGCGGCAGAGCGCTTCTTGTTGCCGCCGCCCGACCCGGCGGTTTCTCCGCCTATTCCTTAAGCGATCGCTCGTCGAGCGTGTGGCGGATTGCGTCTCGCAGGCGTTCCAGCGCCGGATCGAGCGCCGTCTGCGTCTGCGCGATCTGCTCGAGTGCGAGGAGCGCTCCGCGCGCGTCGGCGTCCGTAAGCGGCACGTAGAGCGCTTCGGCAAGCGTCTTATCGAGCTCCGCGATCGCGCGCTGGGCCATGTTGGCTTGGCCGAAGGCGTAGGCGTGGTGGCTCGCGTTCCCGAGCAGTGCCAACTCCGATTCGAGCCAGGCACGGTAATCGCTTAGCAAGGCCTCTCTCCCATCCGCGCGAACCTGCGCGGTCGTGTCCGATGAATTCATTCCCGTGGCTCGCACCGCCGATATCGCCCCCGGCACGGGTTCGGCCGTCGCGGTCGGCGATCGCGAGATCGCCCTCTTCAACGTCGCCGGTACGTTCTATGCCATCGATAACACGTGTCCACACCAGGGCGGTCCGCTCGCCGAAGGCTGGATCGAGGGCGATGTCGTCACCTGTCCGTGGCACGCCTGGTGCTTCCGCATGGCGGACGGCAAGATGACGCTCGGCGATTACGCGTCGGTCGATACCTTCGACGTGCGCGTCGAGGGCGACGTGGTCGCCGTCTCGCGCACGCCCCGACCGGCCGCGTGAACGCCGGCCGCGCGCTGCTCGCGGCGCTCGCGGTCGCCGCCTGCGTGGGACCGGCTGCGGCGCAGATCGTCGCGCGCCCGCCCGACGGCACGTACACCTACAAGATCGAGCGGCGCGGCAAGGTGCTCGCGACGACGCAGATCGTCTGGGCGAAGAACGACGACGGCGCGATCGAGCTGACCGAGACGGCGACGATCGGCACGCGGCGCTACTTCACGCAAACGACCTTCGATCCGGCGACCATGCACGAGCGCACGTACAAGGGCGGTTCCGCCGACGGCGGTCAGGCGAACGCCGTGCTCGACGACGATACGGTCACGCTGACGTTCGAGGGTGATGCGCGCTCGTTCCGGTTGATCACCGATACCTCGTCGATCATGATCGATGACGCGCTGGTCAGCTTTTCCGCGGCGTTGCCCGCGGTCGCGCACGCGGATACGGCCAACAGCCTGACCGCCGTCATTACCGCGCTGCCCGCTGCGGCCAAGGTGCAAATCTCACCCGAGGGCAAGGCGCCGCCGTCCGATCTCCCGCCGAACGACGTCGGGATCGACGTCATCCTCAACAATACCCAGGCGACGCTCTGGTACGGAAAGTCGACGCTCGTGCTCGACCGGCTCGAGGACGTGACGCGTGGGATCACGATCGATCGCGTGATTCAATAACCCGCGGATAGACGTGCGTTCGAGGCGCCGATCGCCATGACCGCGCGCAGCGTATGGCGGGTCTGCGGCGTGTGTGCGAGCGCGTCTTCGAGCGTGAAGCGCACGTGCGTGCCGAGGGTGTAACCGGCGCCGAGAACGCTCTGACGGAAGAACGTGCCGAACGCGTTGCCTTGACCGCCGTAGGTCGTCGCGATCGCGCCCGGATTCGAGACGTAGAAACGTGAGAACGAATCGAGCCCATCGTCCTGACCTTCGTAGCGCGCGATTGCAAAGGTGCGCGGCCCGAGATCCGCGCGAATTTGCACGAACGCGGCGCTCGCGTTCACCGCGTCGGCGTAGCCGAGCGCGCTCGTATCGGTTCCGTGGAGATAGAACGCATCGACGCGCAGATTGCCGATCCCGGCGACCGCGGCGATCGATTCGCGCCGGAACCGATCTGCGAGGGGCAGCAGCGGGCGCGAGCCGTCGTAGCGCATCAGCGAGACGGCAAATCCGCGCGAGCGTTCGGTGAGCGAAAACGCCGTGTCGATGCCGCTCGCGGGCAATCCCGAATTCTGATCGTGTCCGGCGAACGCGAATGCGCCCGCTTCGATCCCGTTCGCCGGGCGTCCGACGTAGACGCCGGCGCCGGAATGCGATGAATCCAGCACGAACGGATTGTATCCGACCGTATCTTCGTAGGCGAGAAACGTGGTATTGAGCTCGCGGTAATACTGCGCGTCGGTTTCGAGCGGCAGCGTGATCGAGCCGCCGACGACGCGCGCGCCCAGCGGACGCCATTCGAGGAACGCATCGGTCGTATCGCCCGGCTCACCGGTGTCGACGGCGTGTCCGCGCACGACGTAGGCGAGATTCGGCGCGATCTTTCCGGCCGCCGCGTAGTCGACGTAATCCAGGATGATCTTGGGCAGATCGCCGCCGTTGCCGTCGCTTGAATACAGCGCGTTCGCCTTGAGCGAGATCGTCGGCCGGTCGCCGATCGGTTGCGCGATGTTGCTGCGCGCAAGATACGCGCGACCGATGTCGTTGAGCTGCGCACCCGCGGTATGGCACGCCCCGCACGAGAGCCCCGTGAGGCTCGCGAACCAGACGGTCGCGAGCACCAGCATCAGCCGGCGATGGCGGTGGGCAACTCGGCGATGGTGCGCGATCCGGTGACGAATTGCGCGATCCGCAGCGTCGTGAGCAGTTCTTCGGCGAGCGCGTCTGAGGCGGCTTGCGATTCGTGTGCCGCCTGCAAGAACGGCAGCGCGAGTCCGCACAGATTTGCGCCCAGCGCGAGCGCCTTCGCACAATCGACGCCGGTGCGGATCCCGCCGCTCGCGATGAGCGGAACCGAGGGCAGCGCCGCGCGCACATCGGCGACGGCGCGCGCGGTCGACGTGCCCCAATCGCCGAACGCTTCGGCGATTCGTTCGCGGGCCGGATCGTCGGCGCGGCGGCCCTCGACGAGCGCCCACGACGTGCCACCCGCGCCGGCGACGTCGATCGCGATGACGCCGGCGTCGAGCAGCCGTGCGGCCGTGCTCGCCGCAACGCCGGAGCCGACGCTCTTCGCGAGCACCGGCACGTCGAGCGCGCTGCAGAGCGCGGCGATCTTCGGTAAGAGGCCGCGGAAGTTCGTATCGCCGCCGCGCTGGATCGCCTCTTGCAGCGGGTTGAGGTGCAGGTAGAGGGCGTTTGCACCGTTGCGCTTGACGAGCTCGCCGAGCTGGCGCGGTGTGACGCCGTAATTCAACTGAACCGCACCGATGTTGGTGATCACGAACGCATCCGGCGCGACGGATCGGACGTCGAAGGTGCCCGCGAGCTCCGGCGTTTCGACCATCGCGCGCGCGCTGCCGAGTGCGAAGCCGATGCCGAATCGCTGGGCCGTCGTCGCCAAGCGCCGGTTGAGTTCGCCCGCACGATCGGTCCCGCCGGTCATCGACGAGATCATCAGCGGCGCCCGGAAACGGTGGCCGAGGAAGGTGGTCGCCGTCTCGACGTCTTCGAGGGCAAACTCCGGCAGCGCTTCGTGTCGCAGGCGAACGCCGCTCCAGCCGGCGTCGAGCCGCGAGGCGACGTCCTCGGTCAGGCAGATATCGAGGTGGCGCGTCTTGCGCGCCGACGTTTCCATGGGCCCGGCTTGCCCCTCCAAGTGGTGCGGTCCTGGGATGCGGAACGGAGCCTCATGGTATCCGCATATGACGCCCGGACCGGGACGGCGGGCGGCCCCGCCTTCGGCGCCGCCCTGGCCACCCTGGCCCACGGCCGCGAGCTCGACGCCGGGTCGCTGGCCGCCGCCGCTGACCTCGAGCCCGAAACGGTCGCGCTCCTGATCGCCGGGCAGACCCGCGCCGCCGTGCCGGTGCTCGCGCGCCTGGCCCGGGCGCTGCGCCTCAAAGCGATCGACTTCATGCAGAAGACCGGCCTCCTGTCCTTGGAAGTCTATGCCGGCGGCCTCGACCCGCTCTTTTTCCTGCCCGACGGCACGATCCGGCACGATGCGCGCATTTATATGCGCGAGATCAATCCCCGCCACGCGGTCCCCGAAGGGGATATGACCCGCCGCAACCCGGCCCTCAAGGCGCTCGCCGAGGATACCGTCCTCGAGCCGCTGGGCAAGCTCGAGGTGGAGCTGGCGTACCTGTTGTGTGCCGCTGCGCAAGCGACCGGCGGCGTACTGTAGGCGTGCGCTCGGCGGACGCCGGGCGCGCTCTCAAGGAATGGCTCGCGGGACAGGAAGGCGTATCTGAGCCAGATGGACATCGAAGGGAAGCGAGTTGCCGCGCTAGTCGGCGACGGTTTTGAAGAGTCGGAGCTGCTCGAACCGCGTCGCGCGCTCGAAGAGGCGGGTGCCGTCGTGACGATCGTCGGCATCGACGACAAAGCCTTGCAGAAGATCCGCGGGAAGAAGGGCCTCGACGAGGGGCAGAGCGTCAAAGCCGAAGAGCTGATCGCCGATGTGACGGCGGAAGACTTCGATGCGCTGTTGATCCCCGGCGGTCAATCGCCCGACCACATTCGCACCAACAAAGACGTGCAGCGGTTCGTCAAAGAGTTCGACGCGGCGAAGAAGCCGATGTTCGTGATCTGCCACGGCCCGCAAATTCTGATCTCGGCGCAACTCACGCGCGGCCGTACGCTCACGGGGTATGCGTCGATCGCCGACGACATCCGCAACGCCGGCGGCCTCTTCCGCGATCAGCCCGTCGTCACCGACGGCAACTGGATCACCTCGCGCAACCCCGGCGATCTCGCGATGTTCAATCGCGCGATCATCGAGAAGCTGGCCTCGGTCAACACCGCGAACGTCTAGGACGTCGCACCCCAACCGCGAACGACCGGCCCCCTGCGGGCGCCGGTCGTTTTCGTTTGTCGTCTCCTCCTCGTCGTGATTTTGCCGTAGCGACGCTGAGCCGCTCGGGCGGTGGGTTTTCATCCGTTCGGCGGATGGTGGCTGGCGGAGGATTCGAGTAGCATTCGACAGGCATGATGGCCTGGCTTGAACTGCTGATCTTCCTCGTGGTGCTCACCGCGGCGACTCCGCTGCTCGGCGGGTACATGGCCGCGGTTTTCACGGGCGCGGGTCGCTGGCCACACCGGGCGGGCGGTTCGCTGGAACGGCTCGTGTATCGCGTGTGCGGGATCGACGAACGCTCGGAGATGACATGGCGCGGCTACCTCGGCGCGGCCGCACTCTTCAGCACCGTGTCCGCGCTTGCGCTGATGCTGGTGCTGCTGGGGCAGTACGTTCTGCCGCTCAACCCGCAACACTTCGCAAATCTCTCGCCGCTGCTTGCGCTCAATGTCGCGATCAGTTTCATGACGACCACCAACTGGCAGGCGTACTCGGGCGAATCGACGATGAGCTATCTCTCGCAGATGCTGCTCGGCTGGCAGAACTTCGTCGCTGCCGCCGTTGGGTTGGCGGTCGCGATCGCCTCCGTCCGGGGATTCACGCGCTCGAATCAGACGACGCTCGGAAATTTTTGGGTCGATCTCACGCGCGCGTTGCTCTACGTGTTGCTGCCACTCAGCATCGCCGGTGCGTTGCTTTTCGTTTGGCAAGGCACGCCGCAGAACTTTGCACCGTACGCGAGCGCGCATACGCTCGAGGGCGCGAGCCAGACGATCACCGGCGGTCCGATGGCTTCGCAGGCGATCATCGAGCAACTCGGCGTGAACGGCGGAGGCTTCGTCGCCGCGAATGCGGCTTCGCCGACGCAAAATCCGACGCCGCTCACCGATTGGCTCCAATCCTTCGCCATGGTTCTCATCGGCGCCGGATTGACCAACACGTTCGGCCGGCTCGTCGGTAACACGCGCCAAGGTTGGCTGCTCTACGCCGTGATGATGGCGCTCTTCGTCGCCGGCTTCGCCGCGATTTGGGGCGCCGAACACGCCGGTAATCCGCTCGTTCATCACCTCGGCGTCGCCGGGCCGAATCTCGAAGGCAAGGAACAGCGCTTCGGTAATACGTCCGCAGCGCTGTCGATCGCTGCCGCGACCGGCACGTCGAGCGGCGCTGCGAACGTTGCGTACGATTCGCTGATGCCGATTTCGCTCGCCGTCGCGCTCCTGAACATGCAGATCGGTGAGGTCATCTTCGGCGGCGTCGGCAGCGGACTCTATGGCATGATCATCCTCGCGGTCCTCACCGTCTTCATCGCGGGCCTGATGGTTGGCCGAACCCCGGAATATTTGGGCAAGAAAATACAGCAACGCGAAATAACGCTCGTCGTGCTCGCATCACTGATCCCCGCAGCGACGATGCTGATTCCGACCGCGCTCGCCCTCATCCCGGGGATCTCGGTCGTGGGCAATGCCGGACCGCACGGCTTTACCGAAATTCTCTACGCCTTCACATCGGTCTCGGCCAACAACGGGAGCTCGATGGGCGGCCTGAACGTGCAAACGAATGTCTACAACTTGGTTACTGCCGTCGTGATGCTGATCGGACGATTCGGAACGATGATCGTTGTTCTCGCACTTGCGGGCGGCCTGGTCACCAAGCCGCGAAACGTCACCCCGGCGCTCGGTTCGATCGACACCACGACGCCGCTCTTCGGCGGATTGCTCGCGGCGACCGCGATCATCGTGACGGCGCTGACCTTCCTGCCCGCCGACGCGCTCGGCCCAATCGCCGAACACCTTTTGCTGGGCACCTGAGCGTCGTACTAGCCCGTGAGATTCTTTGCTACGGCATTTGTACTTTTTGGCACGATGCTGAGCGTCGCGAACGCGGCGACGACGACGGCGGACGTGCCGGCCGCGCTCCCGGTGCCGGCTCCATCACCATCGCCGAGCGGTCCGGCGAACCCGTGCGGATCGATCCTCTCCATCGTGACGCGCCCCACGGTTACCACATCGGTGTGCCCGGTTCGCGCGGGCCATCTGCTGATCGAAAGCGGGTACGCCGCCAGCACCGTGACCGGGACAGGCGGCGGCGTCACGGCAAGCTATCCTGCGGCGCTGCTGCACATCGGACTTTCGCAAAACGCTGATCTGGAAATCACCCCGCCTTCGTTCAACCGATCGTCGCTGGGCGGCTCGACCGTGACGGGTTCGAGCGATACCGGAATCGGCGCGAAGTGGGAACTCGGCTACACCGACAAGGCCGTCTGGGGCGCGAGCGCGCAAGTCAGCGCCCCGACCGGAACGCAGGCCTTCTCTGCCGGGCGTACGCAATACACCGCCAATGCCAACTGGGGCTACACGCTCAATGCGGAGTTCTCGCTGAGCGGAGCGTTCGGTTTCAATTCGCTCGCCGGAATGAACGCGAACGGGCAGATCCAGAGTTATTCAGCCTTCATCCCGAGCGCTTATCTCGCAGCGGCACTCCCGAACAACGCCCAAATGTACGGCGAGTACGCGTACTTCAGCCACGCCGGCCCCGGCCTACCCGCGAAGAGCATCGTCGATTTCGCCTATCAGCGCGATTTTGGACCGAACGTGCAATTCGACGTGGAGTATGGCTTCCAACCAACCACGCTCAATGGCCAGCGGCTGCACTACGTCGGCGCCGGCCTCTCGCTCATGCACTAGCTCTCGGACGTCGTACGGCAAACGCGGGACCTTCGCGGCCGAACAGTTTCGTTGCGCGGCAATTCCAGCGCATTTCATGTTCATCGTCACCTACCGAAAGCAGTAGCGTCGCTGGTCCCTCTCCGAGGCTCTTGCCGTTGGCGACGGATCGCGTGATCGGGCCGTGCATCGCTTGATCGCAGAAGGCCGGACGACTATAGTCGAAGCGTCCCCCCGCCGCCGATCTCGGCGCGAAAGGAACGTCGATGGCCGTCTGGTTGCGGACTCCGCTCGTGGTTGAAAACGATGCCGACCTGATTCGCGTCTCGCGCGAGAATCTGGGCTATCGTTTCGAGCGCGAAGAGGACGGCACGATCGTCGTAAGCCCGACGCATACCAAGGGCGGCGCCAAGAGTCTCGCGGCGGCCGTGCAGCTCTACGCATTCGCGAAGTGCGTGGGAGGCAAAGCCTTTGACTCGAGCACCGGCTTCGCAATCGGCCCCGGCAGCGACTCTACGTGCCCGACGCGTCGTGGGTCAGCGCCGCGCGAATACGCTCGATCGCCCCGGAGG
>Ga0209208_10013095_pt1 | contig 10406 bp, 6 predicted proteins | sample S1TSphfallax_3_FD_187694 | JGI IMG/M metagenome (GOLD analysis project Ga0209208, IMG submission 187694) | Host-associated microbial communities from peat moss isolated from Minnesota, USA - S1T2_Fd - Sphagnum fallax MG (SPAdes) (version 2) | ecosystem: Host-associated > Plants > Peat moss >... | reverse complement strand
TTTTAAATGATTTATTTCAAAATTAGACAATCTCTTTGAATTTAACGAAATCTCAAGCCCTCAAGAACTTCACATGTGAGGGTAGGTGTGGTTTAGTGCTAGAAGCTCTCCTTTTTCTTTAGGAGGCCTTGGGTTCAAATCCAATGATCTTGATAACTGGGGCTTATTTAATGAGGATTGATCTACTTGAAAATCAATGATTTTTAAATTTAGAGCAATGTGAAACCTGGGGCGGATATTAAAATGTTAACTTTAAAAAAAAAAAAGATGCGAGGCAGTTCTTAAAGTCTTGAAACTGATGGCTCTCGAAAAAAAGAAGAGGAGTGAAAACTGCCCAACATCCCTCATAACCTAATTGCAATGCAACTCCTTAATTAGGCTATGGGATGATTTAATGGATGACAGAGGGATTAAGTAAGGACCCTCCGTTGCACGTGCCACTAAAATAATGCTTTGTAGTATAAGGGTTTCTCGGCCGCTCATTTGTGATGACGAATTGTCGGCGTCAAATGACGCTTGTGGTGCGTCATTCAGTCTGAGAAATTTTCCTACTGTAATTGAAAAGCACCTTTCCTAGTGATTTTGTTCTCCTTTGTGCTTCACGATCCATGTGGAGGACGCTCCCCAATTGCCAGCCCAGACTCTCCTATTGCCTCCTCTAAGCTTCCAATCGATACTTGAACCTATTACTATCTAAATCTGGCGACGTGGAATTTTTTTTTCTTTCACAATCTCTGGAATTTGGGCCATTTTTCTTCATGAAAATTTTTCCTTTGTACAGGTTTTAATCAAATTTTCAAGATGGAAATTTGGCAACAAAAACTTGCCAAAAAGAAACCATAGGTCCAGAATGTAGAAAATTTGTGAAAAGCTGCCACAAAACTAAAACCTGAGTTTTAATAAGTGGGGATTTTTTCTCAAAATATTAAGTTCCTTTCTAGAAAAAAAAGGGCAAATTTGGGACAGAATATGTATATTTCATTTAAGTTTTGGAGGTCGAAATTCTGCAAAAGAATTGCCCAAAATAAAAGAAGTCACTGGGTTACATAAGCAGACAAAATTAAAGCTTCAGAAGCACCCATCATGCAGCTGATAAGGATGACCAAAATTACATATATTTTTAAAAAATTATATGTTGCCAAATCCACATTGCTAAGGGATGTTCTTTTGTGATACCCTCATCTCCTTAGGGTTGCAAGTGGCTTCTTTGCTACGCTCTCAGTTTGACTACGGGACTAGGTTAGTTCTCAACGTGTACCTCTTAGATAATTTATTCTTGAGTGTCAAAATTTCGAAATGTTCAAAGCAGTCTGTGGGACATAGATAATCCAAAATTATTGCGACAAAATTTAAATATTTAAACAAAATCTGCTAATTGTTAGTGATGGGTCACGGGTATAAAGCAACAAAGCCTACTCACTCTCAACTCATTCTTCACTTCTCAAGAAGTTTGCTCTTGTGGGGATTTGTTCCTGGTTGAGGCTAGATCCGGAGTTCGATTTTTGGATGTCCAGAATTCCTGAGGCCTCATCAGCTCGTGTTTTTGTGCATCCAGTGTTGTTGTTGTTTGAATCTGGCTGTTGTAGCTCATGGGGATGGGGAAGATGAAGGCTCAGCTATTGTTGATGACTTTTGTTGTGGTCTCGAGTGCAGTAGCATTCGCAGTGGCTCAGGACTGCAGTGTTAGCAATCCGTGTCCCGATGGCCAGTGTTGTAGCCAGTTTGGGTTCTGCGGATGCACTGATGCTTACTGTGGGAGCGGATGTCAGGGTCAATGCGGCAACTGTGGCGCTGGAGGAGGATCAGGGGAGTGTAGCACTAGCAATCCGTGTCCTGGTGGCGAGTGTTGTAGCCAGTTTGGGTTCTGCGGATGCACTGATGCTTACTGTGGGAGCGGATGTCAGGGTCAGTGTGGCAACTGTGGCGGCGGCGGAGGAGGCGGCCAGTTCACTGGCCAAGCAACTTTTTACACTGAATACGTTCGTAAGCACCTTTGAACCTGCTGTTCTTTGTAGCCTACAACGCGCTCGCGGGGCTGATCGAAAACACATCCAGTTGATCTTCTAGTCTTCAATTTGAAACTTCTGCAATATTATTACAGCCTAACTAATAATAATTTTGAAGTAGGATCCCATTAGACTATGTGTTTGAGACTGCGGAAATATAACTCATGTCCAATATGACCTAGGTTTGAGCACGCCACGGGGCACGGCCACGAAGCATACTTACGGTATACTAAATTCCAGTAATTATGATATCGGGCGGTGGACTTCCTTAATCTTATTCTTTTGGGGTGAGTTAATCATGCAGCCTCAGCGTGCTATGGCTCTGACCAGAGCCCATTTCCGCCAGGCCCACTGATTGCAGCGGCAAGCTCTGATCTCTATAACAATGGGGCAATATGCGGCTCTTCCTACTCCATCACTTGCGAGGGTGCGGCGTCCGGCGGTAGCAATCCCTGCACCGGTAATCCAACGGTGACGGTGAAGGTTGTGGACTTGTGCCCAGGGTGCCATCAGAACAGCTTCGATCTCTCAGAGCAAGCATTTGCCAAGATCGCAAACGTTAATGCCGGTCGTCTGACCATTACCGCCAAAAAGTACGTATTTCCTCCTTCTCTATCCCTACTTAAAAAGGACCATCATATGCATACGCGACTCTAGATCATCAGGAATCTCCGTAATCTGGATATGGATGGTTAAAGCTCTGTCACGATTGTCATTACGACCAAGTGTGAACAGCACTTTGGTGGCACAATCATGATCTATCAGCTGCTGACCTTGATCATGTTCTCACAAACAAACTGCTCGATGGGTGATCTTATGTCGTGCTTGCAGGGTATCGGGCATCGCGGAGGAGCTGGAAGCTGCTGCCGAGATTGTCCAAGTCGTGTAACGTCGGGACACAATCAGCAATAGTACTAATCATTTGCAAACACATGAGTGTTGCATGTTTTCTATCATGTTGAGTGTAGACAACAGGCGCGCCTATCGACGACATGCTGAAGAATATGTATAGATCTATATATACAATAAATGTCTACTCGGGACTGCAGCTAGTGCAGGGAGTAGTGCTAGCATCAGTCGACAACCCGTCGACACAGAATCCGATGAACACTAATTAATACTGCATAATATACTAAATTGTACCTGCAGATCAGTGTCTTTTTTTTCAACTTGCTGATGGAGCTAGGGTGGCGAGCATCCCTAGGCACATTCAGACAGATTTTGTCAGGTTGGAGAAACTGTTTTCTCCCTATTTCAAGCAACTCTTAAAACTGTAGCCAGTACACATAAATGTGGCAACACTCTCCCCCAAAAAAACCAATTTTCTGTCGCCTCTTTTTCCCCTTAGTATTGTTAGACAGGGTTTTTAAAAAGTAGAAATCTGATGATAATTTGCCAGAAAAAAAACTCTGATGAAGCCCTTGCGAGTTTCCTATTGATCGTAGGGGATCATGCAGTTGCAATGACCTCTATATCTACAACACATGGTGCACATCTGAATCTTCACAAAACAAGCTAAAAGTTGTCTATATTCACGTACATTACAACAAAAGCACGATTCTAGTTCGATTCACATGCCACTCCTGAGCAGCTTTTTTTGCTGGCAATATATAGCCAAAAAGATATATGAAAAATTAAAAGTGCTAAAATTCAAGAGCCTTTTAAGATTTTCAATAAATCAGAAATTCGACCAAAATTTAAGAAATTTTCCCAGCTTTTCATACATTGCTCAAGTAGATAGCCAAAAGATAGAAGGATGTTTCAAATTTTTACTATTATATTTATCTTTTGGCCAAATCTAGCTAAATCTTCCTGTGGATCACTGCCACTTTAGCTACGTCACAAAATTGACAAAGAGAAACACTGGGCGTCCTGAGTCTTTGCATGATCACAGTGTGACACTCAAAATAATTCCAGGCTCTCTTGAAGTAATATTAATCATGGCAAAAATTGTGGAGTCCCTTACTTGTGGTGTGGCGATGGGCATATGTCGCAATGTCACGCGAAAGCAGTCAGGGTTACTTTTTAACACAACTGTAGACCTTACTCACAAGCTGTAGGCAGTACCCCACTTAGTCAGGACCAGCTGTGAAAGCAGTTTTTTAAATTTCTTTGGCACAAACTTTTTTAAAACGAATCCATTGCAGAACAAGGAGAACAAAGTCGAGCAAACCAAAACCGGGTCACTCAACACCTCAACCCCGTCAGCCTGTCACCTGATCTTACACTTCCTAGGCACTTGGTAACACCATCAAACCTTGAGGTCATCGCCAGCACAAATAGCAAAGTGTGGACCAAAGCTGATCAAACTGGATCAATAGCTCAAATCTGGCCTGAACAGGAGCTTTGTCAAAACTAGCAAAATCCCTGTAAAATCCACTGTGGTATCACATTTCCCTGTCATGGAAAATCCCCTGCGAAATGTATTTGAGACTAGTTTTGTGAGGGGACTATTATACCTCTTTCCCTTGTATATGGAACATTTGCTCAAATTTTGGATTCAAGTTTGGGCCTCCATCTACTTGTTGGACTTTGCCATTACAAGTCTTTTCAACAAATAGTACAGAATTTAGGTACCTGAATCTCATTGTCTTCAACGTAACAATTATTTCTTTGCAAATCGTTCACAAGGGGCCTATGAGCAAGTTCCACATGGCCACAAGGGGAAAATTGAACTATTTACCATCTCAAGTTTTCTGCAATGAGGTACAAACAACAATTCTAGTTGAGATGAGGGAAAAGATGAGTGAAAAACTGAATTTATGGAAAGATGAGGAAATTAAAAGATGAAATACAAGGGAAAAGACCATGTAATGATATATGTGAATCATTCAATGCTCAAATGCATCACTGTATTACAAATACATGCACATTCCAACTAAAGTATGAGAGCAGAATTATGGTCAACAAGTGTTTTTTGTTGGTTTCGTACTCGCCAGATTTTCAACAAAAATTTGTGCAACATTAGGGTTAACACAATCAATGACATGCTCTGGTGCACAACAATAAGAATTTGCTCCAAAGCAGTCACTCCTTGAATCCCTTGAATACTAGAAGGTGCAAATGGTGTTGAGAAGCACAAATACACATCAAATGCACCCAAATCATAAACTACAGTTGTGCAGAATGCCCAGAACTTCTTCAAATCCAAAAGAGTCATTGCCAAGGGAATCTCTAAGAATTTGATGCAAATCAGATATCACAAGTCCATGATTCAAGAAGTCTGGGAAATACTTACTACAAGGGGCAGTGACTGCAAACTTGCGAGTATAGTCCAGAGCAGTCTCAGGTTTCTGTTCACTCTTGGGCTGATTTTCTTCTCCAAATGTTCTCTCTAAGCCCAACGGTCCTGACCTTGCTACTTCCTTTTCTTCCCTTCTTCCTCACTTCCTAAAGCCCATTCCATATTACTACTGACTGTCAGATTCAAGCTCCCGCGGTTCATCATGGAGAGGATGAGGACTCAGTCTACCACTCCTACTACTCGTAACTCCTGCTCACAGAGAGCTTGACTGTACCCTTGTTCCCACCTGTTCTGCAAGCAGCATTTGCAGAAGGAAGTGAGTCATCCCTTGGTGTGGAATCAGACCTCCTTCGAGATCTTCTTGCAGCAAAAAATATCCCTTCCGATACAACTCAACGCCACAAATACTTGAAAACCATTTTGTTTTTCTCAACTTACAACAACTTGCAGGCTAAGGGAAAAAAACAATCATCCTGCATCGACTACAGTCTTTCAGCAACTTTACACCTGAGTGAAAAATCCAATCAGCACCTGCAGCTGCTCCACCAGCAGCGACAATATCATCCAGGTCATGCAAGCTCCAATCTGCTGCATGCTTCTCTTCAACTCATTAATATCGCAGTTCATCAATTGCTTCTCTGGATCGAAAGCTGCAGCTAAGAATCTGACGGGTACAACTTCTGTCTGGACTCAGGAAGGTTTGGAGAGTGCAGACACTAATGAAAGCAATTTCACCTTCAAACTTTACAGTCAATTCCTTCAGAGCTGACTGGTCAGAAAAGCAAGGTTTGAATGACACTGACATTGAGGATGCAACCTCCCACCCATCATTGGTGCTGATTGTAGACTTGTCTGTAAACCCATTGCAATCGATAACAGAACAAGTGAAGGTGGATTTTTGATTCTGTGACGGTACTTACCCGTGAGTTCAATAGGTATTCTCAGGAGTGCGCCAAGATCATCAGGCATTTCATACAATTAGGAAGCATGTATTAAGCTGAGGTAACAACAGGTGCCAACATGAGGTACTACCTGCCATGAGGGATCAGGTACTCCAGTAGGTGCAGGAAGCAAGCTCCCTCTCTTGGATTCTGCACCTACATGAATCTGATGAGCCTTTCTCCTGGAGTGCTAATAATCCCTTGAACTGATCTCCGACAGATTCGTCATCTGCAGACATCCAACAAGAAGATGAACCTGTGATCAGATGCCAGTGATTTCAGGCACACTGTTCTACTAGGCCTGCAAATGAATCAAATGAAAAGAAAAGAAAAAAGAAAAACCCAAAATTACAGAAGCTGCACACGAAGATCCCAGAGACCAAATTCTTCTTCTTATGCCTTTCAACCCCGTTTGCTTGGAATCACAAATAGAATTTGCCATGAATCAAAGATGCACACAGAAATATAAAACACAATACAAAAGTCCATGAAAAAGCTTAAGAAGTGGATGATGGAACAATCCCAACTTGTAAAGCCAGCAGTGCACAGGAGCACGAAGTTGACCTACACATTGCAGATCAAACATTAGGAGGAGTGCATCAACTTGTGCAATCTCTTCAGAGTCACCTGCTTCTAAGTTGGCCGGTGCACAGGAATAGGTGTTCAGCAGACCAGCCATCTCAGAAGAGTTGAGAGTAGGGGGATGACTCCCATCATCTTCAATATATCACCTGCTTTGGACATTGGACCAGCAGGTCTGCCATGAACCAGCTGCTGTATTGGCGCTGCACAAACTGCCCACAGTTGAGGAGAAGAGGAGAAGAGGACCAAGCTTGACTAGCTAGCGAGCAAGCCCTAATTCCTTCAGGTATGGCATGCAGAGGCTTTTCATGAAGAAGAAAATGAAATCAAACAGAATTTAGCATAATGAAGAAGTTTAATAGAGTTTTTGCAAATAGATTTGTCTCCTTGTTTTTTGTTTTCCACAAAACATTGTTCCAGCAAAATTATTAGTATTAGTATCCTTGGCTTTTTCATTTGTTAGTGCTTTTGTTTCTGTTTTTAGTTTACAGGCTTTTTTTTGTTTTTTCCTGGCCTATTGTCTAAGGCAATGAGAACAGGGGAGAGAGAAAAAAAATTGGGAGCAATTCCGATGAGGAGAGAACAATGGTCAATCAATTTTGTAGCACTTGTATTTCTTACAATTTGCAAGGCACTTTGCTCAACACCGACTAAGCATGTCAATTTCTATTTCCCTAGAAATTTTCATTTCTACTTGTCATAGCATTACATTACAACAATAGTGATGTTTTCATTGCAATTGTATTTTGTTTTTCTCTACGTGTTTATATCATGTGTCTTGTGAGGTTTGGAATTTTTTATCTCAATAAATTGATTGAATGCCATCGTAGCTAATTTTTGCCTCAACATGTTCTTCTCGGTGATATCGTTCCAACAAATAATCAAAACTAATGATGATGAAACCTTTACAAACTTATGCCAAATAAGAATTCCTTTTTTATGGAGTTTTTTTGGCAATGGAGAGATTCTTTGTCTATGGAGAGAAATTTGTTTTGAGATTTGTGATGGTTTTAGTTTTCATCGTCATAATTAGAACTAATGAAGATGAGCAATTAGAGAATTAACTTATTTTGTTTGCTTGCAAATGACTACCAAGGTGACCTTTGTGAACAAACACAATGAAGATCAAACCTTCAAGGTAAATTTGTTTGGGCCAAACAAGAATTGTGTGAAAGTTAGCAACGTCTTAACGATATTCAAAGCAATTGTTGCCATCATGTTTGATAACCATGGATTCAACATGGATTGCTTTGACTCTGGATCAAGGCATGTTATCACTCTAATTCCAGCTTTGGATCTAAGTAACTTTCTTTCAAAGATTTTTATCAATTTATCATTCCTTTTTTTGGTTCAAAGTTTGTCTTTGAATATTAAGTTTACATAAACCCTAAAGTGACATATTTTGAACATGGTTGTTCATTATAGATGACACCTTGAGGTTAATTTCTATTGATTCAGTTTTGATAAAGAGCTTGTTTAGCTCCAAAACTTAGTTTCTTTTCAAGTAATTTCTTATCAAAGTTAAGTATAGATATTGATCAATAGTTGCATTTGCAAAGTTGCAAAATATCAATATGAAAAGAAGGATGCTAAAAAATGCATCAAAGTTTATCACTTCATTGCAAAAAACAAGACAACTGCACTATTGATGCAAAGATCACAATGCATGATAAGACTTTCAAGAAAAACTTGAACACAATGTCTATAAGGTAAAGATTTTCTTAGGATTTTTCAACCCCTCCAATGGAAGGTGCATAACCAAAATTTGTGCATGGTGTGTGTTCATGGTTTAATAATACAAAAGATGAAGAAGTTAATGTTTTTTTGAATGCCAATCTATGGGAACAAAAAAAGGTGGTCCACACTATTAAATAGTTTATATTAGACCATAAGCCAACATTGGCAGCCTTTCTATTCATGGAAAATGGCACCACCACATGTATGCATTGGAAGGTGGAAGATATCTATGAATGGTACAAAGAACATAAACACTACATCTTAAACAAAACGGAAAAGGTGAGACTAACCAACAAGTTGGTTTCTTTTCTTTTCTTTCCTTCCAAGTTTTACAATTTCCAATGCTAGGTGGGTTGTTTAGAATAAAGTTTTGAGTCATTTTTTCATGAAAAGTTTCTCTCGGTTTGGAGATTTTGGACTTCTTTTCATGCACTCTGTGATATCATGCAAATTGCAAGTAATGGCACACATGAACCTCTTGGGTAAAGTTTTGCAAGTCGTGCAAAGAAAGGAACCATAGCATCTACCACAAATGCATGTAACAATAGACCCTTGCAATTAAGTGCAAGGATTTCAAAGGATAAGGTTGATATGGTAAGTTGGAAGAGTAATGTTTTTTCTATTTTTTTGTTAATGGGATTTGCAAAAGCCCTTTGTTTGAGATAGATCAAATAGATGTATAGATTATGGGCTACAAAAGGTTAAACTAATTAGAGATTACAGGTCAACTTCTTTTTACACACTCTTTGTATCATGCAGACTACAAACAATGTGTGTGATATACACAAACCTTTTCATGATCAACATCACCATCAACACACCAACCAAGAATAAGAGGTACCACACTTCCCACAACAAACAAAAGGACCTAGGCGATTTTTTGCAATTCAACATGCATCTAAACCAAGAAAAATTTATGCAAGCCATGCAAAGGAGCTACAGTTGTTGCCATAGGTCCACCTAATAATAGAGCTTTAGAATTAAGTGCAAGGATTCCAAGTTTAGGGATTCCAAAACACAATGCTCATATGGTGAGTTGGAAGTTTTTTTGGGGTGGGGATTTGGAAGAACCTTTTAATGTTGGGGAAAACTTAACTAAATACATGTTAGGCTATAGAAGAACATTAAAATGATTAAAGATTTTAAACTTCTTTTCACGCACTCCTTGATGCCATGCAAATTGTGAGCATTGTGTGTGACACACAAGATCATTCTGATGATCAGCATCACAACCAACACCCTAGCCATGAAAAGGTAGGGCACTTCTTGCAACAAAAAAGGACTTAGGTGATCATTTCCCAACAAACTCATAGCTCCCAAGGTGCTTCTAGGGCAGATTTTTACAAACCATGTGCACGGAAACAATTCTTGCCATGATGCAAGCAAAGAGGCTAACATTGCTACCACAAGAGCACCTAGTAGCAAAGCCTTGCAATTAAGTGCAGGGATACCAAAATGCAAAGCTCATTTGGTGAATTGGAAAAGTTTTTTTTTTTTTTTTTTTCCTATTTTTCCTTGAAATATTATGGATTTGGAAAAGCCCTTTAATGTTCATGATAGATTAATTAGATCTCAAGATTCTAGGTTACAATAGAAGGTTAAACTATTTAAAGATTATAGACTTCTTTTAAAACACTCCCTAGTATCATGTAGATTGTAACCATTATGTGTGACACACAAGATCATTTTGATGATTAACATCATGAGTGTCACGATGGGCTCCAAGGATCAAGTTCTACACGGATACGTGCTCCATCACGAAAAGCCTTGTAAGTTAATTTGGATTTTTAAGGTAGATTTAGATTTCAATTGTCTTTGTTTATGTATTTTCCTTTTCCAATATTGTAACTAATAGGTAAGTATCAATATATAAAATGTAATGTGATTGTAGATTGT
>Ga0209208_10013094_pt1 | contig 10407 bp, 13 predicted proteins | sample S1TSphfallax_3_FD_187694 | JGI IMG/M metagenome (GOLD analysis project Ga0209208, IMG submission 187694) | Host-associated microbial communities from peat moss isolated from Minnesota, USA - S1T2_Fd - Sphagnum fallax MG (SPAdes) (version 2) | ecosystem: Host-associated > Plants > Peat moss >... | reverse complement strand
GCAAACATCAAACCGAAGTATGTTGCCATCTTTTTATAAATTGATACCAATCGATTTTGGTTCTACATACTAAAGTGCATACCTGAATACATGCCCATCAAAACCCTGTATACGAAACCAGCACTAGTGTAAATGTGGCCTTTGTTTATAACAAAGAAAGACTTAATTATGATAACAGCCTTATGCTCTTTTGAACCCCTTTTATCACATTATTTTCTGGGTATTGACTAGTTTCAAGAACTTAAAAATTGTAGGTTGGACACCCACCTTATAACTAAATGTGCACCTCACAAATTATAAGTAAGCAAATTGATAAATTGAAATTTGGAATCTATATTAATGAAAGTGGAAGTAATTTTATGACAAATCTATATGATCATGGAATTTTATTTTGATATTATAAGATTCAAGGAGCAAATGAAAATATATTAATGTTTGAATCTTATGTCAATTATTATATTATAATTTATTAATATTTGAATCTTACATAAAAACAAGGTTTGAATCTTATGGTAGTGCCCATGTAGATAAATAGTTTGTAGTCGGCCCAAGTGTAAACTCATTACCAAACCAATTTCCTTTTATAAAAAACCAATTTTTGTTGGGCTTTCCACCTGCACAAAGAGCACAATGGGATACTCCACCCTAGTCATGACCTATTTAATCATGTTGCATCAAAATGTATTAAAACATCCAATAAGTACACACCATGTTCCCAATGTGGTCCCACCAAGCTCCCAATGTGTTCCCAACATGTTCCCCATATTTTTAGGGGTGAGAGATATTGGATTTTGACTTCACTGAAATTTGAAATAAATTTACATTAACTGGTTTTGGAAGGAGAAATTCGTCATGTAATGTTTGTAAGGAACCCAAATTGGTAAGGTGCTTTGTTCATAGCAAGTATCTTTTTCTAAAGGGGTTCTTTCCTTTTGCACAACTCTTATGTGAAAACTAAATACAAAGAAATCTTGAGAATATCATTTATAATCATTTATCTTCTTCCACTACAGTGAATCAATGGGTGATGTATAAGTAAATTTTGAGAATATCCTTTGAATGAAATTGCTAGCAGATTGTCGCTGAAATAAGATTTTTGTAACCATAGTACAGGGGCAAGCTTAACCTGTCTGTTTATTAATTGATTAACTTGAAGATTTCATGTTCAAAAGAGTATCAACAGGAGTAGCAAACTATAGCACAACATGTTGCATCAAACCTCAAATATGTATCAGGTGCAAGAACTACATACATACCTCTTCCTTGTCCCTTGGATATCAAAAATTCTCCAAGATGCTTTGCATTTAAACCTGTCCAAACTCTGCAATCAAAGCAAAATTAACTATGAAGTAGACTCACTTCTCCTGCACAAGAAAATCTGGACCCTATGTACATGGATCTTACATCACAGCAAGTCAGAATTATGAACCCGAAAACCACTTTCAGCAATTTTGTTGTTTGGAAGAACAGCTACTGCTATGAAGCCTCTCAGGACATGAGTTTGTGAGAGTGTTTCAGTCAGCTGACATTGCCATAGTTACGACATCATGATACTGACTCCAGTGTACAAAGTGATGAAGATTTTGTGTCCATTGGTGGAAGCTTCCAAGTGCACCCATCAAGTTGACAACACTTTACAAAATTGCGTATGGCAGGAAGTTGTCAGAGGTGAATCCGGAGCATCTTAGTAACCCATGTTCCACAGTTGGGCTGGCCGCAAATGTCAACTGACCTTGTATTCTTGCAATCCAAACATGGTCCCAGATGCCCTGTATGCAATATTGTGCCAGTTCATATCTATGAGGTTTCAGAGAAAACTCCACATAACAGTTTGAAGGTAACCTTTGTGTCAGTTCCAGCAATAGCACAATAGCACAAAAACACAGCAAGAATTAGTACAGTCATAACCTTGTGGGCATCACAAAGTATCAGACAATCACCTTCATCATGAATGGAAGTGACAAGTTGTCATTCCTTCAGATGGGAATCATCAGTCTGCAATTTTGGGTGAATACAATTACATTTTTACCAGAAATATGCACCATGAGATATTATGGTCTCATTCCAGCAATCTGGTAGGGATAAGGCTTAGAGAAATCAACCATAAAACTGATGACACTAGCAAACAAAACAAGCTGACTTGCAAACACAAAGCTACTGACCTGCCAATGACCTTACATGCAACAAGATAGAGATGGTGAGACTTACGGCAATCAAGAATCAGATGATCTGGAGGCCTTGCATAGCAGTAGCAACACAAATGTGCGTGTTTCTGGAGGTTTGGCTCTGTCTGCTTGATGGTGACACTGTCTGTGAGAATTGCACTAAAATGAACCTCAACCTTTGGTGAAGCTGAGAAAGCAGACGAATTTGTAGCCAATTCCAATCCTGGAACTGTCACATCAGAAATTGGTGTGGCAACCTGTGGAGAAAATGAGATGAACATGTCAATTGGGCAAGAAACTGGCAAATGCTGTCTAAAGGTTAGGCAGTACTGGAAAATGTTAAGATATTTTCTTGAAGATCTATATCTTCGTAAGTACTGACAACCTCTTTCATATTTGCAATTTAAGTCAACATGAAGAGAATTGAGAGATGACTCAACATATAGAAAAAAAAACCAAGGAGAGGTTTGAACAACAGTGACAGTCACGCACATATTCCACCTTTAACAGCCATTTATGGTCATGACCAGCTACCATAACATCCCCACTAACTTAATCAGCTCCTGGCAGTGGTTGGAGGTCAATGTCATACATGAACCAACATACAGAGTTTCAATATCAAGTATCAGTAACAGGAAGACACAGCCATGATGCCAGTTAGCTCAATAGTATCTAAATAAGAAATAGAAGACCCAAGGAAACCAAAAAGAAAGAGGAACACAAAAAGAGAAAGGGAAAAAAACATCAAAGAGCGAGGACTGAGAAACAGCATTTCAAGTGGGTGTCAAGTGGTATGTGATCTTCAAACATGCTGAAAGGAAACTCATCAGCACCTATTTTCCAAGAGAAAACTTCCCAGAGGATTTAGAGAAGTCACATACCTCATAAAAAGATGGGAAGAGCACAGATGCGGTTGGTACACCAGAGGTTGAGGAGACCTGCATTTCTATGGCTTCTTGAGTTCTAATCAAAGACTCAGCTGACCTTGTTGATAGTCCCAGAAAACACTCCTCGGAGACAGAGACTTCTCGAGATGCAAAACTTCGTTCCTTGTTGCTCATTTCAACCTCAAGCTGTTGCTTCTCTTGATCTTGCTCAAAAGCAAGAGGGTTGTATCCAAGCTTGGGGCGAGGTAGTAGATATTGGGATACTGATTCGGTAACTGGAGTTGCATGCTGAAGAATAGTGTCCATCATCAAAGGGTTATACACAGATGAAGATCGGAATTGAGGTTCTGATGGATTGGGTTGAACTGGCTCAAAGGACATATCATGTGCTTTCTCCTGCTGGTCTGCAACAATTGCCTGCGGTTTTCCCAACACAAAATTAAGATCTCTGAAACCCCTTCAAGCAGGAAAATTCTCTTTTCAGACACTGCATAAGTGCATGAATGACCAATTCTCAGAGGCTAATGATGGCAATCACATGCAAGCACTCTACAGCAGTGACAAATTCCTACACATGTTTATGACAGCTTCACTGCTCCCATCTAGTCTAATTGCTCCAAAATTGTGACCAAGTGGTATAATTCCATAATTTCTGGCTGAAAGAGACCAGGTTCTTCATGCTCAGTACATACACAAAGCACCAGTTCAAATTGTTACGGCTGAAAAATACATTTGCTTGTCCAGGCTTAAGTAGAATAAAGATAATACATCAAAAGCATACCCACATGTTCTCCCAAGCAGTAAATTCCCCTTACCTTTGGAAACAAATGTGGAAACAGTTCCATAGGCGAAAGCTGTGGTGTTCCTTTGGCTGGTGGTGGTGTAGTGTCAAGAACTCTGCTGTCTGGCTCAAGTCCTAATTCTGATCTGAGTGTGCTTGCTTTGGGTGAGCACAGCTCCTCTCCTTGAAATTTGCCAGCAAATGAGATACAGGGAGGGCTGGGGGGTGCTGCATTATCTAATGAACTTGTGGTTAAATTGAGACTAGCTGGAGGAGATACCCTACCCTCTGAGGTAAGATTCAGCAGTTCTGCTTCAGATATGTCAGGATATGGACCAGAATCAATGCTGCAAGTTTGGGCCATGTTTTTCAACCTGAAAATTGACAAAACCTGTTTCATCTGCACAAAAAGTCTAAGAGTTATGACTAGGGTTGCATCCACAGTTTCACCCTCCACAATAGAGGGCACACAGACCTATCTGTGTCCTTGCCTAAAAGGGGTAGTCCAGATCTCATCACAAATAAACCTGGTGGACATTCACCTTTCATACCAGTGGAACAATCTGAACTCATGCCAAGTTTCAGCACAAAAACTATCCAAGGCAAAAATCACAAATCAATGCACCTTGTAGTGGAGGATGAAAACAAGCATTGATTCAGGCCCCTCATGTTTGCAATCCTTGTTGGTGACTGCAACAAACTCTCTAGGAGTTGTTGGTCATAAAAATTGACCAATATCTCTGAGCTACTGTATATGTATTCAGCAGTGATGAACCATTGAAAAACCCAAAGCCTAGGAACTCTGGGAACTCACTTTGTATACACCCTAGCCTCTATAATACAAAAATATCCCTTTAAAGGTTGCAAAGCAGATGGAAATTTTGAAGCTAGAGAGTGAATCTCCTTTCAATCCAGAAAAAGAAATATACAGTAATCTAAAATTTATGTCCAACCCTTCAGACCCTTTTGCTAGATGATGCGAAGGGAGGGTAGATGGTGCTACAAGACCAATGGAGAATATCAAGACTTACATACCTGTGAGAAAGAAAGGTACAGAGATCTGCCAGACATCTGAGTGGCACCAGGAAGCACAGACTCAAGCTCTGCACCTGTGAGTGATACAGGATAATCATGCAAGGTGTCAAACCCAACCAAAGGAGCATACACCACCATTGACTCCATCATGGGCCCCACAATCTGCATCATGGACCCTTTGTCATGAACTTAGCTGAATGGCTTCTCTTTCAACTTGCATAGCCTTGATTCAGTCAAGGAGGAGCTTGAGATAAGCAAAACTAATGAGAACAATTCACACTAATGATTCAGCACATGGTCAGTACCAGCCCTATGTTGGCTCAGCTTTCGACATAGCAATGAGGCAATGCCATCTCTCTGCCATACAGATAGAACCACCAAGTGTCCATCCCTGTTGGATATAAACAAGGAATCCAGTTTCAGTGACACCAATAGTCTCCTGTAACAACACCCTAGAGGAATGAGAATAATGGAAGTTTCACATACCGGCTTCATACCATATGAAGAAGATTGGTAAACTCCATATGTCTGTTGTGTCAAGATGTTGTAAAGAAAAAGAATGCATGTGCCAGGAGCTATACGAGGAACTGCCAACAGATGCTTTGTTGACACACAGAAACAGCTCATCTGCTTGTACATTGCTAGTGTCTCATGATTGCAGCCTATCACCTGATTCCAGATTCACAAACAGTATACATCCAAAATTAGAAGTGTGCACACTTTGCCAGTCCTGTCCATGAGTTCTCTTCTATTCTTCCTCATCAAGCCAACTTGCCTGTTTGCCACACCAATGGAAGAGACACTGCTGGAAGGGCATTGAGAACTTACTTGGCCAAAAGAAGAACTTGGTGTCTCATTCTCGTGAACAGGGGAAACAGAACATGATAAGCTTGGTGTGCCATAGTCAAGGGGAGGAAAAACAGAAGATGATAGGCCAGTTAGACTGCATTCAATATGTGCAGGCCTCCAGTTGGGTTCACTCATACTGTAGTATGCATCAGGATTGTTGGTTTTGGGAAAAGATAACTGGTGAAAGTCAGGGGATGTCAAATATTCATAGTCATGAATAGTGGGATACTGTGGTATTCTGTTCTCATCAGTCCCATCAGTAGCAAGGTTAAAACTTTTCATATCTAAAAGGGATGTTCCAGGCTCATGAGAAGAGGCAAGGCTAGTGCGGGCAATGGAGGAATTGTCAACACCTCTTGAGTCAATCAGAAGAGAGACAGGAGGTATTGCATCAGATGCTGCAGCTAAATCCATATCAGATAGCTCAGAAGACATTGACCCTACTACAAGGGTCTCTGAAGTAACAACAGATGACTCTTCTGAAGATCTGAGGCAATGTGCTGAGTATTCTCCAACCACAAATGGCCTTGCAGTAACACGCAATGGTGTCCCAGAACTGTTAATGAAAGTTGACTTTAAGACCTCCACATCCTGTGTCAGCTGGGCACTAGATGAATCTGAACCATGTGGCATTGTCACAATGGGTGACATGGAGATAGGTTCCAGCATTGGGACTTGCTGAAAATTTGTACCATGTGATTCCAGTGAGATGTGATGTGGGAGAGTGGGAGCCAAAGCAGTTGACATTGTCAATGAGTTAAATGTTGGAGGTGGATCAGCCAGTGCTCCTGATTCTTGTGATTCTGTTGGTGTGCATGTGAGTGTTGAAGCATGTTCCATCGTTATGGCACTTTCTACTGTTGGTGCAGGTAGTGGAGACCCAGGCTGCACACTTCCATGAGTATGAGCAGGTTCATCAGGTTGTAGTGTGCCCCCTGCCAAGGCAAAAGAGCAATTTACCCCAAGGTCATTGGCAATTAGCCATATGTGCAAGTAAATTCAAGTACATCTCAAAAGTGTTCACTCTCAATAAACTGAGAATTTCTGGACTGGAAAAATGTCACGAACAGAAATAACTAAAACTCTTCCATAAGATGCTGATAAAAAAAGCATTGCATGACTCACCCCCAAGTTCATTGGCATGAAAGTATTCATCAGGCACATTTGAAAATAAATCCGGTTGAAGTTGCTGCACACATGCAAATATTCTCATCTAACCCTGAGAATTGAGGTTTGAGAGGCCCACTTGCCTACTGAGAGATTGAACAATTCTGAAGCAGTCCAGCAATGGATTGGAGAGAGTTTAAAGTCTTGTGGTCATAAAATCAAGTGCAAAAAGAAAATATTAGTCAAACTTTGAAGGAAGATAGTTACACTTGATGCCATCAAACTAGGAATTGATGTCTGATGTAGGCCATGAAGTCCAAGTTGCAAAAGCAATTGATATACATGGATTTCTTGCCTACAAAAGCAGGATAAAGCAGGATACTCATGGAGAAAAATACAGAACCTTGCAGAAAGTTCACTAACCACCCACCTCCTTAAGAAAGTAAGTACACTTCAGCTTCATCCCCTGTACAGAAGCATTATTGTTAAGACCTCTTGCTGTCACAGCTTCTTCCCAAGATCTGCCACTTCCAAAGGTGAAACTCAGCTTACTGCATTTATTTCATTTGGCCTCTCCTATGACAGCCCTCAAAATAACTTGAGGTTGGATACATTACAGTACAAGTTACATGTGGCTTAAACCTGGCCGTTCAGTCATGACTCAAATCATGATCAGTCCAATGAAAATACAATATGTAGCATGCAGAATCTGCAACTCTCACCATTTACATGCGATTGGTTTGGAAGAATCTGCAACAGAAAGTTATTGCATTTGCAACAGAAGCCCATGAAAGCCATAAATCAAAATGGGCAAAAAGAAACAACCCCATGGAAACTGTAGCTATGTGGTAAAAAGGAAACAGATCCAACTGAACCATTGAGCCTCCTTGAGCAAAGAGGTCTCTCATTTCTGCATAGTCTGCTTCAGGATGCACGTTTTCAATGAGCAAGTGGGGTGATCTGACACTTTCCTGCAGAATGTATCAAGGACATGAGTGTGCAAGAATAACACAAGCACTTATTGCACAACCCAAATAAACAACCACACAAACTGCCAGATTCATAGTACATAGCACAGTAGCAAACCCTTTTGCTATGTCCAGGGAAGTGTCAAGGAGCAAATCAGCAAGTTTAACTATAACATTAACTTGCAACCAAGAATTTATCCATGATTCATACTTGTGCATTGTAGGGAGCACTTTCCATTTTTTTGATATACTAAAATACACTGTCTCCCATATACATACACAATACTGAAAGTGCCACCCAACTCTGGATGCCATACTGAAACTTCATCTTTACAACACTTAAGACTCTGAGACAACTCTGTTGAAAGTTTGAAAACATGAGCATCTATCACCACCCAAGAAGAGGTTTGCTGTTGAGACATTTGGTTCAAATAGCATAACAAACTTCCTCTACTGAGGCCCGTTGAATGTGAATGTACCTGGTGCTCTGGGTCCACTAGTAAAGACTGTGCCTTCAACACAGCAAGTGGAGAAAATACACTTGATTTTGAGTTTGTCATAACAGAGCTCTCACCCACAGAAAGAGGCTGGTCACAAACACAATGCAGTAAGTACCGAAGAACAGCAACACATCCTCCACAGGAAATATGCATGTTGTGGAGCTGACTTGAGTGGAGATTAAAGCATATGAAGATTAAAGTAATAATGCTTATGAAGAAGCAAAGACAGGCAGAATGTGACTCACTGGAAATTGAGTTGCTGATGGCTCAGAGATAAGTGGTGACAACACTTGATCACTCCAGTAATCACGTGTCATCCCAAAGAAACCTGGGTCAGAGTCCTCCTGTTCTTCAGCTGAAGGGAGAGTGAAACCATCCCGAAACAAATGAACCTTCTTCCCCTTTGACTTTGATTTCTTCATCTGTCATAATATCATGCATGCAAATATGTCAACATGGCCAAAACACTCCTTCTCATCCTACCACAGAGAGTTGTCTCCAAGTCCTAACCTACAGACCTGTTTCAAGCCATTGCCCTACTGTGGACACTGGTGACTGGGCATTCTTTCAATGTGGAGACTTTGAATTAGCCTTTTGCTGCAACTTTACAAGTTCCACCTTCCAATTCCACTTCTTTAACAAGTCTCTTGATGGTAGAATGTCAATGATGACCTATTAACATGACCTTGCTCATGTTGACTCCCTTTGTTCCAGCTTACAGTCCTGTGCCCTATTTCTAGAATTATTTTGGCATCCCCTTAAATTCCTCCTGCCTGTCCATTCCTTTTGTACTTCACCACTCTTTCTATAACTCTTTTTCCTTTGATGACTCACCCCACTATAAAGGAAGCTGGGGTCATAAGATTGTGTTATCAAATTGAAGCTAAAAGCACCTCCCTCAAACAAGACAACATGACCAAGCTAATGCATGAAGCACAGACCTTAAGTTTTCTTGTTGGCTCCTTTGACACTGCCATAACTTCATTCTTTTTCTTGTAGACCTGAAGGGGCCCTTCTGGTACAACTGCTAACATAGCAGATCCTTCCCCAACTGCACTAGGCTCCTTGTCCTGTCAAACATATATCTTCAACAGCATAGATCTGGAGACTGGCTACAGGGAAGTTGCAGTTATACATCTGAACAACTGGTGCTACTACTGAGGACCCACTTGCTACTATGAGCCACTATGTTTTACAGCTGGCATTTTACAGCAAACAGGGCCCCACATGGCCGGTACTCATTGCTAATCATATGGTTCTGGGGTTGTCACCTCCTGAGAAGAGCATGGGCAAGAAGCAGAGAAATTCAATAGACACACAGAGACATGATGAAATGAGGAAGTTGCATAAAGAAATTTGCATGCAGGGAACCTTTTCAAGGAAGATCTCACAAATAGGTGCTACACTGAAGGTGGATGCATTTGAGAGTGTGGCAGACTCAATACACCCTACCTTTTCAAATGACTTGGATGATGAGGAATCCACTCTCAAGATCTTTGCTTGCTCAGCAATTTCAGCTGAGGTTGATATAGGTAGGAGATCACAAATAGGTGGTACATTAGAGGTGGATGCATTTGACAGTGTTGCAGGCTCAATACAACCTCTCCTTTCAAAAGACTCAGATGATGAGGGATGCACTATCAAGATCTGAGATTGCTCAGCAATTTCAGCTGAGGTAGATCTAGCTTCCTTTGATTTGAGCCTTGCCGTTTTCACCTGGATCACAGATTGAAGAGGATTTCATGAGCAGATTGTGGACAACAGAGAGACACTGTAGGTTATTCAATGCACTACCAATGCATGCACAAGCACATGTTGAGTTAGAGGAGTCCTGAGATAAGAACTTGAAACCTCCAATCATTAGCCACATAATGTGCTTATCAACACTCCAGAATCAGCTGCTTTCAGTCACTAGCCCTGCACTTCATGCCAGCCTTGGCATACACTTCTCCTTGAAGCAGCCAGCTAGGAAATGTATCATTGTGAAAATATAGATGAGCATAAGCAGCAGAATACTAGCATCTGATCAACCTTGAAACAAGGAGATTGCAGAAGACTGTGTAGGAGAGGAGGAACTGTGGGCACAGCATCTTGAAAGAACAGCCTATAGTCAGA
>Ga0209208_10013093_pt1 | contig 10407 bp, 2 predicted proteins | sample S1TSphfallax_3_FD_187694 | JGI IMG/M metagenome (GOLD analysis project Ga0209208, IMG submission 187694) | Host-associated microbial communities from peat moss isolated from Minnesota, USA - S1T2_Fd - Sphagnum fallax MG (SPAdes) (version 2) | ecosystem: Host-associated > Plants > Peat moss >... | reverse complement strand
TCCAATGCTCTACATTCACAAGTCTACAGTGGAAACATCTTTGATAAGTTGTTTATGTTCATCTTTGTGCAGGCTCTACTTTCAGTGTTCTGTCCAGAGCAGCACAATGCTCTCAATGCATTTCAATGGACACTTCAGAGAACATCGGAGAGTTTGAGAACCCTACATCAACCCATACACCCCAGAATTATACCTGTTCCACCCTCACATCATGTGGCTCAAGAAAACCACAGGCAGTTTCCAACAAGTATAGGTCAGGCTGACTTGAAAAACTGTAGGAAATACCAGTCTCACAGACTACAGACTCAATTTGCCCAGCATTCGTCTTGCAACTACATAGGAGGATCAGGTATGCGCAATCAAGCATCACCTGAGCTCAAGGTTTTGTAAGAGAGGAACATTTGGGCGCAGTCTTATGCCCTGGAGTCTTCAAGAATCTCAGAGTGTTCTGGAATTCGGGAACCTAGACAAGGAAAAAGGGATAGCACTCAAGCCAGGCCATTGCAGACATTTTCTTCTTTGGCATCAATTGGTAGTCAAGGCCTGAAAAGCACCTTTTGTTGCACAATGCTCTTTTGCTATTGCTGAACCTTGGAAAATGTTCCCACAATTTTGTAACTTTCCTTTTGGAATATGCAGTTCTTTGCCTTGTGCATGTGTTTCTCAGTGACTGTAGAGTTTTGTTGATCGATCTGTTGTTGACAGGCACTCTTGGCAATTCTAGATAACACATTGAACAAAACAGATGAAAACCCTAAACCCTAACCCTAACAGTGGGACCATGTGACACATGGTGATTCAAACTCTCAAAATATTAGTTGCATTTGCAACTACATTGTGCGGTCACTAGGTTGCCACAGGGCATGATCCTGATAATTAAACCCTATAACCCTAACCCTAATCTGTGCCACGTGTACAATGACATGGCATGGTTGACCAAGCCTTAAACCCAACACGTGTCCGCACCCCAACGGCTACGACTTGGACGGTCTAGATTAATCAAAATAATTCTTAAAACTAAATATTTAATTACAAAATAAAAGTACACGTGTTCGCATACAATTGGGTTAGCTAATTAACGTGTAATGCAGTGTGAACGCAACCCCTGTAGTTGCATGCAGTCGCACTTACAACTGTTAGTATAGAATATGGGTGGATGAAACCGTATAACCCAATCGTATATACTTGTCATATACGTACTATCGCATGCAAATGCCGGTCGCATGCAACTTGTCTTATGCAACTAGGCGAATTTGCAATTGCATGTGTCGCATGCAACTGAAAACGAGTTGCATACGACAGTTGCAAAATGGCAAATTTCTAGTAGTGTAATTAGTCATCAAAATTGCTTATCTGGTTTTTTTTGAAATAATTATCTCAAAACTAAATTTTTGAATTACCATGTAATTATAAAATATTTGGATTAATTAACCAGTGGGCTAGTTAATTAAATTTTAAAAATCTAATTCAAATCATTAATTAACTAATTAATTTTGATGATTAAATATTCTTATTAATTTTTAAAAATCTTATTTTAAATAATCAAACCAATTCATCTAATTTGTTAGTTAATATTTCAAATAGTTAATTATATGATATCAATCATTTATTATCTGAATTTTAATAAAATTATTAGCTATTTGAATTAATGAAGAATTTTTTTGAATTAAAATAATTTATAATTCATAATTAGTACTTTATTAATAATTTTAATGAATTATTTTTAAATAATCAAATAAATTAAATATTAATTAATAAATTATTGAAAACTATTTCATTAAAATTAAATATGAATTTGGGTAGATAAAATCAAAATATAAATAATCATATCCATATTCACATCTAAATTTAATTTAGTTTCACATTTAAATTTATTAAATGTAACCAAATAATTAATTTTTTAGAAAATTGAAATCATTAATGATTTGGTAATTATTGATGAGATAATAATTATCTTTATTAATCATTTGAATTAATTGTTAAATATCCCCAACTTAAGTATTAATGATAATAATTGAATGTATTAATGTGTAGTTAATATTTAATAGTCAAATTATTGAAACAAAAATTATTTATTAAATATTACATATGAATTTGTATCCTTATTGAGTTATAATGTTGGTCAATAATCACAATATAGTTTAACATTAATAATTCAATAGTGGTGCATTAGTGGCCTTACTAGTTGTCTCAATGGGAATCATAATAAAAAACTAGTTGCATATATATCCCATAATGGGTGGTGGAAATACAGACACATGGCATGATCGCATGTATGTACATCATACACTAATTGCACATAGTTGTTACATTAAATCTAAGGAGTTTTCAAGTAATATGCCTAACCATTTTTTTTAAAGTTGCTCAAATTTCCATATAGAAAGTCACAAGTTCAAGTTGGGTGTAAATATAAAAAGGAAAATTATTTGGTAAAACTTTAAAAGCTTCTCAAGTACAAAATAAGCCAAATTTAAATAATATTTTCAAATCGTACCTAGGTTATTTTGATTTAGAATGCTTATGTAATTCACTTAATTATTTTGAAAGGTTAGGATCAAAATTATTTGCAATGATTGGGAAAATTGATCCTTCAACAATCTTTTTCACTTTTACATCTATTGAAAGATTATGGGATCCTTTCATTAAAGTTTTGCACACATTACATGGTTCAAAATTAAATCTCCCACATAAAATTAAAAACTTACAATTTATTCATAAAACAGAATTGATATGAATCAACCTTGTCACATGTGCAATATATTGTAATCATAAAGCATTTTCTTTTCACAAACTTATAACAAAATACTATTATCCTTTTGGACATATAAATTCCAAAATTTATTTTGTCATTGAATTTGAAAATCATGAAAGTGAACATGACCATGGACTTTTATGGATTAAAAATGCACCTACGTATGGAATGCACACAAATGAAAAAATTGAATGATTTGTAAACATGTATATATATCATTCTCAAAAAAATTAAATTCTTTGAACCTTAATTATATATATATATAATTTGAAAAGCAAATTAACAAAGCCATTTTTAATTTTTAAAAAAAGTCTTTGAAACATAAAAACTAATGCATTTAATACATGTGTTATTCATGTTTTGTTTGTAAATATAAAAATTCAATTTATCTTAAACCATATGTATTTGTAAAATATTGCACATCATATTTAACAAAAATAATAAATCAATAACATCAAAACTACATTTTATCATACAAAAATGTATTGCAATTAATGTAGATGCAAATACAAGAATTCAAAACTAATGTTTTTTACAATGTCCTACAAATGGTTGTTTGATTTATTGTTTGTCTTGTAATTTTTTGCCATCATATCAATAATTTCGAACATTTTAATTTATAAATATTTTTTTTGATGCAAAACATGTTTTTGTGTTCAAACCACAAGTTGCATTAAATGAATTAAAATTGGATTTAACTAAAAAAATATGTTCATCATTCCTAAACAAATATATTAATTCTTTTAATCAATATGAATTTTTGTCATTAATAAATTTTAATTCCTTTTATAACATACAAAAATAACATTTCAAAACATTACAAACCCAAAATTATTAGGCTTGTAAATTACAATAAACATAAAGATATTGAGAATTGGTTGGGAGAACAATTTTTAATATATTTGCCATTTTGAACTTCAAAAAAATTTGCAACTTGGAATTAATGTAAAATGGCATGATGTATATTTTCAACAACATGATGAAATTTCTAAAATGAAATATGTTTCCAACTACCAAATGTTGTATCTAAATATAAAAGAAATGAATGATTCAATAAACTGAAGATCAAAACCAATGCATTTAGTTAACATTTGGAATGATGGCATAAATATGAAAAGAATGGTTTACGTTTGAAAAATCCTATTTAAAACATAATCAATATTGAACATGATAATTAATTATGATATGACTTTGTGATTTAATCATATAATGTATCAAAAAAAAATCACAAACTATAAAAAATTAAAATTTCACGAAATCTTCATATTTTATGCTAATAGAAGAATTTGAATATCATAATTTACTTAAAATTTTAAATGAAGAAAAAATATTAATATTTGATGACATTATGCATAGAAAACAATTTTACCTTGATACACTAATTTGTTTATTTTTTATGAAGGTGTTAGAACTAGTAAGATCTTTACATTGAAACTTATAATTCAAGGATTATTATGAAATATATGATAAAAACATATCTTTTGACTTAACAAAAACCAACGTTTTATTTATGGTATCAATAAATAAATTTACTTATAATATTAATGGTTTCACAATACATTCAACATTAAACATATATGTCCAACAATCCTTATCTAGTTGACCAAACTTATAAAAAAACTCATTAAATAGGCTTAGATGTCAATATGAACAATTACAATTATTGGGAAAATGGTTTTCTCTTGTATATTTGGTCAATGTGTTGAGGTTGGAAACATGGGCCATAGTGAACCAACAACCACCAATGCACCATTTGGTTGTTTTGTCCATTGGATGGGTTGTGTTTTTTCATTCAGCGCTAAATGGGGTTCAACACAGTCCATTTTTATTTTTTTTGTTGACCATTGTGCTTTATTTTATTTATTTTTGGTTCTTGGCCGTTTTTTCCCTTGGACCTAACTTCACACATAGCTACCATGCTCACCTTCCTACCCTCATAAGTATTGCACCAACCTTAACACCTTATTTATTATCCCCTACTAACATAACTACCCTAATAACTAATTATCTTATTGACCTAACTACTATACTAACCACCTACCTTACTAACCTAACTACCTTATTAATTTAATCATTATACTAACTACCTACCCTACTGACTTAATTACCCTAAACACACAACCACCCTATTGACATAAGTACTTTACAAACCTAGTCACCTTGATAAGGTAACTTGTTTCTCATGTACTAATTTGCCTATCTACCTAACTACCTTACTAGTGTAACTTTCTTCCTACCTACTAAATTGTTTACCTAAATGCCTACCTACTTTAGTAACCTATCTACCTTGCTCCTTGAACTTCTTTTTTACTTATTAACCTACCTAATGACCCAACTACCTACCTATATACCTATATACCTACCTATGCACCCCCCTTCCTACCTATCCATTATGCTTATCTATTTATTTATGTTTTTTACATAGCCAAATACCTGATTAATTACCTACTTATTTTTTCCAACCCCATCCCCCCACTCTAATCCTACCTATCAATTTATTAAGGTTTGCCCTAGTTCATGGATGATGAACATAGGTCCCCATATGTAAGTAATACAAATAATTTATAGTGGAAACAATGCCATAACTGCAACTATTTTGGTTTAATTAATGCATATTTTATTAAATTTGTTTTACTTGATTTATTATTGAATGGACATTACAATACATTTTTTCATGTAATTATTATAAGTATGTACTATTGGATTATGGTTTAAGTTTAGGGTTGGGACACATAAATTAATTAATAAGTTTTTCACAAATGTATAATAAGTAACATAAAGTAGGTTAAATTTGGGGGGGAATTTTCAGGGTTCACACATATGTGAAATAATACAATTTCATTCTATATTTTTTTCAAAGAGAGTGGAAAAAATTAGGTTGGAAAGATCACACAAAGGTAAAAGACTTCTCTTTTGGTTTTGTATGAAATTTATTTGATTGTTTTTGAAGATTAAGGTATTTTCTTTCAATCAATAAATATTTATTGTTTAAAACCTTTAAATTTTGGTTTCTAGATTTTTCCCTATGTTTTTTTTAATTTGTTTCTTTTACATTATATAATTTATATAATTTGTATAGTTTTTTGGGTTTAGGGCATACATCACTAGGTTTTTGTTGTTGTTAGGGTTTGTATAGTTAGGGTTGTAATAGGGCTTATGGCAAATATCATTTGGATTTTTAGGGTTATGCCCTATGATTTAGTGTATAGGAATTTGGTTCATATATTTGAAGGCTTAAGGTTCATATTCTAAACTTTGCTCATTGCATTGGTTTTTTATTTTATAATTTGTTTATATTTATACCATAATTATGAATCTCCTTTGTTTCCATATGTTCCATAGTTGTTAGAGTTCAATATTTTCTAACCAGTTTTGTACAAGCTATGATCTTTTAGGGTTGTGTTTTCAATTGGGACAATAGGTATTTTATATAATGATATGGGTATTGTAATGGGAATTCCAAGTCACAACATCGATTTTAAGGCATTCATGTTTGTATTGCATTTTGGGTTTTTGTTCAACGATGAATGTTTATAGAATTATAAATTCTCTTGGTGTAGGAATTTGTCTTACTTCCTTCAATCATGGGAAGGGTTCCAAAATCCCATTCCATTCATGTCCAAAACCCCACCAAGTCCCCTTTTTCAAACAAGGACTTGGAGTGGAGATTCGGGATACGCCATGGTGGGCAAAATAAAGTGACCATTAATTTGCTTATGTTCCACATGCTCACATCTCGGAATTATTAGAAGGTGAACAAGGGGATATGAGCACCCGGTGGAATGGAATGTTTCCAAAAACTTTCCAAGCCAAATGGATGTTAAGCAACCAACTATCAAAAACCACCTTGGGCATATGTGGTAAACATTTATGGCATTAACGTATTTAATTTCTTTAATTCATATACCAAAGATGTAATTATTTACGTTTTGAAAGTTTTTTGGTATAAGTATCAATGCAGATATCAACCATAAGACTATCGGAAAAACTCAACCCACATTTGATTTATTAAACGAAGATGTCTAATAACATTGCTAATCAAACGTTTATACACACAACCTGATGTGGTTGTGATCACGAATTATCATAAAGTTCATACACGAATTGATGGGTCATTCGCACATGGTGAACATGACCTAGAATCCATTTTTCATATGTTTTGTTATGCTCCATGCATGTCATAAACATTGAAGGACCACATATGGGCCCAACTAAGCTTAGGTTACACGACTAAACAAATATATGACAAACATAAAACAATTTGGTGGGAACGTGTGAATGCGAGTCAAAGCATGACACGAAATGATATCATTTGGCTTCAAGACATTACATATTTCGATCGGAAACATAAGAAAGGGAGTTGGCGTTTACACACCAACCCTGCAATTTCAATTTAATCTTGGGCTTTCCAACATTCGGAAAATGTTTTTTTTCCAAGATGATGGTGAAATCAATGGGACTCAATTCCCATTCACCATAGGTATTCAAACACCAACTCAATGTGAATCCATGCTATCATATGGTCACAATGGTGCCATTTTTGTGGATGCCACATTTGGCACAAATGACATGAAATTTCATCTATTCACCTTGATGGGGTTTTATGATCATTGCACATGTGTCCCTTTAGCTTGGATCATTACAAACAAGTAAACAATAGAGGATTTAATCGAATGGTTGAAACCATTAAAAGATAACATGTTATCACACATGCCACATTGGAAACCATCATGTTTTCTCGTTGATGATGCACTTCAAAAATTGAAGGCATTATTGTTAATTTTATACCTAGGACCTACTTTGTGTTTATTTCCTTAGATGTTTTAAAATATCTTTCATAATTTTTTTGATTACATCAAATGCATTTTATGTTGTATTGACCCCGTCCACTCATGGTGATTTTATTACATATATGTCCTTATTAGGGTCATATGGGGTATGGACAAGGTTCCCATCTACTTTTGTTGTTGGCATGTTCTCAAAGCATGGCACTTACGTATTGAAAAAATAAAAAATGTGAAAGTGCAGGGTGGGATCTTCCAAGACCTTTATGATGTGATATACATGTCCATCAATCATGGAGAAACGACTAATGATTTCAAAGAACATGGGAGGGTTGATGTGAGAGAAAGATTTCACAAACATAAGCCTAGTGATGCGTGGACAAATTACTTCTACACTTATTACCATCAATTTGGTAAGTGATAATATTTATCATGGTTAGTATTCAAAATTCATTTGTAATAATGTTATTCATCCTTGTGCATTATGTTTATGTTTGCAAAATTATAGATGGTGGCTGTTCGAAGAGTGCCCCATTCCAACCAAGACACCCAAACAAACATTGAATCATATCATGGTGTGTTGAACAATTGGTTTGCTCTTGACACAAAAGGACTTAGAGGGCATAGGATTGATTAGTTGGTGTGGTGATTAACAACAACCATTGCATGTCATTACATGCACACATTGGAAATGAAAAAATATGTTTCATAAAAAACAAACTTATGGAGGCCATTATTACATTAAATGTGGAAAAGGTAGCCCTTATTCCATTCACCCATGTGTACCAACCAACCCTTGAGAGTGATGGAACTTGGGGTCTATAGAAACCAACACCTTCCCAATGTTATTTATGTGGTGAAATTCCCATTCATCAAAATATTTTGTTGCACATGTGGATGAGCATTGTGAGGGAACATGTGTAAACACCAAATTGTGGTCATTCTCACATGCACAAACATTTCTCAAGAGGATATAATTCATTATTATGGAACATGGTATGGATCACATCGTGGAAGGTCGAGTCACATGTTTGTGGACCCATGACATATTCCAAATGATATGGAGTCCAATGATGATGACGAAAATAAACATCTTGAAGGTTATGATGGGATCATAGAATTTGATGGGTTCATGAACATGGAACAAAGTGATTTCCATATGGATGCCATTGTAGGGTCTAGTGGCACAATAAATTCATCAACCCTAATGGAAAGGGTTGTTGCACAATTGGTCACTACGATGTAAAAGATCACAAATTAATGTAAAGAAGGTGATGTGACACTTTGTGAACATGCCACCTCATGCATGAGAGTATTGGCATGTAATATTCATAACATATGCCTCACAAAGGCAAATGCAATTTTACACCCAGGATTGGTGTTACACCATGTTGAAAATGGATTGAGAAATAATGTCAAATAGTTCAAAGATTGGCATGAAACAATGTTTAATCACACAAATGTACATACTAAATGATGTCATGAATAAATGTCTCAATTAATAATCAAAATTGTTGCCATTGGCATTAAGAACTTTGTTTTGGAATCAATTTTGTATGGAAGAAACCATAGCCCAAAATTTTTTAACATCATGTATTCAACACACACATGAAGTCTAATATGCCACAAAGGTTATAGTTTCCAAGTAATAAACACAAAAAGTTTGAAATGCAAAAAACAAGGATAATGATAATATTAGTGTTAAATGCAAGTATTGTAACTAAACCCCAAAATTCTAGTTGGTAGAGGTAAGTACAAGTGCATGTATTGCAACAAAGCCCCAAAATTTCAATTGGTAACGGTAAGTACAAATGCAAGTATTACAACAAAGCCCCTAAATTCTAGTTGGTAGAGATAAATATAAGTGCGAGTATTGCAAAATTAAATGAAGAATTAACCTTCAATGTAATACCCACATGCATGGTCGTTTCAAAATAACCCATATAGATGGTTTGGATACCCTTAAATGAAGACCTAACCTTAAACACAATACCCACATGCATGCTCATTTTGAAATAACCCAACCCTATATGCAATATTCACATTCAAGTTCAGTCCAAAATAACACATATGGGGTTTAGGCCTTTTTAAATGAAGATCCCACCCTAAATGCAATATTCGCATGCTGGGTCATTCCAAAATAATATGATAACAAAGGTGCATATAAAGTTTGGGGTTGTTGATTAGGAGTTCCAAGATTTTTACTTTGCTTCATCAAAATTGAAAATAGGTTGTATTGTTTGTGGAACAAATAATATAATGACAATTGTGATCAAGTCAGTGTAGGCCTTTTAGGTTAATATTTTAGATGGTCTAGGTAGGTATTCAAGGTGTTTGAACTTATTAAGTAAACATACTAGTTATGTATGTAATCTATAAGCCTATGCCACATAAGCCTAATAAGCATTTGTGACAGTTTAATGTCTATTCCATATTATATTATAACATATTAAATTTGAACTAAAAAACTTTATTAAAAATAAAGAACATTTTTTCATATAACTATTACAAGTATATACTATTGGATTATAATTCAAGTTTAGAGTTTGAGACATAAATTAATTAACATTTTTTTAACAAGTCTATAGTAATTAAAATAAATCTAAGGTGCATTTTGGGGGGAATTTTATATGCAAAACAATGCAATATATATATTTTAAAGAAAGTGAAAGCAATCAACTTGGAGATATTAACAAATGGTAAAAAAATACCTTTTTTGTGTTTTGTTACAAATTTATTTAATTATTAAAAAAATTAAGGTTAAATCTTTAGTTGGTGAAAGTAAATACATCTGTGGATATTACAATATTATATGAAGCCCCAACCCTAAATACAATAACCATATTCAAGTTCATTTCAAAATAACCCATA
>Ga0209208_10013092_pt1 | contig 10407 bp, 6 predicted proteins | sample S1TSphfallax_3_FD_187694 | JGI IMG/M metagenome (GOLD analysis project Ga0209208, IMG submission 187694) | Host-associated microbial communities from peat moss isolated from Minnesota, USA - S1T2_Fd - Sphagnum fallax MG (SPAdes) (version 2) | ecosystem: Host-associated > Plants > Peat moss >... | reverse complement strand
TCACCGCCGACTATGAGAGTTTCTTCAATAGGTAAATGCACAGATCGTGTGCTAAATTTTGAAGTTCTAGCTTGACTTTCGCTTGATTTGCAGTAGTTTTCTGTTCTTGAATGTGAATCAGTTCCCAGCATCAAGTCAGGGACACAATGGAAACGAACTCTTGTAAGAGTAGAGCAGAGCAAAACTGTATTCACAACTGCAGCTGTGGATGCTGCACTAACTTGTGCAGAGCAAAACTGTGTTGACAATTGTGCTGTCTGTAGATGCGGCACTAACTGCAAGGAATTTTTCTGTGTTTGCAGTGGCCATGGAAGCTTCTCTGATAGTAAGACTTTGAACACCTACATTGGTCTGATCACTCATTCAGTGATTCTTGTCCCATTTCATGGATGGTGAGATACCCTACTTCCCTCCCTGTTTGTGAGACAATTCTGGTCATCCATCCAGTATGTGAAATTTCATGTTTCAATAATAGATATGCTGGTGCCTTTCTTGCTGATTTTGACCATACATGCCAGCTTTTTGAAGTTTGAATGTTGAGAAGCTTCTGCATCTTCTGTATCTCCAATTCTTTCACGTTGTCCCTCACAATCTGAGTCATTGTTGCTTTTGAGGAATAGTCAAGAACTCTTCTGGTTGTCCAGCATGTGAAGTTTTGTGTTTTCACAGTAGACATGGTGGTGCTTTTCTCTTTGATGTTTTGCCATGTGAAAAAGGCGCATTAGCCACCGTACACATCATCAGAACCATGGGCGCATGTGGAGAATGACGAGTCTTGGTATCCTGTAAGTGCTTGTGCCCCTACAATCTCCTGCACTCTAGCAATTTTTCTGTTAGGTCTACTATGGTACAAGAGCTCAGTGCACTTTGAGGGAATATTCTTACAGTTACATGTCGAGGTTGTGAGTAAGAGCTTGTGAATGTAGATTCCACATATTTAGTGGAGAAATCTGTGTCTCTAAACTTGAATGTTTGACAGTCTTGCACACATCAATGTGAATGCTTATTCTCTTACATTAATCAAAGTCTTCCTTGAATTTAGTTATCAGCATTCATATTCAAATCAGTTTTAGATTTTTGCAGTGCTTGATGCTCATAGATAGTTTTCTGGACCTGTATGATCTGCATCTTTATTGGTGACTCAAATCAAAGGAGGAAAGTCTCGTATTTATGTTGAGAAGTTGATACAGAGCTATAGACAACAGCCCCTAGGTCCAACATCCTGGTCATGCAAGCAAGATTTCAAGATAAAGTCTGATCCAGGTTCTGTTACATTCCAGATTACGGAGTCAGTCTACAAGACATTGCCTGGTATGGCGAAAGCTGGTCGCCTCAAGTTTCCATCAGCCCTGTTTGCTTACCCCTTCTATCTTGTAAGTCTCTTATAGTCACTAAGAACCTAAGTCTTCGAACCATCAATTCTCAAAAACATATTTTGTGGAAATGAACACTGTTTCCTAGGAAGGTCTTAAATAGTGCTTGGTACTGATGAGTCATATGCTAAACTAGAAATGTACTGCATATGCCTCTTTTTGGTCATTTCATCTTTAGATAACATTGCAAAGGAAAGACCTAACTGCTTTGTTCCATTGTCCCATCCCTGTGCAGTGGAAAAGAAGTCCTGGCAAGTCAGGCTCCCATTTTGACCCCAACTGTGATTTGTTTGCTCCCAATGAGAGGATGGAAATTATCACATCCACTACTTGCTGGTTTGCAATGCTTACATTCTTGGTGGCTTTGACAGCAGTAGTGGGCCCCCTGTGGGTGTTCAAGCTCTACTTTGTACCTTATTGGGTATATACCTCCCACTCCCAACCATTACCATCAATTTTTTTGTGTACATGTTCCTACCACAACATGTCTACTGTAGTTACACTCAAATTTCTTGTGCACACGTTCCTACCACAACATATCCCTCACTGTGATACTTGAAAAAATTGGTTGGAGATCACACTGAGTTCTAGTAAATCAAATACTGAGCTGCATGTGCTTGTGCAGGTCAATGTTATGTGGTTGGATGCAGTGACATACTTGCATCATCATGGATATGAAAAGAAGGTCCCTTGGTACCGTGGGAAGGTAGATGCCTTTCTTGGTTTTTGCTTGCATATCATTCATATCCCAGGGCAGACTCAGTTCACTTAGTAATGAGATAGATTCTATGAAGGTTCTGGTAAACCACAGTATCCCTTCTTGTCAGGGAAATTAACGGGAATATATTTGACTCAAAACAGAAAGTTGTTGGATTAAGCCTCTCTAAAAGTTAGCTTCTGATGGATCTGGGTTGTGATAATTTGTTTATTTGCAGGAATGGAGCTACATTCGAGGGGGCTTGTCAACCATTGACAGGGACTATGGCTGGATCAACAAAGTTCACCATGACATTGGAACTCATGTTGTGCATCACTTGTTTCCTCAGATCCCCCACTATCACTTAGTAGAGGCGGTACGTCTTCTCACCATCATACATTGAACATCATTCTTAAAGAATCTTGTCATCACTGCCCACTTGACTTCTACCAGGGTTCTTGTCAGAGAGTTGATGGTACATGGCTGAAAAGTTGCACCCTTCAGACACTAATTGAGGTCTGAAATTGAGAACAAGTCAGTTAATTCTGAGATGGTCTATTAATTGTGCCACTTTTAATGTAGTACACTCTCTCATATTTGGTTTACAGTGGAAAAGGCTTGCAATTGATGCTTTTGGGTGTGCTGCAGACTGCAGCAGTGAAGCCCATATTGGGCAAATACTACAGGGAACCCACAAAATCAGGCCCATTGCCAATTCACTTGCTGGAACCCCTAATTCGGAGCTTTCAAGAAGACCACTTTGTGTCTGATGAGGGTGACATTGTGTTCTACCAGAAGGATCCCAGCATTTGAGTGATATCTTTGTACATTTTCCTCACTTGAAACCTATGGTGTAACGTGTTACTGGGAGTTCAAATCAGGGGAGATAGATATGATGCTAACAAGCCTGGCTTTATGTGCTTGGAACTTGCAACAAAGGCTAAAGGCCTTCTGTTTCCATCAATGGAATCCCTGCTCATACATTGAGCCACTTAGTGATGAAGCCTAGATCTGGTTTCTTGTTTTTGGAGGCATATGAAATGACACTGACTTTTTCTGAGTGCATTTGTGTTGGTATTTGTGCTAATGCAAGCCAAGGATTTCACAGTAGTTTAGAGATGTCCTGACTTTAGTTCTAGTGTGCAATTTTGCAGATGATTTATTTGGGTGTGATGGTCATTTGAAAATTGAACTCAAAAGTGCTAATAATGTTAGAATGCCTTTTGCTCTTGTCCCTTATTCTTCAAGGTTGGTCCTAAACAACTCTGCCTAACTGGTGTTGAAATTGCTGCTGCTTGCTCAAGTCCATGTGGATCGATGTGGAGTAGACAAAGGTTGCTTCAAATGAGCGTTTTCACAAAGCTTTTCAAAACTTGCTGAACCTTTACCAGCCAGCTGTAAGTAATTGGTACCTTCTTAGTGTATGGATGAAGTATCAAGTAGTGTTCCTAAACATTTGAAAAATTGCTACATGGGATTTCCTTGGAAATAGTAGAGCTTTGCTTGATGAATATGTTTAATGTTGCAATTTTGCAAGGGACAAAGATGGAAAAGGAGGTAAATGCATTCTCATGATTCTTTTCTGCTGTTCTTGTGAAGATATCTTAATTCTAATGAAAGACATATATGTTGTGAAGGTTTTGTAAGTGTGCTTGGTTGTACATAACATCAAAGCCAGGACTATGATTGTATACAAAATGCAATGTGAAATAAGATTGTGGGTTTCTTACTATTTAAACTTAGCTATAGAAAACTGTAGTGTTTGATGTACTAGCTAGTATTGTGAGTGAAATTTTCTTTCGGAATAGGTGTGTGGATGATAATTGCAATTCTGCATTTTAACAAAACTTGCACAAGTCAATACTGGCAGTGCAATTTAAAGAATTCTGACAGATCTAAACTCTTGAATAAGAATGAAGTTACTTGCAAGTTCAGTCTTTGGTAGGCAATGAAAGAGTACTAGTTGTTATCTTCAGCATAGTTTTGCTATAGAGCTACTTTTCACAAAATGTGTACATTCTTGCTCTCTAGTAGATTTTCAGATTTGTCAGTGGTCCATGAGTTCATGTTTTCAGATTCAGGAATAACAACTGATCAAATCTGTGAATACACTCTACCATGGAAGCAGCCGTGGACATAATTTCTGAACCATTACCATGATGTTCTAGCAAAAGTCACCAGTCCCCATCTACACAGGTCCCACCGCAAATATTCTGCATGAACACAGTCCACGAGCAAAGTATTTCTCAATAGATCAGCTCCCTCAAATTGATGGTATAATTTCATAATAACAAGAGGAAGAAAGTATAAACAAGAAGTAAACATATTCAGACATGGAAAAAGGCACATAACCAGCTGACAAGTAAAATGCATGCAACCTGCAGACAAGTTTATACAATCATCTGGGATGACAGGAGTGTTGTTGAGTTGTTTTCACATATATTTCTGGAACAGAAAGTGAATTTAGTACTAGGTGCATTTTATTACTATCCATCCCCTCAACTTCAATCTCATAACAGCAGCATTGAGACATTTGTTAACAGAATTTAGGAGTGTCAAAAGGAAGAAAACATTCAAGGGCATTAGGGTGTTCACTGGGTGAAATGCAGGGATGGAAGTAACAGGCAAGTTTTTCTCCTCCTTCTCATTTAAGCTCCAGCCTGCAAAATGCCACTGAAGAATCTAAACAATCTGCATGATGGGTGGCAAGAGATGTCTGGTGCATTGGACAAACAGGCTAAGAATTCAGCAATAACACTCTAACACAACATAAACATACTACAAAATTCAGCACAAACAAACTATGAAATTCTCCATTAAAAAGCTCTGATATTCTTCATTTTTAACACACTCTGAAACATAGAACACAGTTATCATAGAAAAATAATTTGAGAAATCTATGGTAGCAAATTTCTCCGACTACAACACTCACAAAAGAGGCACCTGTAGCTTCTTGTTGGATTGTTGCATTCTCATGAAGTGCAGCAAGAGAAGAATCATCAACAGTAGTGGCTTGTCCGAGCTTTTTGCTGCTGAAAAGAGTGCTTACAGCACCAGTGACATGGCTCACAAGACCTGGTGCACCAGTTTTCACATCTCTTGGTGAAGAGATTGCAAAAGAAGCAAGATTTGAGGTTGGGGAGCTTGGGCCGAACATGCTCTCTTTCAATGTTGTTGGCAAGTTGCTAAAACTCTCTGTCACTTGATGTGCAACTCCTTTTTCTTGTCCAGGTGCAGTGGTTGCAGATCCAACCTTGTCTCTTGTGTTGTAAGCTATGTCTGTTGCTGTGGCAGTGTAGCTCTTGGCTGCATCAGTGGTAGATGTCATGTATTCCTTAGTTTTGTCAAGAAACAAATGTGCATTTAGTGGATCAGAAGGTTCATCCAAACAAAGACTCGAGACTACAGTGTTGTGAGCTTTCTGTATGTATGTCTCATCATCATCTTCTCCTGCTGTTGTTGTTGCATTGTTGGTGTCACCCAGTTTGGTACCCACAACACTGTCATTCTTCAAGCCAGTTGCAGCAGGATGATCTGTGGCTTGCTGATTGTTGTAAGTATTCCCACCTTGATCCCCTCCACCACTTGAGGGCTTCTCCCCTGCATGATCACCACCTGAATAATACCCAAACATTGAAACCACTGTACTTGCAGTAGCTGCTGCAGCAGATCCCAAGACTGTGCTCTTCAAACCAGTGAATCCTCCAGCAGTACAGTTATTGTTTGTAGCTCCCCCCATGCTCTCTGGCTCAACTTCCTGAAGATTGTTACCATGAGTCTCCTCTTGGTTTGAGCAGGATTGATCCTTCTTGGGATGTAGAGATAGATTTCTCAAGGACTCATCCACCTCATATGGCTGCTGCTTCTGCTGCCACTCTGAGGAGTAGTTGCCAGGGTGAACATTTGATTCTCTGTAATCTTGGGGAGCATTGATGATGGGTGTTGAAGTCTCTTGTTGTTGCTTGCTCGCAACCTGTCATATCACAGTTCATCAATTTCTACAACTCAAACTCGAACAACACCTGATAACAATAACACACCTACTAGATACTCATGTTCAGCAATAACTAATTCCTAAGAGGGCCAACCGAAAAGAAAGAAAAAACTAAGAGGAGTTTGCTGAAATTCTAGAGAATTGGACCCAGTTCAAAACTTATAACTTTGAAACTTATTGGTGGATTTAGCATACTTAGAGACTATTGTTGAAATTCTGAAATATTCAATCTGGGGCTGCTGGACCCCTCAAATTATTTCAACAAGATTTGCTGAACATGAGTGTCATAGGTATGGTACCCACCAGCCCACCCACCTCTTGAGGCTTTTCGTCGTCGGAATCATACTCCTCGCCTGAAGAGCAGCAGCAGCTGCTGCTGCTGCTGTCATCTTCCTCCTCGTGACCGCCTCGTTGAGAAAACAGCGCATCATCATCTGTGGCATCATCTTCCGACGCTGCATTGTTTTTGTTCTTCCCCAATGGTACATTGTTTTTGAGCTTCTTGACTTTGTCTTTAAGAGTCGGGAGCTTTGCTTCCTCCTCCTCCTGTGGAAGATCATCATCATCCGTCACACCCGGATTCGCAGCATCGTCTGCAAATCCACACACAATTTCAAAGCCCTAAACTCGCAATTTCCTCTCTCTCTCTCTCTCTCTCTCTCTCTCTCTCTCTCTCTCTCTCCGTAAAAAAAGTATTACGGATCGCCTCAAAAGACATTCGAAAGCCAGTATCTCCAAATGTTGTGTGTTTTTTTGGGGCAAAATTTCAGACCTCTGGCCAAGTTTGGCTCATTCCTCTTCTGGATGGTAGCCAGGCCACCTACTTGACAAAATTGGGGGAAAAAAAACCCTGTAGTGATTCTCCATGATTCTCCATCTCTCTCTCTCTCTCTCTCTCTCTCTCTCTCAGAGGCGCCAAACGTGTTCAAATTCCAATGTCACGCAACAACATGGCTACATATCTTGTACCATTGACGTGCTTGCTCGAAACCACGGTACCAAATCTACAAGTATCCACCATAAGACAAACTCGACACCAACTCCCAACATATTCCTCAAACGCAAAAGGACGAGCACCGAGTGTCATACCTTCTTCGGATCCTCCTCCTCCTTCATAGAGCTGCGGCATTTCGAGGCGTCTGGTCAAGATGGAACACAAACGATTCCAAAAAGTGGCAAAATATTCACAGATGCGCCCGCACACACACACACCCAATGTAGCAAGATTCTACTCACCAAACACACAAATCACTGAACAAAAACACAACACCCACGCGTGCACAAAATTGCTGGAAACACCCTGGAAACACAATACCAACACATACACAAAATTACTACCTTGGAAACACAAATCACTGAAGAAAATCAAACATCCACACGCACAAAATTACTATCCTGGAAACACAAATCACTGAAGAAAAACACAACACCAACAAACATAAAATTACTGCCTGGGGTACACAAATCACTGAAGAAAACACAACACCAACAAACACAAAATTACTACCTTGGATACACAAATCACTGAAGAAAACACAACACCAACAAACACAAAATTACTGCCTTGGATTCACAAATCACTGAAGAAAACACAACACCAACAACACACACACAAAATTACTCTGGGATACTACACAAATCACTGAAGAAAACACAACACCAACAACACACACACAAAATTACTGCCTGGGATACTACACAAATCACTGAAGAAAACACAACACCAACACACACAAAATTACTACCTTGGATACACAAATCACTGAAGAAAACACAACACCCCACATACACAAATTTACTACCTTGGAAACAAAATTCACTTGCAAAACAAACATAGGACAACCCAAAAAACACACACCCACAAAGCAGCAGCAACAATGGGAGTCCAAATTGAGAGAAAGAGAGAGAGAGAGAGAGAGAGAGAGAGAGATCAATTATGTTAAAAGACTAATTAATCACAAACCTAATCAGCTGCTGAGATCCAGACAGACACAAGATTAACCAAAACCTCAACACACTTATCAAAGATTTAGATCAAGGAGGATTACTACTATATAGGCACCTAGTCCCTACCCATGTGATCATCTTCCTTCATTTCATTTCCATCAATGACATGTGAAAGTTCATAACAAAGTCAACTGCATTGGTTAGCATGTTTATGTGAGTAGTGACTTTTGTGTCAAATGTTGCACCTACACCAAATTACCCATAAACTCCATCTTGCCCAAATCCCCAATTTGAGGTCAAGGACAATTGGAAAAGAAGTAATTAACAAAAATACATCCAAAAATAGAATTGAAACAATATACCAAAAAGGACAAGGTAACACAATTGACTATTTTGTCAAACATATTCTCTGCATTTATCCAGAGTCTATGGCTTCAAGCCATGTATATTTGTGTGCTCCAATTTTTTTTAATACAAAAAAAAAATTAAATTAGTTATGAAACAACACATTGTTTGATTTTTTTCTCTTCAAAATATTTTTGGATGGTGTATGTTCATCTTCCTTGCATTGGTGAGGAGGAGGAGGAGACAAGGACTAAAGTTTCTTTGGATTTAGATACTCATGTTATGATTTTTGTTAAGGATTTGAACAAGGGAAGGAGCTAAAAGGGAGGTTGCAGAGAGAGGGTATTAAATGAAATGCATAACATTTTAGGTGATGCATCCACATTAAACTTACCAAATTGCATGTCCATCTTTGTATATTTATATCCATAAATACATATTTTATGTTTGCACATTGGTTGTCTTATCTTTAAGAACAATTGGTTTTTTTTTTAACTTTTTCTTTGTTGAAGCCTTTTTTTTGCACATGAAGCATAAGACAATTATTTGAATAGGGATTTTCTTCCATAGCTTGCAAGTCTTCCTAGTTTGATAGAGCTAGAAGGTTTAAATATGTATATCTCTTTCAAAGAGTTCATACATTTCTTGTGAAAATTATTCAATTCGAAACATGCTTTTGTCACAAATGGAATTGTGAAGTTGGGAGTGGACTCTTTTGATATTCCATTGCAAGTATCGTCAAATGGGCAAAGAATGTCAAGATCTTCCCATATTTAATTTTGAAATTATATTAAAATTTGTTTAGATTAATTGGGTGATTAATATTCACTTGAGCTTTTGTTTTTGCTAAGTGGATCATGGAATTGAAATCAAAATCCTATGGGTAGATAATAACCACCAAGTCCATTCAATAGGGCAATTTGCAAACAATGTTGACCTTTTAACCACAAAAGAACTCAACCCTCATTTGATGTTTTGCCATTGGGATATGGAACTCACTAGCTAAACCTTTAGTACCAAAAATATTAAAAATATAACAAAAAATTAATGTTTAAAAGAAATCTAATATTTTAATCAACCCATATTCAAACTAAAAAAATTCCTTGCAAATAGATAGATGCATTTTCTCCACTTTCAATCTTCCCAAGCTCTTAAAAATTCACTCTCCAAAGTTTCGAACCTTTAAGAACCAATGGGATTGGAAATTCTTAATTTCAACTACATATCCATCACTTTGTTAATTGTTTATCCAAGCTCAAATTACATCTTTAAAAACATCTACATATTTTTTATCTTTCTTTTTTGCCTCATAGAGAAGTGTTAAATAAATCACATAACAAAAAGAAAATGCCAAAAGAAATATTTGACTTGTGGCTCTAACTTCTATTGTGCACAAATAGTTCTAAGCATAAAATAGGACAATAGTATAATATGTCATGATAAGCATGCATTTTATCCAACCAATGCATTAGAAGCACATCTCTTTAATATAAACACACTATTTATTAGTTTGATTCATGGGCACAATGTATGCCTCTTTGATTTACTTATGCTTGCATATCTTCTCGTGATTTCAATGATATGTGGTTTCATTAGGATGTCACCTACTATGGTAGGCATTAGAAGCACATCTCTTTAATATAAACACACTATTTATTAGTTTGATTCATGGGCACAATGTATGCCTCTTTGATTTACTCGTGCTTGCATATCTTCTCGTGATTTCAATGATATGTGGTTTCATTAGGATGTCACCTACTATGGTAGGTGGTAAGCTTGGAAATTAATATGGGTGTGTTGGAAAGTAGGCAATGAAAGACATCAATGTTTTTTCATTATAATGATATGTCTATTGCTTTAGAAGTTAATGATATGGTAACATGTAGGTTGTGGTTAAAGCTTGTTGACTTATAACAAGCCCTTGGATTATGTTTATGGTCTTTCTTCAAATGTTGTTATTCCAATGATACCAATGGTATTATCCTTTGATGATAGACCTTCTCCTACTTCATTGGAACAAGACACGATGAAAGAAAGAAAGAATTTAATAT
>Ga0209208_10013091_pt1 | contig 10407 bp, 10 predicted proteins | sample S1TSphfallax_3_FD_187694 | JGI IMG/M metagenome (GOLD analysis project Ga0209208, IMG submission 187694) | Host-associated microbial communities from peat moss isolated from Minnesota, USA - S1T2_Fd - Sphagnum fallax MG (SPAdes) (version 2) | ecosystem: Host-associated > Plants > Peat moss >... | reverse complement strand
GATGAATTTGCTACAACAAAATGGGTAGTTGATGAAACACTCATAAAGTGTTGTGTAAAAAGTCAATCATTCAACAAAGATTTTGGCAAATGTTGTAGTCCAAGTTGGTCATTCAATGAAACTTTTAGCGAATGCTATAACAAATTTATCATTTTATGAAGCTTTTGATGAACTTGAGTGAAGGATTGAACACAACAAGAAAATTAGGGCACTTGACAAATGTCACAACAAAAGTAGTGAAAGCTTTTGGTGAGCTTGATTGCTTGAGAGAAGGGAGAAATCACAAATGCACTTCAACACACATTCTTGAAGCATAAAATTCATGCACACAAATCTTTTTGACAAGCTTAAAATAACAGACACACATACAATCTTTCAACAACCTTGAAAGCTTGAACAAATAACAAAGGGACAAAAAGAATGTGCACATTTGAAGCATAAAACACAAAGAAGCAAGTGTAATTAGTAAAAATATTTTCATGTTCTGTAATGTTGCTTGGATTTTTTATAGATTCCAATGCTCTTTTAAAGCCACCAATGTTGTTGAACGCCACCAATTTCTTGCATTGATGTGACAACAAAATGGTACTCAACACTCATTTCTAAATCACTCAAGAGAAAATGACTCCATGCTTCTATCATTTGAAGTTTTGACAAAACTTTGAAATGTTATGTGCTCCTTTTCTTAAACCCTAAAACTGAACTAGAAACACACCCCCACCAAGTACAAGCTCAAGGATTATATCAATTGTTATTCAAATACCCAATCACATATTCACTCTCGGGTTGGTCTCTGTTATACTTATTTAAAACATGTGAATGCCAGGATTGGGGTTGAGGGCAAGTCTAGGAATATTGAAATACCTGAGTAGGAAGTGGGTTTAGGGTTTAGGTTCTTTGCCAATTTCAGATCTGACTTATATATATATATATATATATATATGCCCTGTTAAATACCCAACGGGTTTTTCTTGCCATACCTCATACCCACACCACATTGATATCAACCAACACCGATTTTCTTCCCATTCACCATGAATTTCCTATTGACCATAAAATTCTTTAAGTATAGGTTCAAAATCAAGGTTCACAATGCATGCATGAAGCGATATGATCGAAGAAGTCAACAATTTCTTGAATTTCATCTTACATCATTTCACAAAGGGAGCAAAGAAAATGCAAGCAAAGGATACATGTAATGTGTCACCAAATCACATCAATTTTATTGGTTACCCCATTGTTATTGAAGCTTCCTTCAAAATCTTGTGAGAGCATAAGCACCTCAATTTCACTGGTTAACCTGTTGTTATTGAACCTTGCATCAAAATATTGTGAGTGCACAATTGGAGGGTGAAAACACATGGTGCTCATTCAACATTTGCTGTACCTAGAACATAATTACAATAGATAGTTACATGTTTTGTTGTGATCTATGTGATGCTTTTACTTAAGATTCAAAATATGAAGCTATCTATGAATATGAAGTCAAAAAATGCTTCCTCCACCAAAACCCCTGATGATGACTATTTCAACCCAATGACATGACCACATAATCCACATTAGATTGACACACTATGATTCACAAGTTCAAATGCTCAAACTACAGACTAGGATCCACAATGGCCATCATCCGACATAATCTGCACTCAGTAGGAATTCTTCATCAAACTATTTCTATTCTAAGCTCAAGATTTGTGTTTCATAATTTATTGGGTACCAGTATGTATTGTTTGCTTGGTTATGCAGAAATGTAAGTATATAGACTTATTTATAATTGTACCAAAGAAGATGCAGCCTAATATGAGATTTGAAGAGTGCATTGTGGATCCTAGTCTCAAGGTATTAGGGTTTATTACCTTGAGACTAGGATCCACATTGCACTCTTAGAGTCATCTGCTCTTTCAAAAGCCTGTAACTGGCACATGGAACATCATGACGTGTAGCAAATAGTCAAAGAAAGTTCCTAATGATGCACCAGAATTCCTCCCAAGTGCCAATTACATCAGATAATGGTCATTGGTCAGACCCAGCTCATGGCCATCTACCACCAATTGGCCAGGTCCTCCTACCAATGGCAATTACCACCTAAGTACCCTCAACTGTGTCATACATCAAACCTATTGCAAGCATCTGTGAATTGAAATCAAACTCTGAGATGATAAAACCTAGAATAGACTTACTGGTTTCATTATCATGCAATGGCTGCAACTCTTTGATTATCTCCAAAATCTCATTTTCTTCACCTTCAACAACAAATAAAAAGATTAGCAAAAGCTTAGAAAAACAATCTCTGTTTAAACTTCCAAAATTAAGTAAAAACATGTTTTACTGGAATCTTTTTGATCACCGGGGGAAAAAAAAAGTTATGGAAATTTTTGAAAAGAAGCCATCACTTCGAAACAAAAGCTTCTGCTCTTCATCATCCCACAATTTGGAGGAGCACTTATGAAATTATTTGTTAGGCGTGCAACATCATCACACACGCTGAGTCCATGTTCTCCTACTAAAGGATTGCAGTTCCAGAAACCATCAAATTACAAGCAGAAACTTGTAGAGCACTTGAGAGATCTAGAATACAATGATCAAATAAGGCTTTGCACCATCTTTCTCCTCTCCAATCTGTCTGCCTTCAACGCTCCACGGCACCACGTTCAAAAAGAAAAAAGAAAAAAGAAAAAAAAACATACGAAAAAACAAACAACAATAAACACCATCAACTTGAAGAGCAGCTCACGATGAGCGCCAGCCGCAACCTCGAGAAATTCTCGACGCCCGAAAATTGGCGAGTCTTCGTCGCTCGCGTCCGCAAACAAACAGGAGCAAATGCTGGGAATGGACCTCTCCTTCTCGGAAACGTAACCCTAATTCATCCAATAAAAGGAAGGCGTTTGTCGATATTCATCCAGAGACGCCACTTTTCAGTCACTGTAGAGCCTTCTCCGTGACCTTAATGCAAAGCAACGAAGATGTCTGTTCGTTTGCCCGATGACTCACGCCGACTGTTTCCGTCAGCCGGCCGGCCAGACCGAGTTTCTTGTTGCTTCGTCACAAGTCGTCGCCGACAGGAATGCGCTTGCAATCGCTGCTTTGCAATTTCCTTTCTCTCTTTGTCTGGAATTTTCTCGCCCTGACTTCTTCCATGAATCTGTTGATGCCGTGTGTCCGCGGTGTGTGTTTCCGCAATATTTTTCTCTTCTTCTCGATAGCTTCGGTGTTTTAGGAATTCTATAAAGGCCTAGAGAAAAAATTGGTTTGATGAAGAAGACGCACTACTTTCCTTTGGCTCTGTGTTTGTTCCTTTTTCTCGCAATTCCTGTGTCTTGATCGTGTGTTTTGTGGAACTTGATTTTGGAATTTTTCTTTTCCGGTATCCTTTTGCATATTTTGGATGCCATGCTTTCGTTGCGTTTGAATCTGTGAGAGACAGTATTATCAGTATCGAAAGATTTCGGTAGATAGGCTAGAGAATCAATTCGACAGCCAAGGGGACAAGTCGAGACTCGAAAGGGAAAGAATCGAAGCGTATCGAAGAAGTTTCGACTTTCCTGATTCTCACAGATGCGTTCCACTATTCGAGGCAAGGAGCCGTGGTGAGGAGACGGCATCAGATAGAGACAGAGGAAAAAATTGCTTTCTTTGCTCTGTGCGACAGTGTTACTATCGAAAGATTTTCGGCAGATTAAGTAGAGTACGAATTCGTCAGCCAAGAGGGGAACAGACAGAGACGGAGAAGATCGAAGCTTATCGAAGCAGTTCAAGCTTTCCTGATTCTCACAGATGATGCGTTCTATTGTCCGAGGCAAGGACCTGTGGTGAGGAGACGGCAGCGGGGATCAGAGACAGAGAGGAAAATCTTGCTTCATTGCTCCAGGGGCTGCCTTCTCAAGGTACGCCTCTTGTTTTGATCTTAACCCTTGGGAGAAAGAATGGCTGACTGTTATGGACGAATAGATGTCCTCCTCGTTGTCCTGCTCTAATTTCATAGACGTTGTGTAAAGGTCGTGTACGGAATACTGGAACTTCAAGCTCATCTTCCTTTAGATATCGCAATCATAATTACATCTCGGCTTTCAAGAATCAAGGATACAATAAAGCTTGTGAATGCAGCTGGACACATTCCAACATGCCAGCACATTCACAACACAGTTATTTGCGATGAAGTATACATCTCTTTGAAAATGAGATAATCTGATGTTCCTCATGTAGGTAGATGTGAAAGGTCTGGAACTGACATTCAATCACATCATCTCAATTGATTTTAGACACAAAGGGCGAGTTTGTGAACTGATGGTTGTGTTTAGGGTTTGTGCTTACAGTGGCCAAGTTTGTCAACTTGTCTTATTCCTCTGAGTATTCAGTAGAAATATCAGAATGCTGTCAATAAGCTGCTACTGGGGTGAAGTTAGTGTACACTACTAGCCCATGTCAAATTGTGAAATGTGGTCTCTCACATTGAATTTTTGTGTTTGGGATGTTTTGTTGTCTTGTTTGCAGGGATTTGGGAAGTGATCAAGGCTGGCAGTGTGAAGGCAGAAAAGGTTTATTGAATTAAGGTATATACGCAACAGCACTCTTAGAAAATGCCAGAGTGCACCGGGTTGAAAATTACACATGAGTACGTGATCAATATCCGTCCTCCACGTGTTGGCCCCTGGTGGTTGCCGGAGACTCAAAAGGGCAAGAACATCTGTTTCTATACATCAGTTACTGTGATAAGCGTGAGTGCTTTTGTGCTCACGTTGATTCTTAATGGCCTTCGCTAATTTTAAGAGTGTTGCAATAGGATGAAATAAATGTTTTGCAGGAAGTCCCAGGGCCACAATCTGTGCTTTGGTGACAAAACTGCTGAAAACCTACTCATTTTCCATGTCTCATTTCTCCTAGTATTTATCATCTATGCCCACATTGTTGGGAGCTGATGATGTCCAGTGGGGTGAGTCATGGCAAGCTCATCCCTGCTATTCATGATGAAGCTGACAGTTTGACACTTTGTGAGCACCTCTCATAAGGTTATGACCTCACTCATCCTTGTACTATCTTCAAAAGTGTTGTTTTAGAGTTTGCTCTGCAAATCTCTTAATTATGTATCATCTGGGTACTTTGAATTTTTGCAATCATTCATCATGGTGTCTGTTTAAGCAAGATATTCAGTGACTGGCACATGCATATGAGTAAATGTCAGAGCTTGCAGTAAATTAGGCGTGCCAGTTCCCATGAGGTACCCATGCAAAACAGCAGGGTTTCCAGTGTGTTGATCTCTCCAGATTGTGATCAAAAGCAAAACTGATATAGTAGTGGTTACTGAACTAGGCTTTGGGGTAGAACAAGTCTAGAGAGTTAAGAGTGGTTGATGTTGAGAGCTAGGATTTCTACTGGGTCAAACCAGTGGTTTGCAATATTCTTCTTTTGAGCCTGCAGATGACTTTTTAAGACCAACTCTGACCATCAAATGTTGGTGCAGCTCATGTCAGCAAGCAGCACTGCACCTGTGTTTGCACTTGCTGTCATCCATCTGCCCATTTGAAAGAAAAAACTCCTTAGGAATTCTTTCCGGCGTTTTTATATGTTCTAATTACAATCTCATATTGTTATTACAATTTAGACACACAAGTAATTTGTGTTTTTGTTGGTGGGATTAGAATACTGATTTGCAAGCTGTTGTTGACATTAGTTCTTAGAGCAGATCCTCTGGCGGCAGGATGTTATGATGGCTTGTAAACAGTAGTTTGGATGCTTCAGTTCAAATTTCAAAGAAGGTGAAACTGAGTTTGGACCTGTAAATATGCAAGAGGTACAGGCTCTGCACTAGGACCCGGAAAGAAATACGATCAGCTCAATCATTGACCAGTCACAATGGACATAAGAGGTGAGGGTAGTGGACTTGCTCTTACCATATTATGCTCTATGAAGTAAAGTCAGAAAAGTTTGTTGTGCAATGAACTGTTTCTGTTTAGAAACAGGATTATGAAGTTGCTGATCACTGCAAGCTGTTATCAACATGAGTTCTTTACCATTATCTACTACATGAAGTTCCTACAAAATTGTCTGAACTTTTTGGAGGTTTTGTTTCAAACAATACGATGAGTGTACTGACGATGCTATATGAAGTTCAAAGGAAAAACCATTTCTGTTGTAATGGAGGTTTTGTTCAGTGTTGTGTGGCTATTTTAAAACCCTTAAAGATCCAGTGGTTTTCATGAAAGAATCAACATTCGTCCTTAAACAATAATTCTACTTAAATATGTGGCACTCTTGTGTTTTAAGTTTCAAAACACTTCGGTGCACAATTGATCAAGCTGAGAAAATCACTTCAACCAAAAATGTGAGCTTTTCAACTCCTTAATTCTTCAGAGATTCGAGTTATCCGTAAAGTTACCCTGTCTTCACCCTTTCTTTGGGATTCCTTTCACCCCCTATCCCTTCTTTCAGTGGTATCTGCAAAGTAAGGACATTTTATTAAATCTCAGTATGAAATGCAACATATGTAGCAGCAGTGGAGGCGCTCAGAAAAAAGGAAAGACAAGATGAAACTAAGTTTACCACCAATTGATGGTTTTCTAAGTTTCACCCCTCCCTTGAATGCTAATGTACTTTTTGGCAGGTTTTTTTTGAATCTTACCCTGCTTATGACGAAGCTCAGGGTTCTGGTGCTGTGTTTGTCTTCCTTTACGGAGAACTCTATTCTCTGAAGAAAGTTGGGGAGCTTTTGTGAAATTTTCTCAAGTTGGAAATCTCTTGCAGGATCCACCCAGGTGCAAATCTAGATTGGTCATAGTTAATTAGAACTCTGAGGAGTGTGAAGATTTGCAAAGTTCCTTGCAATGACCAAAGAGGAAAGTTGTACACAGTCTTTGCAAATTTTTGCAACCTTGTTGAAAATCTCTTGCAAGTCCAGGTGCATTGAGAAAAGTGGTCACAAACATATAACAACTCTGACTTGAGTACATGTTCCAGCTGGGTGCAAGAGATTGCAACTGTCACAAATTAATTATAAGAGCTCTTCAGGATCAAGAGTGACATGAATCAAGGTGCTTGCACCTTAACTGGAGAGATTGGAGTGCGGGTCACAGACAAGAACTCTGAAGAGTACTAGATTCAAGAGATTGCAGGCTATCACAGCATAGACTTTCAACTCTGAAGACTCATGTTCCAAGTCCAAGATCATCAGACTCATGTTCCAAGTGCAAGATCATCAGACTCATGTTCCAAGTGCAAGATCATCAGACTCGTGTTCCAAGTGCAAAATCATCAGACTCGTGTTCCAAGTGCAAGATCATCAGACTCGTGTTCCAAGTGCAAGATCATCAGACTTGTGTTCCAAGTGCAAGATCATCAGACTCGTGTTCCAAGTGCAAGATCATCAGACTTTCACCAGCAATTAGCTGTGTGTCAAATTCAACAAGAACTTTTGTATATTTTCAACTTGGAGTAAGAAATGAACAGTAGTACATCAATGAATGTGCTTCATCAAATCTCAAACTGCAGCATGATCACACTCAATGTGTTGTTCCAGGTGCAAGATCAGTACTCTACACTAGCTGAGATCTCATCAAGCAAGTCACACAAATAAAAACAGCCACGAAGAATTCTCTAGTGAGAAAAGAGGAGTGATGATCTCGTGCAAGACATCATCATGGTGCAGCTAGCTAGAGAAAGAAATCTGGATTCTAAACGTGACGCTCAACATTGAGCACTGCAAACTTTCTCTAGCGATTGAGTGCAAGATAATTTCACAAAAACCTTGGAAAGAAAGAGAAACTTGTTCATCAAGGAGATTTGTTGCATTGATTGTTTGTGCTTTTGTTTTGCATCTAGCTAGCACTGCCGGATCAGATACTGACGGACACAAGGAGACGAGAGCTGTCACTTACGCTGATTGCACAGTCGTGTTACTAGGTTCCTTTGCAGCTTCGTTCTCGCCTGACAAATCCTCCAGAGATCGTCCCTTGGTCTCCGGCACAAGGAAAGTCATCAAGAACCCAATGCCGTTGATGACCGCGAGACCAATGAAGGAGTTTTTCACTCCAATTCCAGTGGGGTAGCCAGGATCAGGCTCTCCCGGATGCTGTCCTTGAGCAGCGTACAAGAACCCGAAAGCACCCACAATGGCACCTGCCTTGCCGCAAGCCGCGGAGATTCCATGGCATGTAGATCTCAATCTCGCGGGGAAAAGCTCAGCGGGGACGATGAAGGTCGTAGCATTGGGTCCGAAGTTGGCGAAGAAGAAAGTGAAGGCGTACAAGACGACGAAGGTGATGTGGTTTCCTCCACAGAAGCCCTTCGGACATGGCTGTCCTCGCAATGGGTAGTAGTCCAAAGCCAAGATGAGCATGAAGAGCGTCATGAAGAAGAAGCCCATGAGCTGAATGATCCAGCGTCCGACTATGTCGATGAAGGCGACTGTGAACCAGTAGCCCGGGACTGTGGAACAAAGTGCTATCAACGCTTGCGCTCGGCTGATCCTGAAAACTTCTTCCAAAGCATTCATGTTCTTGGCGGAGGGTAACCAGCCGATTGCCGTGAAGATGTCTTTCTGGAAAAGATTCTGGCTGTAGAAGGCGATGTCGAGGAGGAACCAGGTGCTTGTTGTTCCTAGCAGCTGCAGACCATGTCTCTTGGCAAATTGCGTTGTGAAGAGACCATACTCTTGCTCTGCAAAAAAGATCAGACAGATCAGAGCCGACGACTCGGGAGAGTATATATATGAAGCTGACGATCACAAAAGTGTGTGGAACTTGATCAGCAGAGAAAGTGTACAAGCTCTGCTGCACCAAAGAATTCTAGAATTGCTGGTGTGATGATGATGATGAAGAAGAAGAAGAAGAAGAAGAAGAAGCTACTCACTCGTGGTTGTCAACGTGTTGGACTCGTTGATGTTGGTGAAGTCGACTTGCAGCACACGACCCATGTCGAGAGCAGCGCGCTTGTTGTTGTGAGCAACTAAGGCGGTGTAGCGAGCCGTTTCTGGCATCTTCATGCGGTAGTAGAAAGTGCAAGCTGCGGGAAGAGCTCCGAGCATGAAGATGATACGCCAGACGTAATCCGCCTGCGGGGGAGTGGAGCCGACGGGATCCACTGTGAAGATGGGCGTGTTGAATGCGTTTCTGAAGGCAGCTGACACGACGATCGACACTGTTGCACCTCCCAGGATTCCGAATCCTTGCATGGCAAAAACCGCAGCGATGAAAGCTCCTCGCGTCTTCTTGTTTGCGTATTCCGACATGATCGTCGCTGAGAGTGGGTAGTCACCACCGATACCGAACCCAAGCCAGAACCTGCGACAAAGAAGTGCGCAGAAGAACACACAACTCTGCATTCATCAGGTTCTGTATGCAAGCTTCTGATCAGGTTTCATGGGTTTCTTCTGCAAGCTGATGAGGTTGCTAGCAAGCAGTCCTACAGATCAACAGCAGTAGCTCTAGCTTCACTACAACAAATCTTGGGCTTTGCAACTTGGGTTTAGCAACTTTGGGATATCTGCGACGTGGATTTGCAATTAGATTTAGAGCTAAAATTCTTGAAGCTTAGAAAACTCTAGAACTGCATGAGCTTCTGCTGATCCTGGGCTTCCTTGCTAACAGTACTACGTATCAGCACTACAAATCAACAATTGCTCACTCCAACACTTTCTAGAGAACTGCTGCGACTGCCATGAGGTTCTGCAAGGTACGGGTGCAGTTTGGTACTTCTAAGCTTCTTACCTGAAGAAGCACAAGGTGGAGATGACGCCTTTGGCAGAATTTCCGAAAGACAATCCAGAGCCGATGGAAGTGATGATCATGAGCAGAAGAGTATAGCCATACACTTTCTTGCGACCAAGCTTGTCACCCAACCATCCGAAGAAGAGCTGACCGCAAAGAGTACCGCAAAGAGCAACGCCATTCACAGCAGCGGAAACATTGGGTGGGAGAGAGCCAGGCTTCCCTGTAGAAGGATCGTAGTAGTAGAGACGACCGAGAAGCTTGGTAACTGTGGAGATACAGAAGAGGTCATAAGCGTCTGTGAAGAAGCCCATTCCTGCAATCACGATGGTAGTGAAATGGTACCATTGCGTCTTGGCTCTGTCCAATGCTCCCAGCACCTCGAAGGAGCTGGGGTCAGTGGTACCCATCCGTGCCCACTTTGGTACAGCTCTAGAACCAATTCTTCCCGACTGACGACTACGCGACGGCTATTGCTGCAACAATCAAAACTGTTCGCGGTCGAGGTCCGACTGTCCATCAAAACTTGCAAGGATTTCCAGGCTTTAAACTACGACAAAGGGAAACAAAAGAAGGAATATGCCGACAGTGAAGCTCACGGAGGTGCGAATCTTTGCCCAGGCAGGCAGTCAGGGAGGCACAGAGAGAAAGAGAGAGAGAGAGAGAGAGAGAGAGAGAGAGATCTTGAGAGAGAGACGGAGCGATG
>Ga0209208_10013089_pt1 | contig 10409 bp, 8 predicted proteins | sample S1TSphfallax_3_FD_187694 | JGI IMG/M metagenome (GOLD analysis project Ga0209208, IMG submission 187694) | Host-associated microbial communities from peat moss isolated from Minnesota, USA - S1T2_Fd - Sphagnum fallax MG (SPAdes) (version 2) | ecosystem: Host-associated > Plants > Peat moss >... | reverse complement strand
TAAACAAAAAAATAATTTAGAATCAATTAATATGATCATATTAAAATTTATTATATATATTCATAATTATCAATTAAATGTCTATTATAATTATAATGATAATCAATTTATATATATATATCAATAGGTATTATATATTTAAATTTTATTATTTATGTTAGAATGTTAATGTAAATAGGCTACATGAGTTAATCTACAAATACATAAACATTTTAAGTTAATTACTAGTTTAAACTAGATAATAATGTTAATATCATATTTTGATTAAGTAATCATAATTATTAAAAATATCCTACAATCATCTTTGAAGTGCAAAAGACAAGGAGTAATGAAAAATTAACAAGAAGAAAAACATGAAAAATAAGAAAAATAAGCTTTTTTTCAAGTTACAAAACGTTTTTTTTTCTTTTCTTTGGGCCCCTCCTACTTTCAAACCTCATAACTTTCTTATTTCTTATTCATTTAAAATGATTTAAAGTGCTATAGGAGCGCCATCTGAAGTTCTACAAATCATATTGAAACTTTAATAGCAAAAAAAAACATAAAGGAACTTTTTGGGTGTTTAAGAATCGGCCTTTGTAGTGTTTAATGGTTTTTTTGAGTTTTTGACCCCTTTACTTTGGGGGGCCATAACTTTCTCATTTCTAATCCATTTTTTACAATTCTTAGTGTGTTAGATGCGCCAAGAGGAGGGCTTCAAGTTTTGTTTGGACACTGGAAGCAATAGAACCCTCCCTTAGCTGATATATTCTAATACATTAGCTGCATCTAATGTGCAACTAAGTTGATTCTTGAGGTTTGCAATGGAATTTTTTATCCCATATCCTTTGGCTTCCATTCTATTTGGCTCAGTATATAAGTAGGAGCAATAACTTTGTAATAACAAAATACCAAATGTGATTGGGGGTGAGTGAATTATAAAAGCTTGACCTTTATGAAATGGTTAATTTTAAAAATAAAATTGGATTATTTTATTCTTACCTATATAGCCTAAACCTAGTTATGTTCAACGTACTTACATACCTAAGCAAACCTATTTACCTAATAAGGTTTAATAATTACCTACACTTAGGCAACATGTGTTAACATCTTGTTAGCCATAAATTGGACAATTTAGATTTTATTAATTAATATTCATTTTTAAAAAAAGGTGGGCCTTAATTGCCACATGTCACCATATAATTGGTGTTTTGATAAGATGGACATGTGTCAAATGGTCAATGAACATTCCATGGTGTGCCATGTCTCATCATTTTAGTGGCAAAAACTTTAATGATTGAGATTAATCCAATGAATTTTTAATTTTGAAAACACAAAAATAATTAAATAGTGACACGTGTCCACAAGCTAGTTGTCCAATTTTTAAACACGTGTCATATTTTTATTAGTTACATTGTAGTTGCAAGGAGAGTTGCACATAAGGTGCAACTACATTTGGATTAGTATGTATGGATGAGCATGTATATTAACACCGTATATATATGTTGCATACGTAGTGTCGCATGTAATTGAATGTCATGTGCAACTTGTCTTAAATAACTACACAAATTTGCAGTTGCATGTGTCGCATGCAACAAAATTTTAGTTGCAAATGACAGTTGCAAAACCCAAAATTTTTAATATTGCCTCCTGTAAGGTAGTGAACTATTTACTATTGAAAAATCCATAGTCCATTTAATCCTTTAAAAATTTGTACATATAGTGAATGAGGTGTTCAATAAATAAGTTTGGTGGCTTGAAAATGACAATTTGATGTAAATGATAGAAAGTTTCAAGGATTTATTAGGCTTGCTAGGGATTCAAAGAGCTATTGATGCAACTCAAATACATGTACAAAAGCCAAAATCTAATGTGCTTATAACTTAATATTATTCCTTTAAATAAAAATATATAATCTACATTTTTAGGCAATTGTTAATCATAGGAAAATGTTCATTAAAGGCACATTCACAATTAAGATACCACTTTTTGGATGCATGATTCAAGGATTTTGTTTTTACTATCTTCCAAATATAAAATTTAAATGGAATAAATTCAAATGGGAGATATTGGATAATTCAAATTATGATAATTTTCATGGCGGAGGTGATTTTTCACATGTGTATGTAATTATGCATAAATATTTTGGTAAAAAAACTAAAAACACAAAAAATGAATACATAAATTTTTAGATACAATTTAAGATGTTTTCTTGCATGAAAATTTCCTACCCAAAAGGAATCATTTCCTTGTTGTTTTTTCAAACTAGATTCTATAGCCTTCAAAATTCTTATATTGTATATTATTTAATCAAACGCATTATATGAACATTGCCAAACATAGGTGTACACATTACTTATCCATGAAATAAAATTGAAATTAGTTGCATTGTTTAATACATTCTTTTTTATTCTTTCAAGATGAAAATGATAGTTGAAATAAAGACTTAAATTATTTAAAGGATTCAAAAGGACCTCTATATTATATCCACTCTATTCTTGGATTTTTATATTAGATTAACATGACATCATTCTAGTTATAGTCATATACCAATCCATTATAATCATAGAATAGTAAATGTAATAAAAATCCAAAAATAGTCCTTTGCAATCCTTTTTTCATTAGACCATCTTTTTGGGTACCATGATTGTGAATATGCCCTAACATTTTTGTTGGGATGCCAAGGTCTGTGAATGATGTGAAATTGTTGCATCTTTCTTCCATTTATTAAAAGGCTACATGGGAAGAATTGTTCAGTGAGCAAAATTCACATGAAGGCATTGACCCATATTTGATTAAGGATAGGGGATATCCTTTACTTTTATGATTGATGGTACTACACAAGCAAATTGGTGAAAGGCACTATGTTTTGCATGTTTTATTTAACAAAAAAAAATTTCAAGAAAAAATTCTAGTTGAGAACGGCTTTAATATTTTGAAAAAAACCTTTAGTGAATTAATGATGAAATTGAACTTGAATGTGCTTCTCTTACCTGATGTTGGATGTTGTATTTTACACAACATGATCTTGAATGGGAAGGATGCAAACATTGATGAATAATGGTTCAATTGGAAGCTAAAAATTCGAGATAAAATAAACATGGGGGGATGAAACCAAATTTGGATGATTAAGCAGATGATAAGGGAAGTGAGCACACCTTGTAAAAAGGGGAAATTTCAAGAGTCACCCAAAAATTTGCATTGGACCACTACTTGGGGGACCAAAGACCACAAAATTATAGATGTTGTTGAAAGTATGTTTATAGCTTTGTTTCCATTAATGCTTGACTTTGACATGGTGCACATTGCATCAGAATTGAAAGTTTGAATGTCAAAGAAATTTTTTGAATCTGCATGCCAAATTGATTTTGATTTTTGAATGTCCAAAACTTTTTAGGATTGAACTTATTTATAGTGGCATGACTTCTTCATTTTACATCCATTTCCTCCTCATCATATGAAGATTCAAGTAAGGCTATTGGTGGAGGCATGAATGTCTCATTTGTGATGAATGCATGGCACATAATCATGTTCAAGTTTGAAAGAGCAATCGCCAAGCTTTTACTCATTCGATTCGCCTTCTTATTTTGTGTTTTGTGTTCCTTAAAGGTATGGTTATGTTTAACAATTTTGTAGCACTAATCTTCTCCATTGTCCCCACAAGATTTTTTCAATTTCTCTTTTTAGAATTCATTATAAAAGAATTTTTTTTTTCTTTTTTTTTTCTTAATTGTAGTGTTGTCGTGTGTAAATGTTATAAGAAAATTGAGAAGATCGACCATAGGAGGTTGGTGGCTATTGCTTGGTAATAGGTTCATGTTTTTTGGAGACAAATCCATAACATTTGGATTTTTTAGCACCCCAAGAACATTTGGTATTGGTTGATCTTGAGAGTCATTTGCATTCCTTTGCGATTCAAAATCTTCATTCTCGTCTTGTGTTTCTTGTGCAACTTGTGTAAGTGCTAGCTTGTAGATATCGTCACCATCAACATTGATGTCTTTGGAATGCAATGGAGTATTCACACTCCTTTCCCCTTGAAATAACTCAATCTAATCATAAAATGTTTAGTTGAATTGATGAAATAAATGATACCCTTCCTTCTCTTTAGACACCACATCCCATAAACAAGTATGGTTCTGAATCCCTTTGTGATAATTGGAAACCTTTATATATCAAAATTGAGGGAGTTCCACTTATGTTTGCACATTGTTCCATTTCATGGAAACTTGTTGTTGGTCCTTGTTTGCAGATCTTTAACAATATTCTCCCATCGTTGTGTAACAACCTATAGGAATCATTTGTGCTCGTGGATCAACAAGTTCCTTCATGGTTGTGTGTTTTGCATGTTTATAAAAAATGAGTGTTAACACTTTTGTACACTCTTAGTTGCCATGTCTTTGTCAAGGATTTGTAGATTCTCCATCATTGGCATTACGACTTGCTTTATTGCCACTTCAACCTCTACCTGAACTGCTTGTTGATGTTCTACCATTCAATTATGTTTTTGGTTGCACATTAACTTGAAAGCTTGTTGTTAAAAATTGTGAAGTTATTGTTGGACTTGCCAATTTGTTACTCTTGAATCTGCTTTTGAATACCTTATTGATGCCATCATTCAAAGATCCTACAACTTTTACATGCTTTTTCGAGTTTCAATGCAATAGAGTTTTGTGCTTCAAGATTGGGTGGAATAGTGCTTCTACCTTGTTTCTTCAAGGTTTGACAAAGTTCATTCCTTCAAGATTTGGTGGAGTAGTAGGTTCATGGTGTTACAATGCTAATTTACCAACCTATTTTCAAATTGTTAATTTACTTGTGTTCATAGGGTCGTGAACAAGAGGGAATCTAGGATTTTGAAAAAAAATTACTTTTGCACTTGTGTTTAAATATTGAATTATCACATTTTGATAACTAGGTTATTAATGTGCCAAGGTCCAAATTTTTTAAATAGTACCATGCAGGATGAAGTAGAGGTAATCCTTGACATAGTCCTTAATTTTGCTTTATGTTTTTTATTCCTATACACATTATTGAAAAAAAATTCATTTTTTGAAGTATAATACGTTCGACCATCATTTATTTAAAAAAATGAATCACACACTTTGTGTCCATGTACATCATGAAGAATGACTAGAAAAGAATATGGAAAAGGGGTATAAAAGGGTGATGTTGTGAGAAGTTTTTTTGGTACACCATAAAAAATTTGGACCTGCCACATAGGCAATCCATGTCATCTAATTGCCAATAGACCTTGCTCTATATGAACATTGTTACTTTAAAAATGATTTATCGATTTGTTATTAGTTGGTGTGAATGAATGTTTAGTGAACTTAAAATTTGCACATTGATGGCATGTGGCCCATGCAAAAGACATGCAAAGTGCAAGAAGCTTTTAATGGATGAAGGGTGCACAAATCCAAACATTTAATTAATACATGTTTGACCTTGCAATCTCTTTTCATACCAAGAATAGGAATATTTCCACAACCACAAACCTAAATATATTGATCATTGACCATGGCCATGTGCTTTCTTGATTAGATGTGAAGATTATGAAAAAATCATGTTTGTTAAACAAGTGTTTAATAACACTTGGACATCTATATAACGTATTTATGTGTATGGATCATCAATACACAAAGCTTGGGACAAAGGCATTGATCCCTATATTCTCAAAGATGAAATGACAAAAAATATTTTTTCTAATTGCTCACTTATTCCTTTCAATGATGCGACAATAAAAGAACTATATTTTCAAATTTCTCACTTTCTATGTACATAACATCAAGAAATGCACCCTATGACAAAGGTAATGCTCCCAAAGATATGCAAAAATAAATTACACTTTCAAATTCTTCACTTTTTGTCACAACATTAGTTTTCATTCTTCATTATTGACTTCTTACCTCCATTATTCTTCCTTGAGCATTCATGTGACCATTGTCCAATTTTTCCACTTGAGTTGCATTTGGTCTTGGATTTCAAATCCTCAATGTAGAGTGGATGCAAGCTATAGTGGCTCACATTTGGTGTGGTAATGGCAATTTCTATTGGATGCTTTGTGTTTAAATGCTAATGGTGAATAATTCAATTTTAAGTACATTAAATGATGACTCATTCTAAATAAACAACATGATTATGAAGACATTACACAATTATTTTTTGAGAATAATGCATTCACTATTAATAATGAACTTTTGAAGTAAAAAATATGGACTGGTCAATTGGAGATTGTTAAGAAATTCAAATTTTCATTATGAATTTCACTCCAAATTGTTTATAAGGATTAAAAATGGGTTAAAACATGAAACGATAAAGTTAAGTGTGGAATTCCTTTTTGTGAAACCTTAACCAAATGGTAGTTATGAACTTTTGAAGGGTTAGAATTGGACCTTATTTTCAAAGGTCCTTTTTTAATTGATTTTTTTAGTGTTTGTCAAATTTCTGTGCCCAATTAGTACATAATTGAAATATTTAAATGGGCTTTTCTTTTTGGATTTCCAAAGTGATTTCACCATACCAACTAACAACAATATTTTTCAATATGGGTTTTTCACCTAGTTTTAAGAGATTTTATAAGTGAGTGAAATTGTAGTAGTTAAAGATCACATTAATGAAAGTTTAGAATTTAAAACCATACCCATATGGATAATATATAAAAACATGCTAGGGACTCTTGGGAGTCCTACATTTGCTTTAAATGAACCATTATAGCTTGCATTCACCATGTACTCACTATTCTCCTTTTGATCCTTAAAATTATTATGGTCAATATTCTTGGCATAAAATGCTTTATCAACATCTCTCCTTGTAGTCTCATAGATCATGTTCATCATCTCTTTATTAAACAATATGGAGATAAGGTTTTCCTTGTGCTTTAATATCTAGAAGCCCTCATTCAATGCAATTAACACATGTCTATAACTTGGTGGTAAGCTACATAATATCTTGCTATTGCTAGCATTTTTTGCAAAATTTTCATCAAGATTTACAATTTGTTGTTAGAGATGCTTTATTTTTATATGTGTTTTGCTAGATTATTCCCTCTATTACTTGTAATCATAAAATGTATATTGAAGCATATGGATATTTTCCATAGATGATTGTTCATGTATAAAATTTAGTTGCTCCCATGTTTGTGGCTATCTTGCATTAAATTTCTAAACAAAACATTAGTAAAAAAACGTGAGTAAAAATATAAAGTGCGATATATTAATTGTTGGGCAAAAATTATAAGTTAATTGTTTAAAAAATAAGGTACATTTTATTCAAATAATAAATTTAATTATAATATAAGGCATGTAATAATCTGAAATAATATATTATAATTAATGTATGGTGGTTTTAATATGTATATATGAGAAAATTAGATAATAATAGGGTGATAAAAAATATATTGAACAATTATGTAATACCCCCCCTTAAAAATGGTCATTTGATGCATGTAGATCCCAATCTTTACTTTAAGTGTCCCCCCAAGATTAAATTAACATCTAAAATGTTCCTTATCTACAACTATGCATATCAAATACCTTGTTATATTGTTGTTGTTCTTCCAGACTACCTTATATGGCTTTAGTTTAAGTTTGTGTACCATTCATTATCTCATAGACTTTTTAATCCTCTAGAAGAATATACATTTGGTATTTCCACACTTTTTAATCCTCGAGAACAATATACATTTGGTATTTCTTCACTTTTTTATCCTTTAGATAATCTACATTTGGTATTTCCACACTTTTGTATCCTCTAGAACAATCTACAATTGGTATTTCCACATTTTTTTATCCTTTAGAATGATTTACATTTGGTATTTCCATAGACTAAAAGTATTCACACCTAATGTTAAAATAGTAATAACTGTTTTTTAAGAAAATGTTAAAATAATAACATCCACACTTAATGTTATGGTTACCATTAAAAATGATGTGGCACTTGACATGGCATTCAATGGCAACGCATTGTCAACAAAAGAGGTAAGATAACATAGTGGTAAAATGTCACTAAAGTAAATAAAAAATGAACTATGCAAGAATGTTAAATTGTCTAGCCCAAAATTGACCATGTAAGTCTATGGTAAGTTAAAAGCTTCAAAAAATTTATCCTGTATGAAATCCAAGTGCCATCGCCAAAACTTCTTAGCAAAGTTCCAATTGAAATACAACGTAACTACACATACACCATCACCAAAACTTTTTGACTGCAAGGCAACTACACCTACACCATCATTGGAGCTTTCCAATTGTAATGTGATTGCACATATGTGATTGCCAAAACATTCTTAATTGCAACATTGCCTTCACAAATGGATCAAGAAAGTGCAAATGATTTCTTGGCACATGAAAATGTAGAGAATCCAAGTACCTAGAAATTTCAAGTTCATTAGGTTTATTCAACTTCATTAGCATCAATTCACATTCATTAACACAAAACTTCATATGCAAAAGGTTTGGAGGTTCATGCATTTGAGGATTAGAATGTAGAAGCACAACCAAGAAGTAGAGGTAGACCATGAGGTAGAGGAAGTAGGATCTAGATGAGGTCCAAGAATGTTGTTACTCTTGAAGCATAATCTAAATCCACCTGCGAATCGAACAACGCAAAGAAATCTTGTTAGCAAAATTGGGAGTATTAAGAAGTGATGGCATTAATTCAAGCAAAGCGAGATAAATACCTTGGAGGATTGGACGTGGGTGATCCGAAAGGTCAATTTGAAATTGCAAGTGGTAAGTGGTGAAAGATTGTAGATTCATGAATACAAGTAGGCATTCGTTGTTGCCAAAAAACAATTTTGATTGCAAAGATAAGCGAGGTGCAGTCTACGGAAACTTCGAGCACATTCTTTATTACATGATTTCAATAGGAAACAACATAAGGTATTGTGATTTGACCTTGTAAGAGAAGACAAACTTGAATCATCACAACAAAAGGTGTCGATGTACGCCAAGTGATTTCACTAGATTTTGAGTGAATTCACTGGTCTAGTGAACATGGACTAATGAACTGCACCCACATTTTGTACTAGTGAATGTACCTTACCATTACAACAAATTAATGTAAGAGATGATCGATTCATTCATGGGGAGTCGCCCCATGTTTCATCTTCTACATGTTCGTGATTTCATGGCACTGGATGACTATGTATTTAGAGTTCATTTGTTGTAGCCAGATGTAGATATCACTACAACAACAGGGGGTTATTTTGCGATCCGAATATCATCGCAAACAACAAAGAAAGAAGTTTCCAAAAGCCCGTTGTTGCGAACCATAATTCCTCACAAACTCTGAAGCTTTTGCGATACCATAACATTCGTACCCGTACAATCGTAAATCCTTTGCAACTCTGGAACTTGATATAATCGCAAAACTTTCCGATTGTAATTGCTTCTATACATTGTTTGCGATTAACATTGCATCAGAAACTATTTGCAACACACCCATCACCGCAACAACTTAACGAATCAACTCAAAAGTCTATCGGTTTTCGATATAAGATCTAACGCAAACTTTTTGGGATTCTCAAAATGCCGTTAAAAGTTTGCGAAACTTGATACAATCGCAAAACTTTCCGATTGTAACTACTTCTATACATTGTTTGTGATTAACATTGCATCAGAAACTATTTGCAACACACCCATCACCGCAACGACTTAGCGAATCGACTCAAAAGTCTATCGGTTTCCGATATAAGACCTAATGCAAACTTTTTGGGATTCTCAAAATGCCGCTAAAAGTTTGCGAAACTTGATATAATCGCAAAACTTTCTGATTATAACTACTATACATTGTTTGCGATTAACATTGCATAAGAAAATATTTGCAACACACCCATCACCGCAACGACTTAGCGAATCGACTCAAAAGTCTATTGGTTTCCGATATAAGATCTAACGCAAACTTTTTGGGATTCTCAAAATGCCGCTAAAAGTTTGCGAAACTTGATACAATCGCAAAACTTTCTGATTATAATTGCTTCTATACATTGTTTGCGATTAACATTGCATCAGAAACTATTTGCAACACACCCATCACCGCAACGACTTAGCGAATCGACTCAAAAGTCTATCGGTTTCCGATATAAGATCTAACACAAACTTTTTGGGATTGTCAAAATGCCGCTAAAAGTTTGCAAAACTTGATACGATCGCAAAACTTTCCGATTGTAACTGCTTCTATACATTGTTTGCGATTAACATTGCATCAAAAACTATTTGCAACACACCCATCATCGCAATGACTTAGCGAATCGACTCAAAAGTCTATCGGTTTTCGATATAAGATCTAACACAAACTTTTTGGGATTGTCAAAATGCCGCTAAAAGTTTGCGAAACTTGATACAATCGCAAAACTTTCCGATTGTAACTACTTCTATACATTGTTTGCGATTAACATTGCATCAAAAACTATTTGCAACACACCCATCACC
>Ga0209208_10013088_pt1 | contig 10409 bp, 7 predicted proteins | sample S1TSphfallax_3_FD_187694 | JGI IMG/M metagenome (GOLD analysis project Ga0209208, IMG submission 187694) | Host-associated microbial communities from peat moss isolated from Minnesota, USA - S1T2_Fd - Sphagnum fallax MG (SPAdes) (version 2) | ecosystem: Host-associated > Plants > Peat moss >... | reverse complement strand
CGTCAGCTCGTCCATCAGCGCCAGCGGGCCAAGCGCGAAGCCGGCCTGGCGCGCGGCATTGTCGATGAAGGCCGGGGCAATACCGTCGCCCACCATGCCGATGCTCTCGAACAAATAGGCGGTGATGACGCGGCTGGTGAAAAACCCCGGCGCGTCGTTCACGATAATCGGGGTCTTGCGAAGCAGCTTGATGTAGTCGAGCGCATGGGCAAGCGTCTCGTTCGATGTGGATGTCCCGCGAATGACCTCGACCAACGGCATGCGTTCGACGGGGGAGAAAAAATGTAGCCCGATGAAACGCTCCGGCTGCGCAACGCCCTCGGCCAGTTTGGTGATCGGCAGGGCCGAGGTGTTGCTGGCCAGCAATGCACCGCCTTGCATCACCGCCGCAAGCTTTGCGTAAACCTTCGATTTAACCTCAGCGTCTTCGAACACCGCCTCGACGACGAGATCGCACTCAGCCAGGGCGGCATAATCTGCGGTCGGCCTGATCCGCGCGAGGGCGGCAGCCGCGCGCTCAGCGCCCAGCTTGCCGCGCTCCACCCGCTTGGCATAGGCGGCCGCAATCCGCTGCTGGCTCGCGATCGCCTGCTCGGGGCTCAGATCGATGAGCACGACATCGAGCCCGGCATCGGCCGAGACCTGCGCAATGCCGGCCCCCATCAGCCCGGCGCCGATGACCCCGACGGATTTCGGCTGAAGGGTGGGCACATCCTTCGGCCGGCCGGCCAGCTTGTCGCATTCGCTTTTGGAGACAAAACTATTGCGCATGATGTTGCGCGCCACCGGGTTGAGCAGCAATTTGGTGAATTGCCGCGCTTCGATGCGCAGGCCCGCGTCCATCGGCACTGCCGTGCCCTGCGCCACGGCATGCAGCAAGGCGATCGGCGCCGGCAGATTATGCTGCGTCTTCACGGATATCGATGTCGCCATGGCGTTGAAAAAACTCGTGATGCCGGCATTGAAGAACCCGGCTCCGCCTGGCACTGTAAAATATTTCTGGTCCCATGGCTGCACCGGGTCGCCTTTTGTCAGCACCCAGTTCCGGGCGGCTTCAAGCAAATCCCCAACCGCCACCACCTCATGCACCACCCCAAGCGTTTTCGCCTGCGGCGGCGACAATAGCTTGCCGTCCAGCAGCAGATCGACGGCGGCCTTGATGCCCAGCAGCCTTGGCAATCTTTGCGTCGCGCCGGCGCCCGGAATCAGCCCGATCGTCACCTCCGGGCAGCCCAGGATGAGTTTCGGAAGATCCGCCACGACCCGGAAATGACAGGCCAGTGCAAGCTCCAGGCCGCCGCCGAGCGCGGCGCCGCTGATGGCCGCGGCAAACGGCTTGCCACTGGTCTCCAGCCGGCGCAGGACCGCGCTGAAGGGCGTTGCGATGCCATGGTAGACCTCCGCGGCCGTGCCCAGAGACTCAAAACCGGCGACCATGCCATGAATATCGCCGCCGGCCATGAAATCGGCCTTGGCGGAGGTGATCACAGCACCTTTAATCGCGTCATCAGCCGCGATGCGCGCAACCGCCGCGTCGAGTTCGCGGCCAAGCTCCAGCGTCGCGAGATTCATTTTTTTGGCCGGCGTATCGATGGTCAGGATCGCCACACCGTCGGCGCCGAGCGCGAAGTTCAAGGTCTCCATCACCCCAGCCTTTCGATGATCGTCGCGGTGCCCATGCCAAGGCCGACGCAAAGCGTGACGAGTGCCGTGGTCTTGCCGGAGCGTTCGAGCTCATCGACGACGGTGCCGAGCAGCATCGCACCGGTCGCACCCAGCGGGTGGCCCATCGCGATGGCCCCGCCATTCACGTTGATCCGGTCATGCGGGATGTTCATCTCATCCATGTACCAGAGCACGACCGATGCGAATGCCTCGTTCAGTTCGAACAGATCGATATCGGCCAGCGCCATACCGGCGTTTTTCAAGACTTTTTCGGTGGCCGGAATCGGCCCGGTGAGCTGGATCGTCGGGTCCGATCCGGCAGAAGCGAAGGCGCGTATACGTGCGCGCGGTTTCAGGCCAAGCCGTTCGCCGGCATGGCGATTACCGAGCAGCACGCCGGCCGCGCCATCGACGATGCCGCTGGAATTGCCGGCGGTGTGATGATGCTCGATTTTGAAAACCTCAGGATAGCGCAGCAGCGCTACCGAATCATACCCGCTTGCCTCGCCGAGCTGCGCAAAAGCCGGCTTCAGCGCGGCCAGCGATTCAGATGTGGTATCCGGGCGGGGGTGCTCATCGCGTGCCAAAAGCACCAGGCCGAGTTCGTCGGTCACCGGCAGGACGGCGCGAGAAAACCGGCCCTCATCCCAAGCGCGCGCGGCGCGCGACTGGCTGGCCAGCGCATAATCATCCAGCGTCTCGCGCGAAAACCCTTTGAGCGTGGCGATCAGATCCGCGCCGATGCCCTGAGGTGCGAGAAAATTCTGATACACCAGGCGCGGATCGCTGTACCATGCGCCGCCATCCGCACTCATCGGCACGCGGGACATCGATTCGACACCTCCCGCCACGATCAGCCCGGCCTGACCCGCCATGATTTGCGCCGCCGCCAGATTGATCGCATCCAGCCCGGACGAGCAGAAACGATTGATCTGGATGCCCGGCACGCTGGGTGCGCAGCCCGCCGCCAGGGCGGCGGTGCGCGCGATGTTGCAGCCCTGCTCGCCGGCCGGGGTCACGACGCCGAGAATGACATCATCCAGCGCATCGTGCGACAGCCCGTTGCGGGCGGCCAAGGCGCGCAGGACCTGCGCCGCCAGTTCGACCGGCGCCACCTCGTGCAGCGCGCCGGTGGCTCGGCCCTTGCCGCGCGGCGTGCGCACATGGTCGTAGATGAAGGCCGTCAGGGCGCTCACCGCTTCGCCAGCTGAATGCCGGCTTTTTCCCGGTCCCAGGTGGCGGCGGTGCAGCCTTCATCACGCAGCTGATATTTCAGGATCCGGCCGACCGGGTTGCGCGGCAGCTCGGCGCGGAATTCGATGAACCGCGGCACCGCGAAATACGGCAAGCGGTCAACCGCCCAGAGGCACAAGGCTTCCTCGGCGAGCTCACTGCCGGGCTTCAGCACCGCCGTGACTTTCACATCGTCTTCGGTCAGCTCCGACAACACGGCATGCACCGCGACATCCTCGATCGCCGGATGCGCCCGGAATGTATTTTCCATCTCGAAGCTCGAAATATTCTCGCCGCGCCGGCGCAGGTAATCCTTCTTGCGATCCAGGAAGTAGAAGAATCCATCCGCATCGAATTTGCCGATATCGCCGGTATGCAGCCACAAATTTCGCATGATTTTCAGCGTATCCGCAGGGCGTTTCCAGTAGCCTTCGAACATCACGTGCGGCTTGCGCGGCCGGCAGATCACCTCGCCCGCTTCGCCGGGGGGCAGTTCATTATCGTCATCATCGACGATCATCACTTCAAAATCCTCACCGCGCTTGCCCGACGAATCCGGTGCGGGCGTGACCCCATGGGCCAGGGTGGTGATCACCGAAGCTTCACTGATGCCGTAGGAGTTCACGCCCATATGCTGCGTACCGAAACGCCTGCGCCACTTATCCTGCAAGCCGGCCGGAAACGGCGTTCCGAGGACGACGCGCAACTGCCCAAAACAGCTTGGCATCGCTTCGTGGTCCGGCGCCTCCGCCAGCAGCGGTACCATCGAACCCAGTAGGCTGACAATCGTTGCCTTGGTGCGCGCCATTTCCGGCCAGAAATTCGAAACCGAGAAGCGTTTATACACCGCGGCCTTGCCGCCGGTCAGCAGGCTCGCGAGGATTGTCGTCGACGTCGCGTTCATGTGAAACAGCGGCAGCGCGGTCCATTGCACATCTGCCTGCGTACGCCCGGAGGCGCGGATGATCTGCCGCGCCAGGTTGATCGCGTAGTTATGGCTGATCATGCAGCCCTTGGAAGGCCCGGTGGTGCCCGCCGTGTAGATCAGCATCGCGAGGTCACCAGGCTTAACCGTCACCGCCGGCGTCTGCGCATTGTCCGAACGGTGCGCGTCCAGCGCATCGAGCCGGAACCCGGAGACACTCCCCGAAGGTGCGGCGCCGCGGTGGAGGAGCACTCTGAGCGTCTCCAGCCCTTCGGCGATGAGCATGACACGCTCGGCATAGTCGCGCTCCGCGATGACGACGGCGGCAGCGGCATCGTTGAGCTGATGACGCAGGAATTCACCTTTGTACGCGGTATTCACCGGCACGCTGATGGCGCCCAGTTTATTGATCGCGAACCAGATCAGGATGGCATCCAGGCTGTTATCCAGGATCGTCGTGACGGTGTCGCCGCGCGATACGCCGAGTGCTGCCAGACCATGGGCGATCCGGTTGGCCTCCCGATCGACTTGGCCGAAGGTAAATTCACCACCATCGATATCCAGGAAAACCTGGTCAGGCCAGTCGCGTGCGGCGCGCGAGACAGCATCGGTTATGGTGTCCTGGGATGCGGGATTCCAGCCACTGGTCACGTTCAAACGACGTCCTCCATTCAGATTACGCGAAACTTTATCCCTGCCCGTTCCAGGTCAGCGGCAGGGAATCAACACCGAACACGACACCGCCATGCATGCGCACATCCGCGCCTGGTTTGACTTCAAAATGCGGGACCCGGTTCACCCACTCCTCGATTGCAATCACAAGTTCGCGGCGCGCCAAATGCGACCCGATGCAGCGATGCGGCCCAAAGGAAAATGCGACATGCCGGTTTGGCACGCGTGCGAAATCAACGGTCTCCGGCTGCTCAATCTCTTCAGCGTCGTAGCTTGCGAAGGTCATGTAGATCGCGATGCAGTCGCCCTTCTTCATCTTGACGCCGCCAAACTCGGCATCCGCGGTCAGAAACCGGCTAACCATAACGACCGAGTGCACGCGCAGCAATTCCTCGACGGCATCGGGGATCAGCGCATTATTCTCGCGCAGCAAACGCTGCTGCTCGGGATGTTCGGCCAGATATTTGAAGTAGAAGCCCAGCGAAGATGCCACCGTATCCAGGCCGCCGACAAACAGCAGATAGCAGATGCCGAGAATTTCATCGTCAGTCAGCATCTCGCCGTCGACTTTCGCCTGCACGGCAAAGCTGATCAGGTCATCCACCGGGTGCTCGCGCCGCGCCTGCGCCAAATCACGCAGATAATCCCGGATCGCGGCGGCAGCGCCGATGCGCGCCTCCATGGTCTTGCCCTGCAGGAGCAGCTCCTCCCATTCGAGCACTTTATCAAAGTCTTCGGCCGGCAAGCCCATGAGCTGCAGGAAAATCAGCACCGGAAACGGCCGGCCGAAATCCTGCATGAACTCACAATCCGGCTTTGCCTTCAGCGCCTCGATCAGCGCGATGCACGACTCCCTGACGCCGTCCTGCATCTTTGCAATCTTGTTGGGTGCAAACAAAGGGTTCAGCAAAGCCCGGAATTTCGTATGCGCAGGCGGGTCCAGCTCGAGCGGAATCATATCCCAGCTCTCGCCCAGCAAACGGGAGAACCCTGAAACGCCCTTGCTCGAAAATAGCCCCGGGTTTTGCAATGCCGCCCGGATATCTTCGGCCCTGGTCAGAACCCAGGCCCCTGTCGGGTTGGAAAAATGCACAGGCGTATAAAATATCCGCGCCTTCTCCTTGAAACTGCGCATAACCGTGAACGGATCATCCATCGGTCCGGAGACACGCAGCATATCGTACGGAACGACCAGCTCCTGGGGAATATGGGATGGCACGGTCTGCGTCCCAACGCGGGCGGCTTCATCAATCAGCATCTTGCACCGCCCCGCTCCGTTTTTTGTTGCGCCGTTCTGCGCGCTCGGCCTTCGTCGCCTCTGGAAACGTCGGATCTACCTCTGGCTTGACCTGCGGTACGGCCGGCCTTGCATAGCCAAGCAGATCGATTACCAGTGCGCCTTTTCCATCGGCAAACAAATATTTACTGGCCTCACTCAGATGCTTACGCCAAAAATCCTCGGCCTTCTCGAAATCATGCTGTTCGATTATATCGATTAGCCTTTGCAGCGAACGCTGGTTCTTCTGCTGCAGATCGGTCCAGACCTCGCCGCGCAGCTCGCCCGTCCGGACCTGGTGCTTCTCCAGAACCTCATCGACAAGCCGGACCAGCAATGAGATCGTGACGTTGCCCGTGAGCCCAATCATGAATTCACGGAATTCGCTGATGGCATGAGCATACGCGCTGGCTGAGCCGATCGTCTTGCTGGCCGCCGCCAAGCGTTCGCGCAATGCCGCCACCTGGGCGGGGCTCGCGACGCGGGCCAGATCGCCCACCGCCGGCGGTTCCAGAATCGCACGGGCCCGATACACATCCTCGACCTGTGCGCCGCGGTCCTGCAAAATCAAACCGAAATGCCGAGCCGTCACTTCCAGAGTCGGGCGCTTGACCGTGGCACCGCCAAGGCCGCCGCGGCGCACCACGATCAACGCTTCCGATTCAAGAATCCGCAAGGCTTCGCGCAGTGAAGGGCGAGAGATATTGTAGCGCTGCATAAGTTCCGCTTCCGGCGGCAGCGCATCACCCTCATTGAGCTCGCCGGCCATGATGCGGCGACGGACATCACCCGCCATCAATTCCGGTAATTTCGGCGCACGCAAAAAATTCGTTCTGTCGGGCTGCGCCGTGATCTGGGAAGCAGGGGCCGTTGTCGTTTTCTTCTTCATTGCCAAATCGAGCGTTCCATTCATGCAGGAGTGGTCTCAAGGGCATCTTTGTAGGAGGCATCACCGCCGTTCACAACCGGAACGGCAGCGCCGGGCGGATCCCAAATCTGCGCCGCCGCCACCGCGGCATGCCAGGGTGCGCCGCCGGCTTCGAGGCTGAGCGCATGCAGCCGTAAGGTCCAGGCATACAGGCCCGCTTCCAGCGTAAAGCCCTGCGCGCCGCTCAACTGGTGCGCCTCAAGACACATTTTGCGCGCTGCATCCGCCGCGTAGTAGGCGGCCATCGCCGCCGCCTCAGGGCGGTCATTCCATGCCGCTTCGAGTGCCAGATGCCGCGCGGCCTCCAAGGTGACGGCCAATTCGGAAAGCCGGTGCTGAATCGCCTGGAACGCGCCGATCTTGCGGTCGAACTGCTCGCGCTGGGAAAGATAGGCCACCACATAGGCCAGCGCACCGGCCAGCGCGCCGGTCATCTCTCCGGCCAGGCCAAGCTGCCAGCGCCGCAATATCAGATCGGCCGGAAAACTGCCGATCGCGGAATTCTTGGGCGGCGCGTCAATTCGGGCGAATGGATAGCCGTAATGGGTCGATTCCGGCTTTGCCTCGCCTGGCGCAACCTCGAATATGTCAGCCTGGGTCGCACCAAGCACCACCAAAAGCTGCGCCTGCGCGGCAAACCTCACGGGAGCCGACTTGCCCGACTGCTTTACCGCGATCGGCCGGCTAGGATGCTCTGGCGTGACGACAGAGCCTAGCATCGCCTGCGCGCCGATCGCGATCATCCCATTGGCCCTGGAGATATCATGGATCGCCAGCATGGCCTGCACGCGCCCCTGCGGCCCCTGCGCCGCGAGAGAAAGAAACCCACCATCCGCCAGCGCATTCAACAGCTCCGCATCCAGCGTCGCCTTGCCGTATTCCGGCACTGCAGGCCGATGCGCCGCGAGCAGGCTGCTCAATTGCTCCAGACGGCGTTTTTCGGATGCGTTGAGGTCAAGATCCACGGCTCACACTCCCTTAGGCAAATGAAGCCATAGGCGGGAAATCAGGTTCAGCTGCATTTCATAGCTCCCGCCACCAAGGCCCGCGATCATCGAGGTGCGGAATTCGCCATCAGCGATTGAGCCGCTAACGAGACTTTCTTCCGCCAGTAAATCAACCACGAGATCGGCGACAGCGCGTTCGGCGCGCACGATGGCGGCCCGCCCGACATAGGCGTCAGGCCCGGCACTCTGCCCGGTTGCCCGGCTTTGCCGCACTTTGTAGGAAAGCAGGCGCGCGGCGTTGCAGGCGGCACGCGCCTCGACCGCGCGCGCCCAAGCGCCGCTGTCCAAATCCCCGCCTTTATCTTGTAAAATTTTTAAAACCCGATCGAGAACGATTTCCGCCCGTGCGAAGCGCGGCGTGCCGACTCGCTCATCAGACAATGCATCGCGAACAATACTCCAGCCCGCATCTTCCTCACCAAGCCGGTACGCGGCTGGGACCTTGACGCCCTCGAAGGTCAAACGATGGATCACATGCACATCGAGCATCGTCGGGATCACTTCGACCCGAATCCCCGGCGTCGACATCGGAACAAGAAAGATGGAGATGCCAGACTCCGAAGTCCTGGTAAGCAGAAAACAGAATTCAGCCTTGGATGCGTAAGAGGTCCAGACTTTCTCACCATCAATGATATACGAATCGCCTTCGCGCCGCGCCGATGTTTTCATAGCCGCCAGATCGGAGCCCGCCTCGACCTCCGAGAAACCCTGACACCAGAGTACATCGCCCCGCGAGATCCGCTTCAAATGCTGCAGTTTCTGCTCTTCAGACCCCGCCTTGATGATCGCCGGGCCGATCCAATTGACGTTCATATATTGTGATCCGCGCGGCTCGCCGGCTGCCCACATCTCTTCGCTCAGGATTGCAAACATCCAGGCCGATGCACCGCTACCGCCATACTCGACCGGCCAGTGCGGAACCAGCCATCCTTTGTCAGCCAGTTTGCCACAAAAATCGATGCTGGTCTGCGAATATGGGTCTTCTCCCGGCACCAGATCGGTAACGTTTTTGTCTAACTCGGCGCGGATGAACTGACGAATGTCCTGCCGGAATTGACTTTCTGTTTCGCTCCACCCGAAATCCATGTTCTTTCCATGATCATATAGTTGATCTATATTATCACTCTTAATGAAGAACCGTCAATCGGTTTGAGTGCTCAAGCGTCGGAGTTTGACTTGACGCAAGCTGACCCGCTTGTCTTTGCCCGCGGCCATGGTCACCAACCGTGTCATCAGCCATCAAACTTCATGATCCCTGAGCAGGACCATTCCGCCGCATTGGGGGCCACTGGAAACTGCGACGACAGCACAGCGTGGCGTGCCTGCCTGGCGCGCCCCAGCCCCGCCGCGCAGTTGCAGCACCGCCTCGGCCAGAAAAGACAGACCGTGTAGCCGACCTTCCGCCAGCTGGCCGCCTGTCGTGTTCAGCGGCAGGCGGCCGCCCGGACCGATCATCCGCCCCTCATCCAGCCAGGCGCCGGCCTCACCGTATTTGCAAAACCCGAGGGCCTCGATCCACGTCAGAGTCATGTAGGTGAAGCCGTCATAGAGCTGTGCCAGGTCGATTTCCGCCGGTCCCAGACCGGAGCGCGCCCATAGCCGCTCAGCGCATTGCGGCGCTCCGCCATAAAGGAAATCATCGCCGAAAATCCAATCGCCGCCGCCGGTCGCCTGGGCATGCGCCGCGACGCGGACAAGCCGATTCGGCAGGTCGCAGGCGCGTTCCGCGGTGGTGACGACAACCGCGCAGGCGCCGCTCACCGGGTAGTCGCAATCCAGCAGCCGCAGCGGGTCGCACAGCATTTTTGCGTCGAGATATTCCGTCATCGTCAGCGCCTTTTGCTGGACCGCCCGCGGGTTCAACGCTGCCCAGCGCCGGGCGTTCAGCGCGATGTGACCGTAATCTTCCGGTCTTCCGCCATATTCGAATTGCCGGCGCGCCATGCGCATGGCCATTGCCGGAATGATGCCGAACATGCCGAACGGCGCCACCAGCTCGTCATGCATCGGCGAGCCGCCGGCTTGCAGCACCGGGTCGCCAGTGGCCGAGCCCGTATTGCCCGCCTGTTGCCCCATCCCCCGGAACGCCAGCGCCGTTTCGCACGCACCGGAGGCCACCGCATCCACCGCCGCCAGCGCTGCTGCGAGGCCAGAGGCGCCGGTGCCCATGATATCGGCGTAGGCCGCCAAATCCCTGGTGCGCAGGACGCGTTGGATGTAGTGGCATTTCGGCGATTCATGGCCGATCTGGTATTCGAAAATCCCGTCGATATCCTGAGCACTCAATCCGGCATCGCCGATGGCGGCGAGGCAGGCATCGGTGGTGAGCGCCTCAACGCTGGGGCTAGGGCCGCGGTGAACGCTGGAATAACCGATTCCGGCGATCGCGACAGGTCGGCCGCGCGCACTCATCGGCCGGCCTCGGCGGCGACCGGCTGAAACAGGACCAGCCCATACGCTCCCTCCGGGACGATTACCGGCTCGACCGGAAGGCCGATGCGCACAGCCTCCGGCGCTGCGTTGACCACCCGCGAAAGGATTTTCAGCCCGGCCTGCTCCGGCAATTCCACCAGCGCGACAACGTAAGGAATTTCAGCGGCGAAGCCGGGGTGGAACGCCCGGCGCACGATGGTGAAGCTATACACCATGCCACGCCCGCTCATCCGCGCCGCCACCAGCGCACGCGCCGCACAGCGAGGGCAG
>Ga0209208_10013087_pt1 | contig 10410 bp, 6 predicted proteins | sample S1TSphfallax_3_FD_187694 | JGI IMG/M metagenome (GOLD analysis project Ga0209208, IMG submission 187694) | Host-associated microbial communities from peat moss isolated from Minnesota, USA - S1T2_Fd - Sphagnum fallax MG (SPAdes) (version 2) | ecosystem: Host-associated > Plants > Peat moss >... | reverse complement strand
GAAAAGTTTAAAAAAAAAACCAAAAACATGAACCAAGGAAGTATTTGGTAGATTGTAGTGTGTGCATGTATATGTAATGGATATATATTTGGTGTAATAAAATGATTACATTATCCTTCACATCAATCCCTATCCCAGCAGCGAACGCAATGGGTACACGCTAGTGATTATTAATGATCATTGGTTTCAACTTGGGCCATCTTGCTCAAGTTACTGTTTTTTTCTTTTGATCTTTGCATGTAAAATGAATGTTTATGGTTTAATTTGCAGCACTTCTTGGATGTCTTCCTTTCAAAGACCATGTTCAACATACTTGCTTCACATATTGCTTTTTTCTTGGATCATCATTAAGAGAATGTTTTTAATAATGCATTCTTTCAAAAAGTTCTAATTGGTGATCATACTTTGGCTTCTTTCTTGGGTTTGACCTAAGTCAGTTTTACCAAGATTCATGTTCGCAAAAAAAAAAACAGCTTGTTCATTCCTCTACAATTGAGGTTTCAAATTTTGCTTCCCACTTAATTTTGGGGTTTTCCATTGAAATTGGAAGGTTTAGGGTGGTATACCAATCCAAGACATTTTGTTCTATTGTTGTTTTGTGCTTTTTGATTTTCATCTTTTGTTAATACTGAATTTGGGTGCTTCTTGAATTCACAAAACTGCTTGATTTTTCTGATTATTAATTATTGTCGTCAAACATCTTCAACAGCAACACAACTTCTATTGATTATTCATTTACTAACAAATGGTATTCTTCAGTTTTGGTCTCAATTTGTTGTTCAAGTGCTTCTTTTTGCACTGCAAACATCACACATTTTTTTTTTCATTTCTCTGCTTGTTTGGTTTATTTAAAGTCTATGGCAAATCGTGGTTCAATCATTCACCCAAAGACAAAAAAAACACACTCTTTCACAACCCTTTTTTTTCCTTTTCAAACACGTGTGTTTAGTGCATATATGGGTGTGCATGTGTGAGCTGGTGGTGCACAGTGCGAACAACCTTTTTTTCCCTTCCTTTTCCACCACGTGTGTTTGTTTTGGTGCATATGTATATGCATGTGTGTGCTGGTGCACGGTGTGTACTTCTTCACGACCTTTTGGTGGTTCTTCATCGTCGTCATCATCATCATCATCATCTTTTCTAGTAACTCGTTTTCGTCTTCCAGAATCACCACATTTCCTGGAACTTCAACCATCCTTTCCATTCCAGTTCCAAACTTTGAAGTGCACTGGAAATGATGTATGAGGAAAATTGGATGTAAGGGCTTGGAGCTTCTCATTCACAATATTATGCTTCCGGTTTAATATCTTCTTACTTACTACACAAATCACAAATCATGTTGCTTTTCATCGTGCTTCATGAAGCATGAAACTAAGCTCAGTGATAGATTAGCTTATCCTACTACAAAATGCAAGCTATTTCACAAAAACAGGGGATTTCCCTTTTTTATTATAATCAATGTCTAAGTCCTTCCTCTGTTGTTTTTGTCCTTTGAGAATTTAATAGAAAACATTGGTACGAAATCAAGCTAGAGTTTTTTACTCACAACTTCGTAGCAAAATGGAGGCTTGGGAATCTTTTTTTTTTCCATAAAACTCTTTAATGAAATGAAAGGGACTGAAAAATCTAATAGAAATATATTTTGTCAAGGAAATGAAGGACGTTTGAGAATATTCAAAAAACTCTTTCTAAAAGAGAATCAAAAGGCTTGAGAAATGTGATCAAAACTTTTATAAACAAAATGCAGAAGGGATTTGAGTATCTAATCAAAAACTTTGTAACAAATGAAGGACACTTTGAAAATCTACTTAACATTCTTTTGTCCACAAAATGAAAGGAGGCTTCTTCTAAAAAAAGCCAATAAAATTTTTTGGGAGACAAAATAAAGGAGGAGGCTTGAGAAATCTAATGAAAAACCAAAGAGACTAAAGAAATATAATTATAATATAAAAAAAACTATGTAAACATGAAGAAATGAATGAGACTGGATTAAAAAAACTTTTGTAAACAACACGAAGAAGAAGAAGAAGGTTTAAGAATCTAGCGAAAAAACTTTTGTAAACAACAAAATAAAGAACTGGATTTAATTAAGAATCTAATCAAAAAGTTTGTAAACAAAATGAAGGAGACTTTAAAGCTAGAATCTAATCAAAAACTTCGTAAAACAAAATGAAAGAAGGCTTGAGAACATCTGTATTCAAAACCCTTTGGAAGGGCAACGCGAAAGCAGAAGGATCGAAAGAGTTTTTAAGGACTGGAGAGAGAAGAAGGAAGAAGAAGAAAACGAACAAGAACAAAGCGAAGCCTTTCGTATCTTCAACTACGACTACTACTGTCGGTAATTGAAACATACATGGTTATACATACTCAACAGTCAACAAGTAGAAGATGAAGAATGCCAATTTTTTTCGCTGCTTTTGATCGCCATTTTCGTTGCAGTTGGACTTGGGCGGAATATTCCGCATCTGTTCGTCACACAACACCACACACGTGGAGGTTGTTCAGGTTCCCCACGCGGTAGTCAAACCCCTTCTTTGTTTGATTCAGACGACGCTACTTAAATGAGCATACCTCACTCATGACGAAGACTCATGAGTATCATCACATCGTCAAAATGCTGCTTGGGCCGTTGTTGTTGTTGTTAATGTTTTGTTGTTGCGGCTGCTCAGCTTCTCCGCTTTCAGCCATCAACAAGTTGCTTCTGAGCATTACTACTGGTAGCTAGCTAGCTGCAGTGGAAAGAAAGGGAATTATGGCATGGAATGAAGTGAGCGAAGTGGATTCCTCCAAAGGCATTTACACAGTTTGTGGCAAACTATGGCTTGGTATGTATGTCTGTAATTTGTATGTGTGCGAGTTATATATGCTTGCTTTATTGCTTGCCCACACTAGACACAAGAGCATCCCATTTTTAGATAGCTTTTATGGTCGTGGTTTGTAGCAAACGTCGGTGTGCTGTGTGGGTAGTATGATTCGCAGTCGAATTCTAGGTTTTGGGTTCTGCGGAAGTTTGGGTTTTCGTTTTACGAAAATTGGAATCGGATACGTGAGTGATAAGTAGTGTGGTAGAGCTGCTTTGTATTACGTGTTGTTACTTGTCTAGATTTGTTGGCGTGATTCTCGTTTCATTATTGCTCCTTTTGTTTTGTTGCAGTTGGACCGAGGTACAAATTGCAAGGGCACATAGGCTCAGGCACATATGGTGATGTGTGTAAAGCACTTGACCTGGAGTTTAACCAGATCATTGCTCTCAAGGTGCAACATCCTCTCTGCTCCACACTCCCACACCCCACCCCACCTTTGACCCTGGGAATTTTAGAGGCAGAAATGCTTGCACAGCTACATGCCTGGTTGTAGGATGGAAGGTTTTTGGCAGGGCTTGGTTTCGTGCACATCAAGTGATGCAAGAGTACTCTTTGTCTTAGTTTGCACAGGAGTATTCTCAACCTCTCTCTTCATTCCTGATTTCATCATCAGCAATGAACCTAGATTTACAATCAAAACTCTGTTCAGCCTCTTGGCTTGTGAACTCACATCCTTGTTTTAGTGGATACTGACTATGAAAACTGAAATGGGTCACAGCAAGGGGACCTTTTAATTCATGCAGAACAAAGTTGATGGATTGTTTAGCAGAGCAGGTCTCTTGATGTATTTGTAGTCTCAGGCTGACAGAGGTTTTGTTGTGCTGGTGACTGATTGCAGAGGGTGCCAGATATATTTTACTGCCACATGCTGGCAAAGCGGGTGCTGCGGGAAGTTTGCATAATGCGGCGCCTCTGTCACCCCTACATAATATCGTGTAAGTTGTGTCCATGAAAGTATTTTGGAGTCTAATTTGCAATGTTTGAATTTGCAAAGGTGAGTAATGGATCAAATAAAGGAGGCTAGGCCCTGATCAAGCAGCAGAGATATGACAAAATCTGTGTTGCCATGTGATTGGTGAGTAGAGCTGATAGAGGATTTCTTTTGGAACCTTGTGGGTGGAATTGTGTGAACATGAAATGATGGCAAATTGGCATTTGGTAATGCATGCAGTGACAAATGTGTTCACAACACCAAATTTGGAAATCTCAGATTCAACAGATCTGTATATTGCCACCGAATTTGCTGAGTGGTGCAAATCTTATCCCTGATTGTTGGGTGTGGAATGTTGTTATTGGAGATGGTCTCTTTCCACTTGGGATCTGTATTTTGCTCAGGAGGAAGGTTGAATTAGACTTCAGGGTAGGTGTGGAAGAAGTTCAGGTAATGGCATGCAAGCAGAGCATCATATTGGGTTGTGTAGAATTTTTGATGCTAACTTCAGAAGCCACATTCTTCCTTGCAGTGGGGATTTGAACCACCAGAATGAGCCATTAACACCCGGGGCTCTGAGGCTCCTAATTTGGCAACTGCTTGTGGCTGTTCAATACATGCATTCATGTCATGTATGGCACAGGTATGTCCTTTGAAATCTCTCAACCCTTCTTGTGCTTCACACCATCGAAAACTATGGTAAGGAGCATAACTGGTAAGCATTGTCTTTTATCTTCCTGCTTGGTCATGACCTGTAGGTGGGGGTGCTAGCAAGGGCAATGCACTTCATAAGGAGAAGAATCAAACAAAAGGGTGAAATGGTGGTTGACTGAAGCTGAACAGTTAGGGATTGTATTTGGTGGCAGGGACATCAAGTCTGAGAATCTACTTCTAACAGCCAAAAAGGGTGTGAAGGTGTGCGATTTTGGACTTGCCCGTTCAGCTCTAGAGGTGAGGAGATCCTCATACAGCGAGCAAACAGCAATGTTGTGACTCATATGAAGACAAGTAATTGTTCTGTGCGGGAATTGACAAAGTGGTACCATGTAGCTGCATGTTGGAGGATGAGACGGAGACAAGAATATGTTTAGCAGGGCCTAAGTTGGTCCTATATTGCCTATTAATGCAGACATCAACTGCACTGGAGCCCAAGCCAACTGGCAGAAGAGCAGGGAGAACCAAGAAACCCATGCTGGTCCGACAGTATACAAAGATGGTGAGTGCTTTCATGACATTAGGTTGAGATTTCAAAATGCTGGCCACTGTAGTTGTGCTCTCCTGTTGTGATTTGCCTTTAGATTTATGCTGAACATGTATCTTCTGACTTTGTTGGTCTGCAAAGTGAAGGAAGCACATATGTGAGTTTTTGGTGTAATGGTACTGGGTTTCATGTGCTACCAAAAGGCAATAAGTGTAATGGGTTGTTAGCCAACTAGCACCTGTATGAGTGTGATCTATGGTCAGGACTCAACAAAAATATTGGTCCATGGTCTAGTATTGGAGTTTCAGCAAACAGAGAAGAAATTTTAGCTTGGGATTGCATCAATTGTGTGAAGATTTCAACACCCTTTTCTCTGTTTCGGTTGTGTCAATTGCAAGGAATTAACAATCTTTCATTCTGCAGGTGGTCACACCAAGCCACCGTGCACCAGAGGTGGTAATGTCTCAGGGCCAGTACACATCTGCCATTGACATGTAAGCTATCATACATTTTTACGTGTGGAGATGCTGACTGTAATTATAAGTTGAGGAAGCAGTCGATTTGTACTGCATATGTATCAGGATCCATGTCCTTTGAGCAACACCCACTATTGAGTCTCATCAATTTCAGTACTGTGTCATTGGTCCCTTTCTTACTCCATTGGACTAGCATGAAGGTGCAAATTTACAGCTCCCCACTGTAATATGAACCATTATCTTTGTTGGGCATGTGGCAGGTGGTCAGTTGGCTGCATTTTTGGGGTGAGTTGTATGTGTTCATGGAAGTAGCTTACGCATTATCAACACAGGAAGCAGGGGAACTGTCTGAATTCAACTACTGAACATTTTTTGCACTCTTGGCTATCAAGTGCTTGAGATGCTAGTATACTCAAGCTGTAGGTTTGCTTGTTGGGTACCATAGTGATGGTCCATGAAAAACCAAATATCAGCTAATGTGATAAAAACCATGCCTCACATTTGTGCTGGTTTGCACAGGAGCTTCTTATGAGACAAGCTTCTCTTCAAGGGAAAGGATATCGGGCCAAGCCACTTTTTGGAGTGCGGTATGTTGCTCCCTTTTCCTGGAACAATTTCTTCTGAGCTCAAGACATTGGCATTGAATTTATCTTATGGTGAGGTCCAACTGAAACTGAACTATAATGCATTTCTTTGCTTGTGTCTGCAGTGTTGATTTTAGGGCCTTGTACTGTTGTTTCTTTCTTGGTCCCATATTAAGTCCTAAGCTCAAAGTTCCAAGGAATGTTTTTTCCTTTATATCATTCTATTCTGTAGGAGATCACAGGAACAAATGCTACATACTGACAATCAAACTTCCCAGACCAAAGAGTTTGTCAGAGAACTTCTAGGATCTTAAGCTAAATGATCCTGTGGACATTGGACAATTCTAACCTCATCACTATACTCTACTATGAAGTCATGGAGAAGCTTGACCAGAAAAGACCTCTGTGTTGTTGTCTAAAAGTCCAGTCATGCCATTGTGTACAGTGGGGAACCAAATACACCACTGGTAGGAGAAGCTTATACTGATGATCTGGACTCAGAATTGCATGAGCAGGTGCATCTTTCTTCTTTTCTTCTTCTCAAGTTGATATTAGTATATTTTGGTTCTTGTTTCTGTTGACTGCATGAATATGTGGTACCTGTTTCTTGCTGAATCATAAGTGTCTCAGCAGAAACCATGAAACAGGCTGTGTCATTGCTGGGTCACTGCAACAGGCAAACTCAGCACATTTGCATAATGTGAAGATGGAAAGATGAACTGTGTTCATGGTGAGTTGCAGCTGGATGTGACCTTTGATGTAATTGGCACACCCTGCTGGAAAGACATTGAGAGTGTGCCTAGTGACCACTGGCGTGCATACCTCAAGAAAGTTCCAGGAAGAGTAAGCTCATGTTCTATCCCTTTTCTCCCTTATGATTTGTAACTTGCATTCGGTAGCTAGAAATCTTGATGCATTCTCATTTCCATGATAGGAGACCCATTAATTTGAGCTACCGACCTGCAGGCTGGAAATGTTGTGAAACGGTTGTCAGGCTGTGTGAATGATGATGCCATTGATCTCTTACAACGAATGCTAGCATTTGACCCAGCACGTCGATGCACAGCTGATGAAGCTCTCTTACACACCTATGTGAGCAATCATTGCCATTTATGGTGTTGAAATAAGTTCAAGGTTTCAGTCAAACCTTATGGTCAGTCAAGTACATAGTGAATACTGGTGCCAATAGTAATAACCCAATTGCCACATATGTACTTAGAACTCTGTGGGTCTGTGTGAAATTAGTTCCTGAGAAAAAAATTATGGACCCTTTTGTCAGTTGAAGTGAGGATCTTGTAAGAAGAACTACAACACACAACTAAGAAACTAGAGTAATTCTGCAATCATAGTCATCAGGTTGCAGACAACCAATGGAATGTAATCAAAGAGATCTAATTCTATTCTCTCTGGACCTGAAGCTAGGATTTTTTTTCCCCGGATACTACAAGAGTAATTGCAATGCACTGTAAGGAACTGGAGTAATCATGCAATCATATGGATCATCTTGCAGACATCCAACTGGAATGTAATCAAAGAGATCTGATTCTTTTCTCTCTGAACCAGAAGGTAGGATTGCTTTTCCTCACAGATATGCACATCACCTGGGTGAAATTGGTCAGGTGGTTGAAGGTTCTAACACAGAGTCGCATGGCAGTTCAAGGGCATGAAAGTACCACAGGACGTGCCATCAATTGGCTCAGTGGGAAGAGCACCATCTGTGCTGCCCGACCATCCTGTCTGGAAGATCAGTGAGCCTGCTGTTGCACTTGGCCTGCTGGAGGTGGCTTTCCCCCTTTTAGTTTTGATAACTTGTCCTGGTTCTTGTTGATGGTAGTTACCGGATGGGAGATGAGATAGTTTGTGGATTTAATTTCTGTCTGTTGCATGTCATTTGTATACCATGCAGCGAGAGTTGGAGATGTCAACAACTCAAGTAGATGGTGGCAAGCAGAAGCTAGAGCTACTTTTGCAAAGAGAAGTAGAACAACAGCAACAACAAAACCATATCAGAAAGTCACTGTTGAACAGGATGCCTGAGGCTCCTCAAGTTGTTCACCCAGTGCCGGCCTCCTCTGGTGTCCTGGTATGAGGGGTTTTGTCCTCATTTTTTTGCATCTTTATGGTTGTTGTCCATATGTTTCTTGCAGTCCATCTTTTAGAGACCGTTGTCTGAAAATTTTGGGAGTTACAACAACAAATCAGCTATGATTGCAATTGTCCACTGAGAAACATTCAGATGCCATCTAACTCTCATCTCTGCAGGTCCCAAGAGAGATACAGTTCTTTCCTTGCACAATGTCGAGGGCAGTTGAGGCATCAGGGGCTTCTTTGGACAGTTTGCCATATAAGACAAAGAGTGTTGAGAGATCTATTGAAGATCAGGGAGAAGACCCAGATTGCCAAATACTGGAGAGTCGTCTGACATGGGGTTCAAATGAGTCAGACATTTCCTGGGAGCCTGGCAGAGGATTCAGCAATGCATCGAACCTAGCAAATGGTGTGGGTGTGGCATGTAATAAACAGGTGGAAGGTGACCCACTGCCCAAACGGCAAAGGAAGATGATGATCAGGCATGCTCATTTCCAAAGTAGTTCAGTTTACTGCTCCATGCTGTTTGATATGGCCTGCTGAAATTCCACAGTCCATTAACTCATCCTCTGTGGTTGTTCTCTTTTTGTTATGATGCAGGCAAGGTTCCCTTTGCATCGAGCTTGACCGAGATCCTGAGATAGTTAGCAATAGCCGTCCTGTTGGAAGGTCAGGTAAGGGAAAATCTATGCTGAACAACAATGGACAACATGCTCAGGCAGGGAAAGGCAATGCAGGTGAGAGTCGGTCCCTCAGGGTGAGGCCAGACACAGAATGTTAACAGTTGGAGGCTGCTCCTATTATTCTGTTTGTAATTTAGCTTGTATATTGCATATCTGATTCTTCTGTAGAGCAGAGCATTTTCTGCTTCTTTTTTGCAGCTACTTCATCCCAAGGAATAATCTATGTTCTCCTAATTACTCTTGAGCTTTTTTTCTATCTTATGGTGTGCCCTGTTCTGGGTAATACAATTAAATCATTTCCCCAGCTTGCCAAACTTCCAAATTACAGTTTCCAGTTTTACTCCTTTGCTGATGGGTGTGGTAGTGGCAATGTTGTACATGCCATTTGATATACTGTCGATTATCAGACATCCAGATCACGAATATGGATGGTGGGTTTATGTCTTCAAGAAAAAGCATCTTGGGGTTAACAGTGCATCCTGATTGTTGAAACATGTGTTGAAGGTCTACATAGTTTTAGATTGTATGACAGCTTGCATTTACTGGATGACAAACTTTTGAAATGCTTCACCCAAACAGTTTCCAGGTTCATGCTTCATTTACTTCCTTCCATATCATTCAAATGCTCAGCCACCTGCCTACATACTGGAAGGTCATTGTGAGTTTGTATTAGAGTAGGTCCTCAAAAGATCATGTTCTCCATCTTGTTTTCTCTATATTTTCTTCTTCTTTTGTTGTTTGGTTAGCTTTTTTCTATCAATTTACGCACAGTCTTTCTTCTTGGTTAGTTTTGGTCTCCTCCTTTTCCAGGTTCTGTTCAACCAGCAAGAGTAATGGCAAAGCTGCTTTTGTGACAGAAATCAGTATGTTGATTCTGTTTGGGTTGACATAAATTGTAAGTGGAGAGAAGTTCTAGCATACCTAGTATGAAGATTTGGGTTTTGTTAGTTACCCCTAGATTGGGGACTTTAGTGAGAAATTCCTGAGCTTACAAGTAGTGGATTTCCCTTACTCCCAAAGTTTTTCAGAGATACTCCAAGACCTGCATTATGTGGTTCACTAAAGCCAACAGTTTACTTCTTATTTTGTGAAGTTATTTTGTGTTTTTTCCTGTCTACTTCTCTCTATTTTTTTCTCCTTCTAAGTTATTATGTCATTAGTTGCTAGACAGTATGATGGCTGAGTCTTCCCATTGCTTTTGGAATCACACCAGAAACTCAATGGCAGGTTACTGATTACATTGGCCTGTAGCCTGTACCCACTGTAGTGAGCTGATGAAATCAGTGAGAAGTTATAGTTTCAACACTATCATACATGTTACTGTTGATGGTACCTCAACAGGTGAGAGACTATCACTTTTGTTCATGCTGCTTGTTTTGATTATTTCATGGTTCAAGTTCATCCCTTCTGTGTTGTTCCTTCTTCTCAGAACTGAAAGTCCTTATCTGGAGGTCTTTCTTTGACGTCAAAGAAAAGAGGAGGGATATTACACCCACTCAAAGAGTTGCAGGGGTTATAGGTGCAAGATCCCTCCATCCCTTGAGTAGTAGGTGTAAGAACCTTCCCCCTCCTATGCCACTATG
>Ga0209208_10013086_pt1 | contig 10410 bp, 7 predicted proteins | sample S1TSphfallax_3_FD_187694 | JGI IMG/M metagenome (GOLD analysis project Ga0209208, IMG submission 187694) | Host-associated microbial communities from peat moss isolated from Minnesota, USA - S1T2_Fd - Sphagnum fallax MG (SPAdes) (version 2) | ecosystem: Host-associated > Plants > Peat moss >... | reverse complement strand
GTCTAAGGAGTGTGCGCACTCTGGTTTTATTTGCCGTCTCGGTTGCGGTTTTGTTTGGGCGGAATGATGTGGCTTTGATTGTCGAGAAGTCGGCTGCGACGAACAACAAGGATTTTCAGGCTGCATCGGAGTTCAACTACAAACAGACGGAAAAAACGGCAAACGGGACGCGAACGTCGGAGGTGACGATGATTGACGGCTCGCCTTACACTCGGCTGCTGGCGGTGAATGGAGAGCCGCTGAGCGCGCAGCAGGCGGCGGCGGAGGCGCGCAAACAGGCGGCGGCGGTGAAACTGAGGAAGGGGCAAAGCCAGTCGGCGCGGGCGGCCCGGATTGCGAAATACCAGCGCGGCCAGCAGCGCAATAACCTGATGATCTCGCAGCTTTCGAAAGCGTTCGATTTCACGCTGGAAGGCGAGGACAAGCTGGACGGCTTTGATGTCTGGGTGCTGAAAGCCACTCCGCGCAAGGGCTACAATCCGCCCACCATGCAGGCGCAGGTGCTGCCGGGAATGCAGGGGGAAATGTGGATTGACAAGAAGACCTATGAGTGGGTGAAGGTGGTGGCGAAGGTGATTCACCCGGTGTCGATTGACGGCTTTTTGGCTTTGGTGGAACCCGGCACGGAGTTTGAAATTGAAAAGAAGCCGGTGGCGGATGGCATTTGGCAGATTACGCATTTCAGTTCGCACGCTGACGCCAAGGTGCTGCACCTGTTCAACCACAAGGAGCAGGACGAGGTGACGTTCTTTGATTTTCAGCCGGCAAAGGGAGCCCCGCTTACAATAACGGAGTGAAAGTTGGAATCATCGGATTAGGTTTTATGGGCGCGGCCCATGTGGCGGCGCTAAGCGCTTATCCGGAGGCGGAACTGGCGGCGGTGGTGAGCCGCGACCCCAAAACGCGCGAAGGAGATTTTTCGGCCACCGGCGGAAATTTAAAGCTGGAGAAGCGGCAGTTTGATTTCTCGCGGGTGAGCAAATATTCCACGTGGCCCGAGATTGTGGCCGATGAACAGGTGGACGCGATTTCCATTTGCCTGCCCACGAATTTCCATGCGGAAGTGACGATTGCGGCGCTGAACGCGGGCAAGCATGTGATCTGCGAGAAGCCGATGGCTTTGACGATGGCGGAATGCGACGCCATGATAGCGGCGGCTGAGGCTTCCAAGCGCATTTTGATGATTGGGCAGGTGCTACGGTTCTGGCCTGATTACATCGCTTTGCGCGAGTTTGTCACGGGCGGCGAATACGGCAAGATTCGGCAGGCGACATTTCTGCGCAAAGCGGGTCTGCCGGATTGGAGCAAGTGGCTGCCGGATGAATCGCTGAGCGGCGGCGCGGTGATGGATTTGCTGGTGCATGACATTGACCAGATTTTGCTGCTGTTTGGCATGCCGGAACGGGTGACGGCAAAGAAGCTGGGCGATGTGGATGGGCTGATGGCGAGCTTTATCTATCCCAATGGGCCAGAGGTGCGGCTGCACGGGGGGTGGTTTGAGCCGGGTGTTCCGTTCAATATGTCGTTCCAGGTGCGCGCCGAGAAAGGCGAGATGGAGCTAACCCCCGATGGCCTGCAATTGAGCGACATGAGCGGAAAGCGGAGCAAGGTGGAATTGCCGGCGGCGAATGCGTATGAAGCGCAGATGCATTACTTTCTGGATTGCTGCCGCAGCGGCGAGACGCCGAAGCTATGCCAGCCGGCCGATTCGGCGAATGCGGTGAAAGTGGCTCTGGCATTGAAGGAATCAAGAGCGAAAGATGGAGAGCAGGTGACATGTTAGAGGATCTGGAGATTGGGCTGATGTTCTGGGCGCAGGAAGATGCCCGGAAGACTTTGCAGGATGTCAAGGCGTTTGGAGTGCGCGCGGGGCAGTTAGGAATTCCGGGTGAGCTATCGCTAGAGGGCGCGGCGGAAAAGTGGGCGGCTGCGCTGAAAGAAGAAGAGTTCACGGCTATCTCCACGGTGTGCAGTTATGTGGGCGAGAAGTATGATGACTTTCCCACGGTAGAGGCGACGGTGGGCCTGGTTCCAGCGGTAACTCGTGCCGAGAGGATTGCGCGCACCAAGGCTGTCTCGGATTTGGCGAAGGAGTTAGGCATCCCGTCGGTGGCTTGCCATATCGGGTTTGTGCCGGAGGATGAGAGCGAGCCTCTTTATTCGGAGATTCTGGAGTTTACGCGGGATATCTGCGACCACTGCGCGAAGAATGGGCAGGCTTTCGCTTTGGAGACGGGGCAGGAGCCGGCGGAAGTGCTGCTGCGGTTTATCCATGATGTGAAGCGCGAGAATTTGAAGATTAATTTTGATCCGGCGAACATGATTTTGTACGGCACGGGCGACCCGATTGAGGCGCTGGGCGTGCTGGCTCCGCTAGTGCTGACGGTCCATTGCAAGGACGGCGACTGGCCGGACCGGGATGACCCGAATGCGCTGGGCAAGGAGATGCCGCTGGGCGAAGGGTCTGTGGGGATTGACCGGTTTGTGCATCGATTGAAAGAGCTGGGATATCGCGGCGTGCTGAGCATTGAGCGCGAAGAACCGGACCAGGAAAAGCGGAACACGGATATTCAATCAGCCGTCAAATTGCTGCGATGGTTGACGGGCAGGGATTGATTAGGCGGTTGTTGTTTGTGGCTGCGCTTGGTTTGCGAGCGCAGTCACCGATGGATTTGCGATGCGAGTGGCAGACGCAGCCGATTGCGATTCAGACGGAAAAGCCGAGGTTTAGCTGGATTCTGTCGTCGAGCGAGAGCCAGCGAGGCGTTAGCCAGACGGCTTATCGGGTGATTGTTTCGGGTTCGCGGCAGGGGATTGCGAAGCGTGCGGGAGATCTGTGGGATTCGGGGAAAGTGACTTCCTCCAGCACTTTGCAAATCACTTATGCGGGGAAGGCGCTGACTTCGTCCACTGATTATTATTGGGCGGTTCAGGTTTGGGATCAGGATGGTGTCTCGCATTGGAGTGATGCCAGCGAGTTTCAGACGGGATTGCTGCAGCAAGGCGACTGGAGCGCGCTTTGGATTGCGGCCGCGCAGTCACCGGAACGCGAAAAGAGCTTGCCGCTGCTGCGGCGGGAATTTGTGATTGGCAAGCGTGTCAGTCGCGCGGTGGTTTATGTCTCGGGATTGGGCCAGTATGAGCTGCGATTGAACGGCGAGAAGGTGGGAAAGGCCGTGATGGCTCCGGGCTGGACGGATTACCGGAAGACGGTTCTGTATAACTCGTTTGATGTCACAAGTGCGCTGCGCAAGGGTGAGAATGTTTTTGGAGTTGCGCTTGGCAATGGCATGTACAACGTGGAGGAAGTGAAGGGGCGGTACACCAAGTTTAAGGGGAGCTTTGGAGAGCCGAAGCTTTTGTTCCAGGCGCAGATCACGTTTAGCGACGGCAGCAGCCAGCGGATTATCAGCGATCATAACTGGCACACGGTGCAAGGGCCGACCACATTTTCGTCCGTTTATGGGGGGGAAGATTATGACGCGCGGCTGGAGCAGCCGGGGTGGGACCGACCGGGATTTCAGGAGAAGGAATGGCTGCAGGCGCAGGAGACAGAAGGGCCGGGCGGGAAGTTTGTGGCGCAGCAGAGTCCGCCGATAGAGGTGGCGCAGACGTTTGAAACAGTGAAGCGGACGGAGCCGCAGCCGGGTGTCTTTGTCTATGATTTGGGACAGAATTTTGCCGGGTGGCCGCAGATATCGGTGAAGGGGCCGCGCGGATCGTCGGTGAAAATGATTGCGGGCGAGTTGCTGGACCGGAATGGCTTGGCCAGCCAGCGCAGCACGGGCGGTCCGCAATGGTTCAGCTACACGCTGAAAGGCCAGGGGACGGAGACATGGCATCCGAGTTTTAGTTACTGGGGCTTTCGGTATGTGCAGGTGGAGTTAACTCCAGATGCGGGCGTTTTTCCCGAGGTGTTGTCACTGGATGGCCAGTTTATTCATGCGGCGGCGCAGAGAACGGGGACGTTTGAGAGTTCCAGTGAGTTATTGAACAAGACGCATCAGTTGATTGACAGGGCCATTGAGAGCAACTTGCAGAGTGTTTTGACGGATTGTCCGCATCGGGAGAAGCTGGGATGGCTGGAAGAATCGCATTTGTTGGGTTCCGCGCTGATGTATAACTTCGACCTGGCCACGCTTTACGAAAAGATTGCCGATGACATGGCGGATGCGCAGCAGGAGGATGGACTGATTCCTGATATTGCCCCGGAGGTGACGGTTTTTGAGGAGGGGTTTCGGGATTCGCCGGAATGGGGCAGCGCTTTTATTCTTGATCCCTGGCTGAGTTACCAGATGTATGGAGATAGCGAGATCATTGCGTCTCACTATGAGGGGATGAAGAAGTATGCGGCTTACCTGGGCAGCAAGGCGGAGAAGAATGTTATCTCGTATGGTTTGGGTGACTGGTATGACATTGGCCCGGGTGAGCCGGGTGTTTCGAAGCTGACCAGTTTGGGTGTGACGGCTACTGCTGTTTATTATCAGGACTTAGTGACGCTGGCTCGGTGCGCTGAAATCTTGCATAAGCCGGATGAAGAGATTGCCTTTCGGAAGCAGGCGGAAGAGGTTCGGATGGCTTTTAATAAGCGGTTTTACAGTCCGGATATTCATGTCTACGACCAAAAAAGCCAGACGGATTATGCGATGGCTTTGGTGCTGGGATTGGTGCCGGATCTGGACCGGGGGGCGGTGCTGGAAAAGCTGGTGGCGGATATTCGGGCGCATCACAATCATGTGACGGCGGGAGATATTGGGTTCCATTATGTGGTGAAGGCTTTGATGGATAATGGGCGGTCGGATGTGTTGTTCGACATGATGGCTGGGAGTTATGGGTATCAGTTAGCGAAGGGAGCCACCGCGCTGACGGAGGCTTGGGACGCGAATCCGCTGGATTCGCAGAATCATTTCATGCTGGGGCATGCGGAGGAGTGGTTTTATCGCGGGCTGGCGGGGATTGATTTTGATTTGTATCGGGCTGAGGGAGAAAGATTAGTGATTCGGCCGACGCCTGTGGGAGATTTGAGTTTTGTGCGGGCGAGTTATGAGTCTGTGATGGGGAAGATATCGAGTGAGTGGACGAACAAAGACGGTGTCTTTACGCTGACTGTCGATATACCGGCGAATCTAACGGCAACAGTTGAAGTTCCGGGTCCCAAGGCGACGAGTTACAAGGTGGGTTCCGGCCATTCTGTGTTTCGGTCGCGCTAGACGCGCACGATCAGATTCTTTTTGTACATGGCGTAGGCGGCCAGATACATGAGGAATGTGAATGCCAGCGCCCAGAGGAGCGAGGCGTTTTCGGGCGACGCGAGAGGGGCGACAATGCGATAACTCAGTTCGTGAAGCGATGACCCATGCACCTTGACGTCATCCAGAACCTCGGAGAACAATTCCGACAGCATATAGACGACGATTGCGTTTCGGCCCAGGATGATAAAGGGCTTCAGCCAGCGTTCCCAGCCGCGCAGATCCACGAAATAGATAAACATGGCCAGCATCACGAAGCCAAGACCGGCCATGAACATGGAGAAAGAGCTGGTCCATAGCTTCTTGTTAATGGGCAGCCATTGATTGCAGATCAGCGCCAGGGCCAGCAAAAGATTGCCGGGCACAAACAGCAGCGCCATTCGTTCCCACAGGCTGTTTTTAGCGCGCACAATCCCGCCCGCCAAGAGACCGAAGAGCACGGTGGCAATGGCGGGTATGGTGCTGACAATGCCTTCCGGGTCCCAGGTCTTGGTTTGGGAGTAATTGTGCTTGCCCAGAACTATTTGGTCGACATAGTGAGCCAGGTTGCCTTCGACATCGAGGCGGCCGGCGCCATAACCAGGCACGGGAACCAACGTCATGAGGAGCCAGTAACTGCCCAGCAGGCAGACAATCCAGGTGATGAGCGCCTTGGTGGAAGGCGTCCACAGGTAGATTAGTGAGCCAATGAGATAGCAGATGGCAATGCGCTGCAGGACGCCTAGCACGCGCATAGTAGAAAAGTTGAAGTAGGGAAACAAGTAAACCAGCAGTCCCAGCGCGTAGATGATGACGCTGCGGCGTAATACAGGGCCGAGCAATGTCATGCGGGGCGTATTACGCGCCACTCGCGAGCCGAGAGAAAGCGTGATGGCGATACCCACGATAAACAGAAAGGTGGGAAAGACGACGTCGGTGATGGTCCAGCCATTCCACTGGGAATGCTGCAAAGGGCCGTAGGATTGGTCGCCGCCGGCGTTGTTGACAAGCACCATCAGGGCCATGGTTGCGCCGCGAAACGCATCTATCGATTGCAGACGGGTCTTGGGGGGCGCTGAGATCCCGGCTGGTGTTTCGGCTGTCTCGGTTTTCAGATGTTTCTCCTTCTAATTCCATTTAGCTTAGCGAATACCAGTCGTGCTAGATTGTGGGAAAGCTTTTTTTTGAGCAGACAAGTACTGTCCAGGCAGACTTTACTGTCATTATGCCGACCGACCTATTACTTGCGCATGTCACTCGAATCAAGAAGCCGAATGATCAGCTTTCGTCTGACGGACGAAGAATATGAACGTTTTCGCAGGCTATGTTTGGCGCGCGGCCTGCGCAATGTTTCTGAGTTAGTGCGCACCGCCGTCAACCAGATGCTGGAAACTCTGGAGACTGGCCCGGCGACGCATGCGGATATTGAATTCCGCGTGGGGCGCCTGGAGTCGCAGGTGGCCGGCTTGAATCTGGCCGTGGAGCGGATAGAACGGCGCATGCGCGGAGACGAAGGCTTTACGCGCGCGGCCAACCATTAGGTGATGGAGGAGTTATAGAGGGCTTCCAGGCGGGCGAGATCGTCTGACTGGTCCGCTTTCTTGTCTTTGCGCCAGCGCAGAATCCGGGGAAAGCGCAGCGCATAGCCGCTTTTGTGGCGCGGGCTTTTTTGCACGCCGTCGAAAGCCACTTCCAAGACCACTTCCGGCTTCACCAGGATGACCCGGCCGAATTTTTCGGTGGAGGCGGCGCGCAGAATCTTTGTCAGCTCCTTGATTTCGTTGTTAGTGAGGCCGGAGTAAGCTTTGCCGATGTTGGCGAAGCCATTGGGTGTTCGCACGGCGAATGTGTAATCGGAGAAGTAGATGGCGCGGCGGCCGTGGCCTTGTTCGGCGGAAGTGATGACGACGTCAAGAGTGCCGAAAGGGCGCTTGAGCTTGTGCCAGGATCCGGTGCGCTTGCCTGGCTCGTAGAGGCTGTCCTGGCGCTTCAGCAAGAGGCCTTCGTTGCCGCGCTCGCGCGATTCCCGAAAGAGCCGGTCCACATCTTCTAGCGTTGCGGCTTTGTGCTGCCGGGAAATATGCAGCAAGGGGGGCGCGTTTTCCAGAATGGATTCCAGGGCCTGGCGGCGCGCGGCAAAACCTTTGTTCAGAAGCAGGGTGCTGTTATGCAGCAGCGCATCGTAGCCCATGAAGATGACCGGCACTTCCTGAATGAGCGTGGCGCGCACGCGCTTGCGGGCGATGCGCTGCTGAAGAATATTGAAGTTGAGCGGCCTGCCGTCGCGCCAGGCGAGAAGTTCGCCATCGACAATGCCGTTGCCCGGAATATTTTTCCAGGCGGCGGCGATTTCGGGGAAGGCTTGCGTTAGCTCTTCCATGCCGCGCGAAAAAATGCGGACTTGGCCGTTATCGAAATGGATTTGGGAACGGATGCCATCGTACTTGTCTTCGATGAGCCAATGGGCGGGGTCAGCGAGATCTTCCAGCCGCTCCAAAGGCTTGGCGAGCATGAAATCCATGGGATGAAACAGGCGGGTTTCGATGGAGGCCAGTTCACCGCGACGCGCGGCCAGAGCCACTTGGGGCAGGTCTCCCAGGCGGTTGTTGGCTTCGCGCACGCTGGCGGCGGGAACGGCGCAGGCCAACGCCACAGCCTCTTCCACCATGCGCTCCATGAGGCCGATGCGCAGGCCGCGCGTGATGATCTTGATGAAGTATTTGATGGTGAGGGGGCGGTAGCGAAGATAAGTTTGCGTCAGCAGTTCGCGCTTGCGGGCGCTGGTGCGGGCCAGACTGAGCTGGGTGTAAAGCTGTTCGGCGTGGCGCAGGGTCATGGGTTCGCCGGCGCTGAGGCCGCGCAGCAGCAGGCTTGCGGTTTCTCCGGAATCGCCGGTTTCGCTGAAACAGATGCGCAGAATTTCGCGGTCCCAGCCGGTGGCCATTTGCAGGGCTTCGCGAATGAGGGCGCGGCCGACGGAGAGAGAGGTTTTTTCTTCCGAAGGGAACAGAGTTTGATTGACTCCGGGCTGGGCGGCGGGACCGGCGCTGAGAAATTGCACGGCCAGAAGCAGGTCACAGTCATCCAGAGGCTGAAGATAAGCAGCGAGGCGCTGGATTTTTTTGAGCTTGCTGGAGACGCGCGCGATGTCTTCACACGCGAGGGCGAGGGCGTCCATCAGCCTTCGGCCTCGATGTTGGTGCGGTCGGACGCCCGCTGGGGAGCGGAGGCGGAGAGGCCGCGCGAACGGAGAATGTGCGCGAAAGGCTCGGTGTAGCCGTGGACCACGTCGACGTGAGTTGCGCCGGAGCGTTCGACCAGTTCCAGAAGCTCGTCGAAATCGGCGTGATCGGAATAGGGGATGAGTTCTTCGGCGCCGCCGCGCAGGCGGGCGTTGTCGAGCGCGGCCCAGCCGGAAACATAAGCGCGGCGAATGTTTTTGCCGCTGCTTTCCAGCACGCGGCCATGGTCAGGCACGACAACAAGCGCCTTGCCGGCGGTTGCTTTGGCTTCGTAAGGCTCCCAGCCGGGAAAGCGAAAGCCGTGGTCTTCATAGACGGGAATGAATTTGGCGATTGCGCCGTGGACGGCGGTGCGGAAGCCGGCGTTGGCCAGAACGTGAACAATCTCCTGGCCGCGGCCCAGCGGATAGCCGGTGAAGGCGGGTGTCTGGCCGTCGTCGAAACATTCCTGGGCGAAGCGGATGATGCGCTGGGCGGCGGCTTCGCGCGTGAGCAGTTTGTAGATGGGCAGGCCGAAGGTGGATTCAATGATGAGGCGGTGGCAGGGGATGACTTCGGTGGTGTCTCCGGCCAGCGGGGGGCGGAGCTTGATGTCGCCGGTGTAGACCAGCCTTTCTCCGGCGAATTCAATCAGCAATTGCGCCGCGCCCAAGATGTGGCTGGCCGGATAAGGGGTGAGCGTTGCGCCTTTCCAGGGCATGCTTTCGCCAAAATTCAGCGGGAACATTTTGGGCGCTTCCTGGTTTTCGGCCAGCGAGAGACGCATGCGATAAAGGCGCAGCGTGGCGGGCGTGCCGATTACCTGGGCGTGACAGCCGCGCGCGTGGTCACTATGCGCGTGGGAAAGCCAGGCGGCCGCGCAGGGCTGCGTGTTGTCCAGCCAAAGGCCGATTTCGGGCAGATGGATGCCGTCTTCTGTAAATTGGACCTGCACGCTCTAAATATCGGATGCCAGCAGGCCGTGGTGGGAATCATCGTGCTTGCCGCCCATCAGGCGCGCTTCCAGCATGATGAGGATGGCGAGCACCAGAACGACGACAGAAGCGATGGAAGGAATGAGCATGACCGTGCGCATTCCGAAATATTGGGCCACGTAGCCGAGCAGCCAGGGAGTGGCCATGGCTCCGGCCATGGCGAAAGAGGTTGCGCCGCTGTAGAAACCGGCGTGATAGGAGAAGCGATGGTCCAGGCGCTCGGCGATGAGCGGATAGATGGGCGCGTGGCCTAAGCCGATGATGATGGCGGCGAGCAGCGCCAGGAAGGTGAATCCGGTGAGAGCCATCAGCAAGTAACCGGCCATGGCGGCCGCCACGCTGAGCAGAAGCATTTTGCGGTGGCTGACGATGGGCAGAAGCACCTGGGCCGCCAGCCTGCCAATCATCAAGGCCAGAAAATAAAAGCCGAGGGCCCAAATGGCGGTGACGGGGTTCAAGCCCAGGGTGTGCGTCAGGAACAAGGGCAGCCAGCCGACAATGGCCCATTCGCAGGCGAACTGGAAAAAGATGAGCAGACTGAACAGCAGCGTGGCGATGGTGCGCAGATCTTTCAAAGAGTCGTGCGAAGTGTCCTCCTGGTGGTGGACCGGTTCGCCGAGCGTGGGCGGGAAGCGGTTCAGCATCAGGACGACCAGATAGGAAGCGGGCACGACCGCCAAGGCCAGGGTTTGAATCTGGATTGAGCCGCAGAAATAAGTGAAGCCAACGACGGCGGTGGCGGACAATCCGCCAGCCACGAAGAGGGCTCCGGCATGGTTGACGGCGGTGGCGGGAGCGGATTCGAAGCGCAGCTGATTGGCGTGAATGAGCGAGTAGGTCAGCGAACCGGCGGCGATTCCGGCCAGGCTCAGGACGCTGATTCGCCAGGCGGCATCAAAGGGAGGGGCCAGCCAGGCAAGGGCCAGCAAACAGACGAAGGAAAGCGCGGTGGCGGAGAGGCCAATG
>Ga0209208_10013085_pt1 | contig 10411 bp, 7 predicted proteins | sample S1TSphfallax_3_FD_187694 | JGI IMG/M metagenome (GOLD analysis project Ga0209208, IMG submission 187694) | Host-associated microbial communities from peat moss isolated from Minnesota, USA - S1T2_Fd - Sphagnum fallax MG (SPAdes) (version 2) | ecosystem: Host-associated > Plants > Peat moss >... | reverse complement strand
GACTGAGGCATTCACCGGCTACGATTCGCGAGTGGGGGAAACGCAGGCGACGATCACCGGCGCCGGTACCGTGCAGCAGATCACGACAAGCGCGGACTTGGGCGTTACCTACGAAATCACGGAGCGCTTCTCAGTGGATGATCAGTTTCGCTGGTATGATTATCGGCTTCCCAGCGGAGCGGTGTTCCTGGAGAATGACCTTTACGGCGCAAGCGCCTTGTCCACTGCCAACACATACTCGACGGCCACGTGCCCGCCGCCTTACACCAGTCCCCAGTGCCCGCAGCACACAACTGCGGCCGGCGCCGACCAAACCTCGACGGCCTATTCCATGTTTCAAGCACAGAATCTGAAGCGGAACACGTTCAAGCTCCATTACGATTTTGCGGCGCACTTGACAGGCTATGCCGGTTACCGGTTTGAGCAGCAAGACATTGTGCTGGAGGGAACCAGTTCGGCGCTGGCGACCTACTATCCGACGCTGGCAACACGCGGCTGCACGTCACCTGTTAGCGGTATTTGTCAGGCTTCCACGTACAGCATGGATACCGCCGGTGTGCAGATCAACACCCACGCCGGCCTCATCGGTCTCGCGGCCGAGCCCATCCACGGGCTGCGCTTAAATGCCGATGCGGAGATCACCTACGCCGACAACGTTTTCACCGATATCATGCCTCGTCACATGCAGTTGTACCGCGGGAAGGCCATTTACTCTCCGAAGAAATGGCTCAATTTGAATGCGAATGCCCGGATACAGGAAGAGCGGGATCTCGCCTACGGGCTGGGAAATTTGCAGCACAACCGGAGTTTCTCCGTTGGAGCGATTGTGCCATTCTCATCCAAGGTGGGTCTGGATATTCACTATTCATATAACAACTTCCTGACGAATCTGAATATCTGTTTCTCGGAAACTCCGACACCCGTCTATGCAACCACGACGGCCCTTTGCGGTGCGGGATATCTGACAGCGCTTTCCTATTACCGTGACATCGACGAATTTGGCTCCGCGAATATCCTCGTTCGACCGGTCAGACGCACCACTCTGACCGTCGGGTACACGATCACGAGCACCACCGGGAGCAACCTTCAACTGAATGCGCTTGCTCCGCTTGGCCCCGATGCCATTAACTATCACCTTCCCTCCGCCGCGCTGGCGGTTGAGGTTGCCCCTCATGTCACTTTCAAGGCGGGCTGGAACTTTTATGATTATGATGAGAAATCGAGCCCCGGGATAGTAGCGCCGCGCAACTTCCGCGCGAACGTCATGTCGCTGTCTTTGCGATACGCAAGGTAGGGAGCTACTGCATTCCAAGATCGGTCAGCAGCTTGGGATGTTTCTCATCACGGACCACTAAATTATGGCAGACCGCACAATCGTTAGTAATCGTCACACCGGATTTGCTGCTGTGATTGCCGTCATGACAACGAAAACATCCGGGGGAGTCGTTGTGCCCGATGTTATTCGGATGTGTTCCCCAGGTTACCTTCATGGATGGAAAAACATTTGTGGAATAGATCTCTGCCAGTGTCTTTGCAGCTTGATCGATCTGCGGACGTTGCGTGTCCCACACAGCTGGATACTTCGAACGGTAGAAAGTCGTCAATTCTGACTGAATTCGCGCTTCGGCACTCTCGCCAGATGGATAGGAAGCCTTTATCAGAGCAAGCCCTTCTTTGTGTGCAAACGGCAGGGAAACACTGGGGCTGCCCTCAGCCATCTTCCTATTGAGCGCATTTTCGGGTGTGTCGAAAGAATGTGCTGCTCGATTGTGACAATCGATGCAGTCCATGAGACGCCTCTGGTTAGTGGCCGGAACTTTGGCACCGGCCGCCAGAAATTCTGTGACCACACCGTTGGCGTCTGTTTTCCTAATCCAGGGAATGTTCTGGTTGGTCGAATCTGTAGCCACATATTCGATTTTGCCTGTGTGAGCGCCATGGATTCCGCTCAAGTTCGAAAAGGAGTCGCGGCCGCCAACATGCATAACGGTGACGGAAGAAGTTTGCGAGTTCATCCTATCGTCTCCATAAGAACTCTGGACCAAAATCTTGTCTCCGAAAAAGTGGGTGGGATTATGGCAGCCCAGGCATGTGGCCTTGGCAGCGGGAACCTTGTTCTGGGCCATGATGGGTCGCGGATAGCTATTAGTCAAAACCATGAATAGCTGGTTGGTCCCATTCACCTTGGCGTGAATGTAACCGCCGATGCCCGGTGTGACATGACACCCGGTGCAGGCGACGCCTGCATGGGAAGATACGTGATAGGCACTGAACTCCGGTTTCATCACATGGCAGCTTGCGCCACAGAAGGATGGCGTGTCCATGTAGGCAACGCCGCGATAGCTGGCTGTCCCGACAATGATGAAGTTGATGAAGGTGGCGACCAGGACGAAATCAAGGGCATGCCGGAAAACAGGGTCCTTCAGGCTGACTTCCGGAAAGAACGAAGGCACCCGATGCGTAGCTGCAAGAAAACTTCGCCTAACGACAATCCCAACCAGAATCATCACCAGTCCAACGACAAAGACGGCTGGAAGTATGAGGGCTAAGATAATCCCAATATATGGATTGGAAGAGCCGCCATGACCGAAGACGGTTACGACCCAGAAGCCAATCAGGACGATGGCGGACGCAGTGGTGATCGCCGCCCCAATCAGGCTCAGCCAGTTATTCGCGTAGAAGAAAAATGGACGCAGCCAGTCCTCGCGAAAGGAACCCTGTTTCGGCATGCTTGTTTGCGCTTACTTCTGGAGGGTCCGTATATAGCCGACTACGTCCTTGATCTGCGCGCCCGTGAGCTTAGCTGAAAAGGCCGGCATCTTCCCTTTGCCGTTCGTAGTGGCGGCGATGAGGTCGGCGTCCGACGCCTTGACCAGATCGGGCGAAGTGAAAGGGACCGCCTTCAGAGCCTTTCCAGCCGGGCTGCTCCCAGATCCATCCGCCGCATGACACATCTGACACTTGCTTGCGTAGGTGTCGGCTCCTGTCGATGCAGCCGTTGCAGCACCAGCCGAGAGGATGGTAAGACAAGCAATAAAGGAATACATTTTCACACTTCCAGTTTGCGGCAGGAGAGGCCGAAAAAACTGTGCAATTTTGCTCACTATCTCCGGTAATAAGCCAGAAAACCTCTAAATCTTGATCAGCCCCTGACGGCAGCTTTGATCGCAGGAGCTTCCAGCACAGCAGCCTTTACCCGTGCATCTTCGGATAACAGTGCTAATACCGAGTGGGTGATTTTCTGATCGACGTTGGTTGCATCATCGCGTTCCACCGGGAAGCGCACCGAAAGCTCCAGACCTCCCGCGTCCACTAACTGAAGACGCGACTCAATTCCAGGCGCAACTACATGCGAATCCATCCAGGCTTCCAGTCGCCGGTGCTGAACCTCAATTCGAGACCGGTAAGGGCTGTATATTTCTTCAATGGCCTTCAGCATCGCGTCGGCAGCGCTTTGATAGTACTCGGTGATGGACAATTTCACCACCAGTTCGTGCCACACATATTCGGTCCCGGGAAGTTGCTTATAAAGCGGCGTACCAGCCTGAAAGAGCACGGAGTTTGAAAAGACGGCTACTCTGCCGGTGGAATGAAGCTCAGTTCCACTGCCTGCCAGCTCCATGATGTAGAAGCGCACCAGGCCCACGTCGATCACGTCTCCAGAAACGCCCGCAACGGAAATACGGTCGCCTACCCGTATGCCATAGCGCCCGATGATGAAGAAGTAAGCGGCCACCGAAAGAAGAATGGTCTGCAACCCGACCGCGAGGCCGGCGGTAACGAATCCCCCGAATGTTGTCAGGGAATTAAATTGCGTGACAAATCCAATGATGAGAACGATACCGCTTGCAAATCCGACCAGCAGACGGCGGATGGATTGAAACTGACGGCGGCGGCGCGAATCTAACACATACTTCGCCGTCGCCATCTTCCATCCCTTGTTCAGCGCCTGGATAATGCCCAGTGCCATCAGAATGGAAAAGACGCGCAGCAGTAACGAACTGAATACCTCGTGATATTCATCGTTCACCGCCGCGCGCCACGACACAAGGTTGGCCTTGGCCTGTTCCAGCAGCAGAATCTCCTGGCTGAGGGCAATCGCGGATTCCGAGAGTGCCTTGAAAGAGGCCGTGACGCTCTCAAAGCGCTGCCTCGTGGAGACTTCGGCATTTTTTCCTGCATCCGGTTTCAGGTCGGGGCCGGAAGCGGGCGCAGCCACCGGCGTCACTTCCTCATCAGCAACCTGCTGGGAAAGCACGTCGCCTCTTTTCATGTTCTCCCGCAGTGTATGGATCAAAGGAGTTCGCAGCACCAGCGCCTGAGCGTGCAGGGTGCCGCTCTCTGCTATCCAGTCTGCAATGCTCTGCCGTGTCGCCATAAGCTGAAACAACACTGAAGCCTGACTGGTAACACCGGAAGCCCTCTCCACCTGGATGCTCGCCAGCGGCGTCGCCACCATCTTTGCTTTCGACACCATTTCAGGAGCCGATCGCTGCAGGCGGTCGATACTGCCGCGCAACCCGGCGCCGGCCTGGTTATCCGACATGGCAGTCACTTTATTGAGCGCTTCCGCCATGGCATTGGTCAATTCCAGCGCGCCCTGAACATCGTTTCTGCGCTGTTTCAGTGTTTCCTCATCCGCCGGGCTGGCTTTTGCCAATTGTTGATCCAGCGTGGCAACCTCGGAATTGAAGTAGGCGAGTCTCTTAGAAACCTTGACCTTCGTCTCCTGAATGTTCTGCGTTTCATTGGCTGGCGCTTCCAGCGTGGGCTTTGTATGTTCCGCCTCATAGACGTCCAGCAACCCTGCCTCTGCCTTCGCGGATTGGAAAGCGCACTCGGCAATCTGTCCCGCCTGAGCCGCCGCCTCGTCCCGGTAGGGCGCATCACTGGGTTCACCCACCTTCTGTATCTGGGCGTTCGCCATCCGAAAGTAACGGATCACCTCGTTCAGGTGCGCCAGGATGTCTTTGTCACGTTCTTCGGCCTTTTGTCCGCCGCGTCCCGACTCGGTTGAACTATCGGGTGCTTTTTGTCTCGCGGGCGCTGGCAGCGGCTGAAAGAGGAACAGCAAACAGAACGCGAGCCCAATGCGTCGCCCATGTTTTTGAGATGCGGGCGACATTATTCGGCCATGTGACCTCTGATGGTCACTTTCTCAAGTTCAGGAAGAGCAAGCGACCTAGCCACTGACCGAATCTTTGGCTTCAGCACCTGGTGTTGCAGTTTTCTTCGTGCACGATAAAGGCGAATGCGAACTGCCATTTCTGAACAACCATGAAGTTGCGCAATTTCCCGCGCTTTGTATCCGTCAATATAGTGATTCCTGATAATCCTCCCATCACTTGGCTTGCACTGAGTCAGAATTCGTTCGACATCGATCGCCGAGACATCCAGACTCACCGAAGCTGCTGGCGGTGGCAGCGTTTCGTTCAGTGATTCCCGCCGCAGCGATGAGCGATAGATATTCAGTGCAATCGTATTCGTCCAAGTCAGCAGAAGCGCTGGCTCGCGAAGCTGCGCACGCTTCTCCCAGCCCTTGGTCCAGGCAGCTTGTGCCGTTTCCAGGGCGAGCTCATAGGAAAGCCCCCGCGCCAAAAGAAATCTCACCGTCGCCTGGAACCCGTTCTGATATCCAATGCTGAAGCACTCATCAGTGATGAGAGAAGTGACCTCGGGTAATGTCTGTTTCGCGATTGACATGCCGGGATCTGGAGCACTTTCAAGGCCAGAGCCTCCAACCATCTCAGTGAGAGTCACCGGAGGCGGATTTCCCGTTCAGGTGAACCGTGACCTCCACCGACATACCGGGGCGCAGCCTGCCCAGATCCTTCTGATTGGGGTTAAAGCGAATGCGCACCGGGAGACGCTGCACCACTTTGACATAGTTGCCGGTGGCGTTCTCGGGCGGAAACAGACTGGTTCGGTCTCCCGTGGCGGCCGGCATGTATTCGACTTTGGCATTGAACGTTCTGTCTAACGAATCCACCACCACCGTAGCGGCCTGGCCGACATACATCTTTTGGAGTTGCGTCTCCTTAAAATTGGCGGTTGCCCAGAGGTCCCCGGTCTGCGCGATCACTATCAGTTGCTGGCCCACCGAAACTCTTGCCGCAATCTCGGCGCTGCGCTGGCTTGCAATTCCATCGACAGGCGAAACAATATGGCAGTACGCCAGGTTGAGAAGCGCGCTATCTAACTGCGCTTTGACGGATGCTGCATTCGCCGCCTGCGATTGAATGTTGGCCTGTCTGATCACCACCTGACGGGGTGCGTTCTGGGTGTCCTCACGCAGTTTGCTTTGTTGCTCCAGAAGTTGCGCGCGCCGGGCCTCCACCATCTTGCGCGAGGATTCAGCAGACGCGCGGCCCGCCTCCACGGCAGCCTGCTGCCCGGCGGCGGTGGCCAAATACTGATCGTAATCGGAGAGAGCAATCTCGTGCTTGCCCGCCAGTTCCTTGTAACGAACAAGATCGGCCTCGCTCTTGCGGCTGTCCGCCTCCGACTGGCGGAGCTTAGCAATGTTGCTGTCAAGATCATACTGTGCCCCGGCCAGCGCCGCTTCCGCATTGAGCACGGTCGCCGAGTCCGTGTCAACGGCACTCTTGTTCGAGGTCTGCGTAATCGGCACGTTGGGATTTTGCGCGGCCAGTTGCGCCAAGGCCTGTTCGTACTGCGCACGGTATTGGTTCACCTGCACCTGGTAATCGCTGGGGTCCAGATCCACCAGCGTCATACCCGCCTTTACCGGCTGGTCGCTCTCGACATAAACCGCTTTCACTGTACCTGCAACGCGCGAGGCAATGGGATTCAGATGCCCATCTATCTGTGCATCGTCTGTGGACTCGTACGTTCCCGAATAGAGCCACCAGCCAATCCCTGCCACAAGCGCAACAACGCCGACAACTACGCCGAGGAGGATTCTCTTGCCCTTAACCGGGGGGTCGAGCGGCTTCTTCTCGCTTTCTTCTTTCTTCGCTTCAGGCTTATCTTCTGGTGCGCCCTCGCGGTCAGGCTGCTTCCCATTTTGACTCGTGGCTGGTTCCTGATCTGTTACGGGCATTACTGGTTTCCTTTCAGCATGTGTGTCATGAGTTGCTCGGCTTGCCCGGTTGCCTTAGCCAGGCTGATGCGAGAGAGATTGAGCGAGAAAAGAGTACTGATGTAATCCTGTTCCGCCGAGGCGACCGTCTCTTGCGACTGCACTACCTCAACGGAGTTCGTCACCCCGGATGAGAACCGGTCGATGGATTGCTTCAGCGTCTCAGCCGCCAGTTGCCGATTCTCTTGCGCTACTTTGATTTGATCGGAGGCCACCTGCAGATCGACATAGGCCTGACGAACGTCTAAGTCAACGCCAGCCCGCAGATCGTCATACTGGGCTTGCAATTGCATGAGGGCGGCATCGGCCTGATCGACATCGGCCTTCACGCGCCCGCTACTGAAGATGGGAATACGGACGCTGGCTGATACCTGGTAGGTAGAAACCCCCTTGTTCGGGTCAATGCCTTCCGGACCATAGTAACCGTTGATGCTCAACGAAGGAAAGTACTCCGACTTCGACGCTCGCCGGGACTCGACGGCGGCCTTCAACTGCAGCCGGGCCGCCTTGAGATCGGGTCGCATTTCGAGCGCGGCTTTGATTCCCTCCTCGATGGGAACCATGTTCGGTATGTCCGCGAGTAGCTTTTCGCTCGGAACCAGATGTTGGCCGGCCGGAAGACCGATCAGGCGGGCGAGTTGCATCGTCTCCTTGAACAAGTCGCCGCGCAGCGCGCTGAGCCTCTGTTGTTCTGTGCGCAGCTCCACCAGGCTCTTGCTGCTGTCAATGATGGTCTTCGTTCCTGCCTGATATTGGTCGTCGGCCAGTTTATAGCTGGCCTGCGCCTGCTGCACCTGCGCCTCTTGCGACACGACGTTGGCCTGGTTGGCGATGACGCGAAGATAAGTGCCGCCAACGGCCAGGACGATGAGTTCGCGCGCATTGGCAGCGCTCATCTGCGCAGCCTGGGCTAGGGCCGTTTCCTGGCGGAGGTTGTGAAGCGCGGTGAGGCTGAGGTCTTCGCTTACATTCGCGAGCGCGCTGGAGTAGTGGTAGGGGCCGACGGTGGTTGGCAGTGAAACGCCTTTGCCTAACACGCCGGCACTGAGCCCTTCCGTCTGCAGGTCGATCTTCGCGCTGGTCTCGCTCAATGTCGCATAGATGTTCGGCAGCATCAGGCTCAAGGCTGCCAGTCGTTGGGCGCGCGCCTGGCGCAGCGATACGTCGGCGCTCACACCGCCCAGATTGAAGCGAAGCCCGCGGCTGATGGCGTCGGCGATGGTGAGGGCAAGTGATCCCTGGGGCGCTTTCGGATCGGGAATGCTTCCCTCATACGTGCCCGAGACCTGGATGGTGCTGTTAATCGTGTTAACGCTGGAACTACCGCCGGCACTGCCCGCCGTGGACTGCTGCGTCTGCACGCTGCCGCCGCTCTGCGAGAGGGGAACCTGCTGGGCTTTGGGTACCGGTGGCGAGACTTGGGCAAAGCAAGTCAGGCCGCCGGTCAAAATAACGAGACCCGCTGCCGGCAGATGTCTTTTGGGCGTCTTTTTCTTCATGTTGTTCACCTTTTCAGCCAGCTGCTCCCTCGGGCGCGCCCTCGCCGGGCTTATTCTTGCTTAGCAGAAAAGCGCACACGGCCATGCCGGCTCCCAACCATGCCAGCAGGCGGTAGATATCCATATAGGCCATCCCGGACGCCTGCTGATCCAGTTGCCGGTAAATCATGCCGCGTGCCAGTGCTGCCGCTCCAGGACCCGAGGCAATGGCGCTATAGGCATGCGTCAGTGCGCTGAGATGATGGGCGTAGGCGGGATTGGAAAGCTGCATGGATTCCGAAAGCCGCGCTTCATGGAAAAGCGTTCGGTTGGTGACAATGGCTCCCGTGCCGGAAATGAAAATGCTTCCACCCACGTTGCGTGCGAAGTTGATGATGCCCGAGACCTGATTGCTGGCTTCCTTGGGTAAGCCGATATAGGCGGCATTCGTCAAGGCGACAAAGCACAGCGGGATGGGAATAACCTGCACAATTCGCAGCCAGCTGTTGAAGCCGAAACTCATACCGAGGTTGAGGTGGGTGGACGTGTAATAGAACGCTGCCGCGAACAGCGCGAAACCGAAAGCGAGAATGTATCGGGCGGCGAAGCGGCCGGTGGCCATGCCCGCCAGCGGCATAATCAGCAGCAGGGCAACGCCGCCGGCGGTCAGGGCCTCGCCCGCCAGAGTGGCCGTGTAATTGAGAAGCGCCTGGGAAAACTGCGGCTGCAGCGTGGTCGTGGCGTTCAGAATGCCGCCCACCAGAATCATCAGAAAAGCGCATACGGCGAAGTTTTTAAACTGGAAGAGCCTGATATTCATGATGGGATCTTTGGCCCGCCATTCGGACCAGATCAGGCCAATCATGCCGATCACGAATAGCGTGCCGAAGCAGCGAATGAAGGTGGATGCAAACCAGGCGTCCTCCTCACCCTTGTCCAGCATGATCTGCATTCCAGCCATGGCGATGGTAAGAAAGCCGAAGCCGAGATAGTCAAGCCGCCTGAGGTTTGCCCGGTCCGCCTTGATCCACGGCGGATCGTCGACAAAACGATTCACCAGCCAGAGCGCCAGGATACCCACCGGAATGTTGAGGTAGAAAATCCAGCGCCAGCTGTAGTTGTCCGTGATCCAGCCGCCCAGAGAAGGACCGATGGATGGTGCCAGCACGGCTACGAGTCCGTACAGAGCAAATGCCTGTCCGCGCTTGCTCGGTTCGAAGGAGTCAGCCATAATGGCTTGCGCCATGGGCTGCAGGCCCCCACCGCCGATGCCCTGCAGGATACGAGCCAGAAGCAGGATAGGGAGCGAGGGCGCAATGCCGCACAAGAAACTGGCGACGGTGAAGATAACAATGCTGAGCAGGAAAAACCGCTTGCGGCCAATCACGCTGGAAGCCCAGCCGCCCATGGGCAGGACAATGGCATTCGAAACCAGGTAACTGGTCAGTACCCAGGTACCCTCATCGGTACTGGCGCCAAGATTGCCGGAGATGTGCGGTAAGGCAACATTGGCGATGGAAGTATCCAGAACCTCCATGAAGGCAGCCAGCGCCACGGTGGACGCGATCAGCCATGGATTGACTCTCGGCTTCCATTGAGAGCTGGACGGAGCGGCGGCCGTCATGATCTACCCTTCTTACCGGAATTACAAGCGCAATTGAACTCGATGGCCATCGCACTGAGCGTGGAGACCAGTTCACGGCAACTTTCTCCTGTGCCGGTTCAGCGTGAAATGGAGAGAGAGCGTTCGCCGTTAGTGAGTATTCCGCCCCTTGGGGCGTGGATTTTCAAGGCATAAGGGTCTACCGATCCGATTTGACTTTGGGGAAGA
>Ga0209208_10013084_pt1 | contig 10413 bp, 5 predicted proteins | sample S1TSphfallax_3_FD_187694 | JGI IMG/M metagenome (GOLD analysis project Ga0209208, IMG submission 187694) | Host-associated microbial communities from peat moss isolated from Minnesota, USA - S1T2_Fd - Sphagnum fallax MG (SPAdes) (version 2) | ecosystem: Host-associated > Plants > Peat moss >... | reverse complement strand
GCTCTGGGATGGGATTAGGACGATTGACAAGCACTTCACTTATTCACATAGACCTGCACAAACCAAACAACAAGTTGGTTAGTGCATAATTGCAACACTTTGGTGCACGAATGAACCACGGGCAAACACGAACACATGAGACTCACCACGGCCTGGACTTGGGGGAAGCCACCACCTTCCCCTTTATAGTATACTTTGTGCATGGCCACAGGACCAACAACCAAATGTCATTTTGGTTTGGGACTCCCATGTTAAAGTCCTGAAATTCCCACAATTGGGACTCCTACAAATTTGGGGGCCCATAACTTTGCGTTGAGACCTCTGATTGAAATGAGGTATGAAGAAAAGTTGTATTTCTTATCGAGAGCTTTCCAACAATATGTTGCACACAACCTGAACGCAAGCTAATCAAGGTGATTCCCGACTTTTTGTGGTTGGAAATCAAATTGTCAATTTGATTCCCGACCCTTCTTTTGGTTATAACTTGTGTTTTAAGTGTCCAAATGGGTCATACAAGCCCATTTAGACATATAAGTTCCAAAAATTTTCCAATGATATAAAGAACTTTTCAATCCAATAAGTTCTGACCCCTGAAATTGCTTTCTGAAGATTCAAGAGTCCACCGGGATTCCAACTCCCAAAGTGGGAGCTCACTTAGGAGTGTGAAGGTTCATTCCCTCACACTCTCTTGCATTCCTGGGAGCATGAAATGTGACTCCTGGGCTTCATACTTGGCCCACACCTTTGCAAGCCCTTGCCTTGGTCGTGAGCCTAAGGCTGGGGTTACGACACTACAATTTCGTTACAAATTATAAATTATAAATGGGTCCAAATGGAGGTTACGTTCCTTTCACAAGATTAATGGTGCAATCATATGGTCAATGTTTGGGCAAGGTGTCCACATTTTTCTTCTCAAGCACAATCTTTGAATTCTTGGTATTAGGAAGGAATTTCATGTGGACGTGGTTCAACATTTGGTGAAGGAAGAGCATAAATAAAAAATGCATTTCCTCTTGTGGCAACTTTCATGAAAACTTTTGCTCCAACGAACAAAGGCTTCATGCACTTAGACCTTCTTATACCATTGAAATCTCCGTACTTGGCATGTTTTTTACGAGGGTTTCACACCCCGAGGCCTCGTGTTATGGTGTTTCAAAATGCAAACTCCTTATATGTCAATCCAGTCATGGATTATGTAAAACAAAACAAGATAATACAATGATGACAAGATTTTTTAGAAATGAAATGACATTGAAAACAACCTTGTTAGTGTGGGAACCAATGGTAACATATAATGGTTTGGTCTCATGGGTGACTAGTCTTGAGGAAAGGCTTTGACCATTAATGAACTTAACTAGCATTGGTGTGTTCTTTTCCACTATAGCCAATTTATATTGTCACACCATTTTTTTGTCCATGAAACATGTTGATGCGCCATAATTAATAAGTGTTTAGGCTCTCATTATCAGAAGTTTATTACATTTGACAATGATTAGTACTAAAAAATATGGTGTTGGGTCTAAAGATAATATGGGACCATTCTCATTACATGAGGCATTAAAGTCCAGCCTTGCGGTCCTTATTGAAATTAGACATGCTCATTTTTTGACTCCTCTAATTATGAATTGGTAACAAAAATTGTGTGTGTTGCATGTGGTCCATGCTTCTTTGGACATTCACGAATAACATGAATTAGTTTTCCACAATATAAACCAAGATTATTTGTATGTCAAGATTGTTTCTCTTGCTCCATGATGGGCTTGAATTTTGTCTTATCAATATGCATGGGGTTCTCTTTTGGTGAAGTTGCCATAGGTTGGGCTGGCATTACATGTGGAAAACTCCTTTGTGTTGTCTATGTAGGTTCATGGCACCTCTCTTGTTGATGTTCAAAAAACCTATTATCACACCGAACAATTTATGTAATGGCCTAACTTAATGTTAAAAGGTTTAACAAGGTGAGTAATAAGTCCTTCACATAACCTCATAACCCAAATTAAAACTAACTTATGAACATTGCTTCACCCCATGAAATATTGCAAATAAATTGTTTGAACTTCGATGCATATATTATAGTTAAATGTGATCCTTAACAAAAAAATTGTATTTTGATGTTAAATGTGAGTTTTTTGTTTGAGTCTCCAAAGGTGGCATTGAATTCTTCAAGAAATGTTTTGAAGTCGTTGAACAAGGGTGATTGATGCTCCAACAAAGGTGTGAACTAAGCAAGGGCCATGCCTAACAACAAGGTGCCAATGAATCCAACTTGAGTTGGGCTAGTTAGATACCGATAAGGATGAAGTCAAATGACCAAACACACTTAGTTAACAAAACTTTGAACGTATGCCATCAAACTTGTCAAGTAGGCTGATATGTGCCTCCTTTGGTTGGGGTTATGTTGTCAAAACGCATTTTAAGGAAGTTGAAGCTTGATTGGTTTGCAAATGAGCAACATGTTCACAAAATGTTTGATTTTCTTATTTAAGATTCTTAAGGACAACAAGGACTTCTTCCATGGATGTAAACATGATGAACATTGTGAATTATGACACCAATAAGAAGTGGAATCCACAACTTCAATTGACAAGAAATGGTTAATCTGCAATCTTTTAAAAACTTTTCCTTTGAAAAAAAAAGGTATTCCACATTCAAATCCAAAAGAAATATAACTTTTAAATGACTTATAAACACAAAAATAGATGTAGACTTGATGGAGTTTGTTCAAATTGTTAAGGACACAAAAAACCATGAGAACAAAAGTTAAAGGAAAGGTCTAAGTCTAACTTCCAAATAAGGAATTATGTGATTAAAAAACAAAAACACAAAAACAAAAAACAAAAAGACGAAATGTGCAAAATAAATGTGAAAACGAATCTTTATTTTGCTAATATATGCAAACATGAACATGAAATAACATGACAAAGTTATGGTGCAAGATCATGCCTAAGATTAATGTTGAACAAACTAAAAAAAATGAAGGGTTTTACTCCTATTTATACCATTTTTGGGCCTAAGCTCAAGGAAGCTTCCAAATAAGTTTTTATATGTGCATCAAGTAAGGAAGCTTATTAAGAGCTTTCCTAACTGGGAATCAACTATGAGTTAACTAAAAATAACTAAAAGTAATTTGAACTTAACTAATAATTAACTATGACTTAATTAAAAGTTAGCTAAAACATAAGTGGGACTTGGTTGGGACTTAACTTCAAGTTAACTGAAACTTAACGAGGACATAATTAAGAATTAACTAGGACTTAACTGAAAATTAATTAGGATTTAATTGAAAGTTAATTGGAACTTAACTGAAAATTAATTAAAACTTAACTAAAAGTTATGGATGAACATTACAGATGAATTCAATCTATTAGAAGCTGGTGTCTAATGTTCGCATCTATCATAGAATGAAACATTAAGAAATTATTTTTCATGATCTTTCCACCATTGCAAAAATGATTGTACATTGTTTTCGCTCACAAGCAAATGACGATACAAAAATAATTATGATTTCACCAAGGACAAACTAGCTTCTTCTATTGAAACTACAACTCCCAATAAAGAGTCATCAATAATGGTTGTTGAAGGAAAAAGGTTTTTTACAATTCCTAGTGTTTAAATGCTTGGAGACCACACCACCAAGAGTGGCATCAAAACTTGATGGTGATACTCTTCCACAATTGTGGCATTTTTATCCTTACTTACATACTCAATGATGCATTGCAACCCCTTAAACCTTAGATCAAATTGAAGAACACACATTATGTGTAGCAACAACATTGAAGGTTGCAACAAAAGCCAAAAAAAGCTCCAACACATTGATCACTTCAAGTGCCATTATGCGATACAAAATTTCCAAATCTACCTCAAATTCTCCACACATTAGAGGTGCAGGTTTAGTGATGCAAGAGCTCAATACTCTCTATCCATTTTACTACAAATTGAAAATGTAGCAAACAAAACATTTAAAAGCAGCCAATACCCTCTGTTTAATTCAAAATGCATTATTCCACCACAGGCCCCAAAATGTCTATCATTATTTTAATTATTACCCATGTTGAACCTAATGACATTTTGCTCCATAACCTAGTGGTTTGTCGACTATAGCAAAGGTTTATGGTAACAACATACTCCAAGGTTTTTTGAAAAAGAAGAACTTTGGAAGCAAATCGAATTTTCACCAAGGTCTTTAGTTTTCAAGGTTTCAAGCCAACTTCCTTACATGCAAGTTCCCATTCTTGCCTGCCTTTGCCCAACTTCTTCGTCCATAATGGTTTTTCACAATGCATTTTGAGCTTCTACCACTCACTTCTTTCATCCCAACACCAAGTTTAGTATCATTAATGGCATGTTGGCATGCCTTAGACATCACATGGCCAAGGCAAGTATCATTTAATGGTGAAAGCAATTGTAGCAATTCACAACATACAACACTTGTTAATGCAAAAACAAGCATGTTTATGTTTGTGCCTTTGTCCTTAACATAAACAATCACCTTGTGAGTTGATATGTAGCCAAAAGAGACTTCATTTGCTCTACTAAAGTTGTTCTAGAGGTGTTTGGAGCTTCAAACATGCCTATTATAACATGGTGAGGTACCAAGTCATTATCAATGAAATTGATGACAAAAGCAAATGTATTAAATCCAATTTTGGACATCTAAAGATTGAACATAACAATGGCCGTAACACATTTTGCAATGGTTGGGGGCACATGCATTTCCATCACCTTAAATAACATAGTTGAAATATGTTCTCGAACCAATTGTTTACGTGAAAGAAACTTGACCTAGTCACACTATCACACGACAAGAAGTCACAACCGAGGGTTTTCATCTATAGACAATGTCAAATACCCCTTTGCAATCAACAAAACTAAATCTTCAATAAAGTTCAATTGACCTAGATCATTTGGTTTGTAGGGGTTCAGGCCAGAAAAAAAATCAATGATGCAATTGGGAGGCAATGTTTTCCTCTTATTCTTAACCTCCATCAACATTTTCATTAACAAGTTTTTTTTGTTTTTTGTATCGATTCATAGTAGCCCCATGCTCATTTTCAACATGTTTTTTCATACTTGTGATGCCATGTGCAGATTGTAAGAAAAAATAGCTTTTTTCGATTGTGTTGTGTTACTACTACTAGAAGCTAGAGCCATGGGGTGGCACAATTTGCACCTCATGCTTTGAGTGAGATGGTTATGGACTTTTGCAACTAAATCATTGAGTACAAAAAACACCCATACATGAGAAATTCGATTATGGTAATGCCATAATTGTTGGTTCTTCTATAGCTTAGCAAGCAACACCAAATCCTCTTCAATTTCAACCCCTTTAGTTGCAACAACATGATGCACCGGTGTGTTGGTGATGTTGGTGACATTAATGAACTACATTGAATCTCCATCGGCCTCTCCATGATGAGCTTCACAATCAGAAAGGTTGTGAGTAACAAATTTCATGGAAAAGAAAACCAACCCCAAAAAAAAGTTTGAATGACAACAACTAAGACATGTAAAGTTTCACAAACACCTTTAGCATCCCAAAAACTCATAAGAGGTTAGGATTCAAGATGATTTACCCTACTTAGCATGTTCAAAAGTGTTGCAATGAAATTGTGAGTAATGTTGCCAATGCCACCAATCCTTTGGGTTTGTGCATTTTAATTGAAAGCCGCCATTTCTTCACCATCATGACTTTAAAGTATGAAAAGAAATGCAAAAACTAAAACCCTAAACCTCTTGGCTTGTGAAGCCCAAATTGATACCAATTGAACTACCTTTTAAACATAATGCATATGCACATTGGTATGCATTGGGACCTTAAGTTGATACTAGTCGAACTACCTCCTAATTAGTATGCACACTAATATGTGCAATGGTACTGCGAACTTGATACCAGGCTAGTTGGGTCTTCAGCCGGGTTTTGCACAAATGAAATGGGGGCTATACTGATATTGAATTGATACCAGGCGGGTTTAGGTTGTAATACCAGTGATGATATCAGCATTGATACCCGGGTCCGATCTATATACCAGTCCAACACTGGTATTAACTCTGGGGCTGGAGTGACCCAGCACCCACCAATGCACCAGTCCAACGGAACTTCTTGTGGGTTTCGTCGGTTGATTGAAGCCCTGTTTTTTAAAACTTCTCCACTTCCTGATTGCCCTCTATTTCTTCCTGCTCTCACAAACCTTTTCTTTTTTTTCTTGTTTCTTCTTCTCTTTCTTCTTATTTTTATTTATTTATTTATTTATTTATTTCTGTTTTTTCTTCTTTTCATCCTTGCTTTTTTTTCTCTTGCTCCTCTTCCTTTCTTTTTATTTTTTCTAGTTGTTTTTTCTTATTGTTTTTGCCTGTTTCTTTCCTTGCACTTCTTCACCTCTTTCTCCTTGCTGTTTTTCTTCCAAACTACAAGACCAAACTCCCATGAAAAAGTGCACTCCAAATGGTGAAGTAGTGGGGAAAGTTTTGAAGAGCTTTTGAGAAATTAAAGCACCAGGGGGTGGTTGTTGCTGGGGACGCCTCTCAATAGTGAGATTTTTTATCACCCCAATTTGAAGTTGGTCCCCCCAAGTTTTTGGGCTGCTGGTCATGCTCTACTGTGCCGGCTGATCATGCTAAAAAAATGGGAGTAGTTCTTTTACACATGAGTAGTTCCTTCATTGGCTGTATAAATACTTATTTTGTCTGTGGCTCTTGTAGTCTCCTAGGTGGGATCAAAAAACAGCCCGATTTTAAGCAACTGAGATTTTGTTCTGATTTTGAGGGAATTCGCACCTTTGGCACCAAAATTGGTATCATCCACAGTTTACAAAATTTGTTGGAAATTAGTATGGTGAGCACACCATCCACTGGATGCCTGCTATGACTCAGTTGTGGATGAACCTCAACTGAGTTGGTATATAGTTTCACCTTGGTAACCAATTATGTAAGAAATAGGTCTCATATCTAGGTGGATAGGTAGAAAAATAGTTAACTTTTAAGGTAATTAGATGGTTTATGCATAGGTAATGGTTGTTTTTACTACCTACTTACTAACAGCTTGCTTATGAGTTTGTTAGTAGGTAGGTTGTAAAAAAAAGCAACTGAGCTAACCACCTTGATTAGCTATGGAACTGGGACCCAACAGAAAACTGTTTCCTGACCAGTTATCATCCATCCTTCACGGTGCACTAGTGGGGCTGGTTCACTGGGTCAAGGCAGAAAATAGGGTAACTATGCAGGCCCATGACATAACATTGCACACTGATGCTTGATAATGTATCCACATTGGTCTACAAGATCTCTTGGGCACACAATGCTGGAGAGAGGTCAAAGAGGTCACAAAGGCCTACTAAAGGCCACCCAATTGGATGTCACAACACCAGATTGCAACAAGATCTGGATGGAATATGTTTTGCACACTATCCAAACAACCACCAATTGCATACTATGATCGACTATTTCACTTATATCTGCCAACCTTTTTGTTTTTTTAACCATTTGAACATTGCACAAGTTCACTTTTTGCAAACAAAATGTAGGTGTAAGATCCAACCCAATGTTTCCCCCCTGCTTTCGCCCTAGTTGTTTGTGGTTTCCTATCTGCGAATGGACTTGGTCCATTTGGTTCAAAAATATAAAGATAAAGTAATGATGGCATTGGTTTTTGGTTTTTAAACTGATGAGTAAGGCCTTCAGAACGAGACATTCCTAAAATTACCTTGGCTCTACTAGCTATACCTAGTGGGCGCTATTGTCACAATGCCCCCACCCCAAGGGCCCTACCTTCCAGTAAAAGCTTTGAAATCTTCCAAAGTTCAAAACCTTAGGGTTGTTCCTTTAGACTTATACTTGGTCAAAAAGTGCAACAGAAGTGCTCTCAAATATCCCAGGATTTTGTGCCCAATTTCATGCCCCAGATGCTTCAGCTCCCCATGATTCCCTCAAGAGAGTCTCCCACTTGTTCAAGCACTCCCCCCAATATTGACATATATAAGCAATTAACCCCATGGTGCGATTTCACTAGACTTTCTTTTGAAATTCAGTTGAGACAACAATATCTTTGTCTGGAAAGCCCTCCCAGAAATCAGCTATTTCTGGAGGGTGTGCATTTGCAGGCCCAGGTGGGGTCTTCTGCTCACACTGGGCCACAAACTCACACATTTCATAAAGCTTAACTTGAGGATAGTTGAGATTTTGGAAGTGTAATGCCCTGCTTTAAAGGCATTACTTTACACATAAAGCATTTGGAGATATTAAGGTAATTTTTAGTCCAAAAGGTAAATTACCTTTGATATTATGTGTAAGGTATGACCTCAAATTCTTTTTATGAGAAGGCATTACCTTACACATAAAGCATTTGGAGAATTTCTTAAGTGTATATGGAGGGCATCTTGTGTGTGTGAATATCTCTTATGGAAATGAGAAGGGATCTTGCACCTACTTGTAAGTGAGTAATCCCTCCCACTTTCAAGGAGTAGGTGCAAGACCTCCTATGCCTCATGATTTGCCCCATACTTTACGATGGGTAAAGGGCAAGGGTGGTGGACAATCCCCAAATGCATAGACATGAAGACTACTTACTTAGTACCTATTATCTTACAAACCCATCCTTTACAAATTAGCTTTACCAAGGTGAAACCCCCATGTCAACTCAATTGGTGTCCATCCAAATTAAATCAGTTTGGGTGTCCTACGTGGGCACTTTTTTCAAGCTTTCTCTTCAAGCATGGGAGAGGCAACCATATGCTGGTTTCACTTTTGGTGAACTCAGTTTCACTTGTAATGTAAACAGACTGTGGAGAACCCACTTGAGATGTGAATCAACCCTGAAGAGAATTGGTTATGCGGAGCAGGCCCACTCTGGTATCACCTAATTTGCGGTGGCTCACCCTACCAGGCTGATTCCATAGTACATAACAGGCTTGTAATGGACGGTGTGCTGCTGGTGGATGTTGTTCACTTAGGAGTATCTTGAAATGATGTGGAAGCACAAAAGAGGACAGCTACCATAACAATGCTTTTGTAGATTGACGGGTGGGTGCTCAATGGAAAACATGCGAACATATCTGGATGGAACCCACTTTCATGCATATCAAGTATTGGAGCATTGCAGAGAATATTGCACCTTTTTCAAACCCCGCCCCCACAGAAAACAAAGTACATTAAACTTCATCAATCTTCAACTTTTTGGCTCTGTTTGTTTGTAGTTTGATAAGCACACAAACATAGTCTATGACAGAGTCTGTCTAGTAATGAAGATCCTTCCAAATGGATATATACTATTACATTATATCTAAGAGGCACCTAGCCAGAGCTATAGCATGAATACAGCCTCTTCAGATACAGGCCAGGTTAGTAGTTGAGATGGTCTTCTTGTTCACAAAGGATTTTGAAATGCATAATTATTAATCATTTTTTTAAAACATGAAATTTGATAAGCACCACCATAGAACTCAGGAAGTTGAAAAGTGAAGTTGAATAGGGTTTTTTCATATATCCTTCCTTTCCTGCAATGTTGGCCCACATAACAAGTGGCTCTCAATATCTTGGAAAAGAGTTTTATGGCCATCAACCACCACTAACCCTAAACCTTGACCAAGCCCCTCTTGGCAATTTCAGACACATGAGAAACATGAACTTGGTGGGAAAATCACAAAAGACAAAAGAAAACTGCGTCTCATGTGCACGCGAATGGGTGAAGTCAAACAAACATTTTTTTAACACCCATCCCGCCCACCACATCAAATTGCAGTGGCATGGATTTGACCATGGAGTGTTTGTACGGGTGGGTGGGTGGGAGTGGCCGTGGGCTAGAAGACATGTAGAAAATTATTCGAGCTGCACAAAAATCTTTCGATGGCCATTGGTTATGAAAATCTTCCAATGGCCATGGAAGATCGCACATCATTTAAAATCAAATTTGAAATTTAGATATTTTAATCTATCTATTAAGGAAAAGTTATTTAGTTTTGTTTATCATGTTGAAATCCCCCTATGGCTGCACCCTTTGTTGCACCTAAAGTGAGGGAGATATTAAAATTTTGAGTAATTTCTGTCACTGCAAATTAATTTCTAAAATTTAATAGTTTTTTTTCACAATTCAGTTCTCTCATCAAGGTCCTGTTCACACTTTGGCCAGTGGGACAGGCCACACTAATATGTATATTTTAGAATCATTCTATTTAGAAATTTTCTTTGGTAATCAGATCATTTGGAGCATTACTTTTATACACTACATGTATAGAACATGGGTCAATATCTATAGGTCCATTGCAGAATCAGCCTCTCAAAAGTTGTGAATGTACTATGGAATGGGCCATATCACCAGATTCTCCATGATTTTTTATGGGGTGAATAAAGAGCATAATAAGACCTCATGCTTTTAAATGTCAGGAACATCACACTAGGTATATGTGTTAGTCCCACCCTATT
>Ga0209208_10013083_pt1 | contig 10413 bp, 6 predicted proteins | sample S1TSphfallax_3_FD_187694 | JGI IMG/M metagenome (GOLD analysis project Ga0209208, IMG submission 187694) | Host-associated microbial communities from peat moss isolated from Minnesota, USA - S1T2_Fd - Sphagnum fallax MG (SPAdes) (version 2) | ecosystem: Host-associated > Plants > Peat moss >... | reverse complement strand
AAAATGTTTTTTCTGCTCAAGTCAAGACAACTAAGAGGGCGAGAGCGGGAATACCTAGTTAAGTGGAAAGGATACCATCCAATAGAGGCATCTTGGGTGAATGAATCTGACATGGAGCATGCCCAAGAAGCCATAGAAGAATTCCACACTAGACCGGCAAAGAAAAGGAGACGTAGAATGTGATGAGGACATCACCTTTCTTTTAGTGGGACAAAGTGTCACATAAAATGTACCACATCAAGTTGTAAGTGAAATAAAGGTTAAAAACTTCCAAGAGATCATATCATGAGAATGTTGTGTGTAAATGCAAATAGGGTTATCAAATGGCATTGGACAAATGGAACCATCTTGCGTAGGCTCAAATCAAAATCAGTGTCGCAACCCTACTTTGGGTGAAGTGGGAGGATGAAACTCCCACTCCCAAAGTTGGGGATTTGGAGTCCTCCGGAACTCCCGAATGTTTAGAGTTCGACAACAAAGGCCAAAACACCTTGCATTCGGGTGTTCTTGGTGACATTGGAAAGGTCTTGAAGAGTAGATATCGAAAATGGCCTCGCATTGGTCATTTGGATATCTGAAGCCCAAGTTATGGGCAAAAGAAGGGTCGGGAGTCAAACTGGCAGTTTGACTCCCGACCATTAAAAGTCGGGAATCGACCTCTTCCTGACCTCCGAATTGAGAGTGCGACATGGAGTTGGAAAGATCTTGACGAGGGCTACAACTTTGGTTCAGGCCTCGTCACGATCAGACCCTGAAGTCGGGAGCTATGAGCGCTCAAAGTCCCAAGACTCCAACCGGGATAGTTTCGGTACAATTTCGGGACTCCAACTTGGGAGTCCCGGGAAAAAGAGCCATTTGGATGTAGCCCCTGTGGAGCGTTGCAGAGAATACTATATGGGGGAAGGTGGTGGCTTCCCCCGAGTCCGGGCCGTTGTGAGTCTTGTGTGTCAAAGTGCCCATGGCTTGTCCTAACACCCAAGGGTGTCTCGAATGTGAACTAACCCTCTTGTGGTTGGTTCTTGGATGCAGATTCAAGCTTGATTTTCTAGTCCCTCTTCCTAGTCTAATCCCGGGACTTCTAGCACGCCCCTCTACCCCTCTATAGTGCTGGAAGTCGGGAGCGCCCTCCAAGTCCCAACTTTCCGCACCTACACATAGTTGGACCCTCAAGTGGGTTCAACAAGAGACTTAGGAGCGCGTCAATCAGACTCCTACTTTGGGGTGGAGGAAACTTGACCTCGAAAGAGGAGGCAAGCAAGGTGAGCTTGCAGGGACATGCACATGCCTTGAAATGCATCCTAAAGGGTTGGTTGGTAGTGGCGGCCAATGCGAGAAGTCATGACCCCATTCGCGTACTTTAATCGTGTAGTTTGGGATTTGGGTTTTGGCAAAACCCGAATGTTGCTTCTCGTACCTTGATAAACAAACCTTTTAGTTAAGGCTTGGTTGTTGTGACCAAGGCGCGAGGTTGGGAAAGGAGTCATGTCAAGGAGCTTAGGTCAAGAGTAGACTTGACTTAAGTTCCTCATGAGGGGAATAATGAAAAAGTTCCTCCCAAATGAGGAGCTTCGTCAAATTAGGCTAGTTTAGTCCTCTTTTGACGAAGCATGGGAAGAGGGTTATTGAGAGACCCTCTTAGACTTGTCAAGAAAGTGTTGGAAACTTGGGGACGCCTAAGTTAGCTTGAAACAAGGTCTAGCCACAAAGTTGGCAAACAATGGCCAAGGATCCAAAAGAAAGCAATTGCAATTATGCGAGAGAAAATTCTAAGTGTCAATGAGGACATTGACCTTTCTTCTAGTGGGGGAGAATGTCGCAACCCCACTTTGGGCTAAGTGTGAGGATGAGACTCACACTCCCGAAAGTGGAAACTTGGAGTCCTCCGGGACTCCCAAAAACTCAGAGCTCAATTGCAAGGGTCAAAACACCTCACATCGAGGTGTTCTTTATATCAATGGAAATTTCTTGAAGTGTAGATGTCCAAAATGGTCTCGCATGAGCCATTTGGACATCAACATCCCAAGTTATGGGCAAAAGAAAGGCCGGGAGTCAAACTGACAATTTGACTCCCGACCATTAAAATTCAGGAATCGACCTCTTCCCCACGTTTGCAGAAGGAGTGCAAGAGGGCATTGGAAAGCTCTCGAAGAGAGCTACAACTTTGGTTTAAACCTCACTACAATTGGAGGTTAGAGCCAGGAGATACGAGTTCCCAAAGTCCCGGGAGTCCAACCTAGGACAATTTCGAGACTCCTCCTTGGGAGTCCCGGGAAAAAAATGCCACTCGAATGTGGCTCCCGCGGAGTAACGCAAAGAATACTATATGGGGGAAGGTGGTGGCTTCCCCCGAGTCTAGACCGTGGTGAATCAAATGAATCCAAGGTCGCCCGTGGCTTGTCCCAACACCAAAAGGGTGCAAAATGAATTCTAACCAACTTGTGTTGGTTTTTGGATGCAGGATCGTGTAACAAGATAATTGTCCCTCTTCCTAGTCTAATCTCGGGACTTCTAGCACGCCCCTCTTACCCCCTTTAGTGCTGGAAGTCGGGAGCGGCCCTCAAGTTCCAACTTTCCGCAACTCAACACACTTAGACCCTCAAGCGGGTCTAATAAGGAACTTGGGAGCGCGTCATTACATCTTTGAAGAAAAAGATGCATCCAACCTTTGAATCAATTCAAATAGTTAAAAGTTAAGGATCCCAATGCATGTTTCATTTGTAATGTTAGGGTTCAAGCAAGGTAAAGTATGCCAAGTGCCATCCCTTCTACTAAAGTAAAAGTGTCCAAAAGATACATTTAAAAAACCTAGGAGGGAATAGGAATATAGGGTTGTACAACTATTTATAGGGGGATGGTGAGGGGTAATGCACTTTGCTCATTCATTATCAAGGTGAAAAACAAGAAGAAGGTGCTCATAAACAAATGAACTAGATAATGGAGACTCAAAAAAAACTTTTTTGTTTTAATGACATAACATTATAACAATTAGTGATCCACCATCATAGAATCCAAGTTGAACGTGATTTGTATCTAGGGAAACATTTTTTTCCCTCCTTTGCATCTTTCCTTCTTTGTGATTATTGGTTTAGGTGCGAAAGGTTTTTTAACAAAGGCTATACAACTAAAAGGATTGTCAACAAAAATAATAATTGCATATGAACTTCAACATTTATGTTCTTTCAATTCAATTGAAGTTGTTTAGTTTTTTACTAATTAAAATTTAGATAAATATAAAGTTGCATGTGGTTTCATAGCCTTTGCTATTAAATCCAATTCATAAAATCAAATGTCATTTTAACATCATTGCCACTATATACGAGGAATTCCAAGTAGGCATTAGATAAAAGTGGATCAAAATAAGGTTATTAAAAGGTTTCAAATTTTGTTTATCCTGAAGTTGCACAAAGTTATTAACTATAATTTATTTTTACATTTGTGTTTAAAATTCACAAGCGATTATGTTAGGTTTTTTACCATTGCAACCATTGCAGCAATTAAAAGACAATGTGGGGATCTTTTTTGCTTAAGTGACTTCGTATATTTATGTTCAGTCCTACTTATCATTCTCAATTTGGTCTTATATTTTGATTTGCTTCACATTGAAAGATTTACTTTTATAAGGTTTTTGATCATGGCTTTTGACCTTATTTCATTAAACCATGGGAACCCGTAACAACTTTGAACCTAAATGCTTGTCCAAATCTTGTGCACATGCGAAAAAAAGAAGAAATTGGAGAGGCCAAGCTATACCTTTGGAAGAGCAACATGGACTTTGGATGACTTCCACACAAATTTGAAATTGTGTAATGTTGGCATCAATTATGAAAAGATTTGGAGTTTGAACTTGTTACAAATGTGGACCTAGAGGAGGTATTTGGGAGGAGAACATAAAACTATTGGACCAAAAAGCCAAAGGAACATTTTCTAGTTACAAATTGTTTTGCTTACCAAAGTTGTACGAAATTATTTATGTCCATTCCATTAACAATGGCAAGTATTCAATAATCTTCCTGTGAGGTTGGTCGACCCAATGCACAAAGTTAATTGGACCAAGTATGCATATGACTACACACAGTTGCAAATGAAGAAAGCTACCTTATTCTTACTATAAACACATGTAACTTGCAATTTTTATATTATACCAGCTTGTTATAGGATTCAACCTACAATGATAGACATATTGTTTCATAAATCTTCGAGCACAAGCAATTGAACATGAATAAGTGAATATAATCAAAAAAATTTAACATATTTTGTCCACGACAATAGAATATTTGAAAAATCATTACACCAAAACATTACATCCATGACTAAGACATTTTGCAACTATGTCTTTGCCATAGTTATGTTGCAATAGTATAGGCCTTGTCCTTTACAACTATTAAGGGGATTTGGTCAAAAATACAACTACACTGTTAGGTTAAGTGACTATAATCATTTAAAATATCGCTACATGTTTAATACATTTGTTTAAATACAACTACATTATTAGGTTTGCGATTATACTATTAAGTTTTAATACATGCAGTATGTAACCATGTCTTAATTCATTTCACCTTCAATGAAACTTCAACTAAACATTCACTTGTAGTCAAAATAATTTACTAAAGTCATTTTTAGTACTATTATATGATAATTTCAATGTATATAATTTTTTATTTAATATAATTAATTTATAATGTGTATAATTATTTTGCATAAAATTTTATTGCATAAATTAGTTACAATATGACATATTAGATGGTGATTAAAACCAACATATAACTAATTTAGTAATTTATTTTACATTAACTTTCCAATTTAGTTGCCATAATTTGTTTTGGGCCTTCATTTATTATTATATACAAATATGTATTTGACTAACATAATGTAATACAATATGTAAATTAATATATATTAAATAATTATATATAATATTATAATATTACATCATATATATAAATTTATGATTAATCAACATCTTCCATTATTTTGAAACCAATTGAACTAAAATAAAATGGAATTTTAAAAAAAATGGAAAATGTTTTTTTAATTCTTAATTTTCAATAATCAATATTAAATATTAAATAACTTATTATTATACTATTTTATATTATTAATTAACATAATATTTAAAATAATATAATATGCTTAATTTTTTAATATTGAAAATCAATGTAAAATATTTTATATAGATTTACTACAATGTATTTATTGTATCAATTACTGGTATAGTTTATTATTTTATGTATATGTAGTATCATTTTAAAATCAAATATATATTACTTAAATAAAATTATATTTAAACTCTAAGAAAAATCATTTTTTTTCTACCTTTATGTAATAAAATATGAAAGATGTTTAAAAGAAAAAAGAAATCAAAATCCAATATTTTTCACGTAAAAATCTATAATAAAATTCATATCATATATCATATGTATACTATATGTAAAATAAATAACATATAAAATTATGTATACATATTATATATATAGTATTTTATTGTGGCCTTCAATATCTATATCCTCAAATTAATTTATATCTAAAATCATATAATCAAACTTGTATTATAATATAAAATTAACGTGTATGTATTTAAAATACCATATTTAAATGTATTGATTTTCTTAAATACATTATGTAACATTGAATGATTTTAAGAATAACATTATTATATGTTGATACATCATATTTTATGAACTATTTGTATTAAATTTCATAATTAAAATGTATTGTGTAATACCAAAAAAATCATATATTTTAAGTTTTATTTCATTTGGATAAAGTATGAAAAAGATAATGATGATTTTAAAAAGAAAATGTATGCAATTTTTTATAATTCAATTTTTTAAAGTTATAATTTTAATATTTTTTGCTGTAGATTTGGAAACCCCTCCAAAATGAAGTTTAAATAGTTCCATTTGGACATAAATATGAGAAAAATATTATTAATTAAAGTTGGCTTTTGGAAAGGTTTAATTACATTTGAATTTAAAACTAAGGTGTAAGCAAAAGGTTTAACCCATATGTTTTGTCCTTGAATTTCATCCCACGAGCTACATAAAAAACATGTATTCCCTCGATTTATCACATTGAAATGCATATGCCAATTTGGGACGAATGAAAAAATGCTTGATCTTAAATGGAAATTGCAAAGTAAATGAAGTATTTTTTTTGCTATTCATTCCATCTGCATTTTTCCTATTGTACTTATTCACCTACCTACACAAGTAAGTAGGTGCTAGTTTTCTACCTACCTAGGTAGATAGGTTTGAATATTCTTGAAACTTTCAATTTAAAAAAACACAAAAGAGTAAAATGATTATTATTTGATAATTAAAATATTCAAAATTTCCTAGTTATTTGATTTTATAATTATAATATAATAAATTTAAATTTAAATATTTTATTAAAATTATATATATACAAATATATATATAGTTGTAACAGACAATGCCCGTTATGATAATAGTTTTCAAAGATCTAATGACTACGAACAAAAATATGTCTAATGGGCCTTGCAACGAGTTTGTATGCACTATAATCATGGTAGTCATAAATGTCTTTTACAACTACAAATGTAGTCATATTTGTAGTCATATTATCCATGTTTTGGTGCAATGAACATTTTTTGCCACATATGACATAATATTTGGTGACATGGAAATGATATTTATGGATGGAAATATGGATGAAAAAAAAGATGAACTTTATTTTGAACGTTGGCAACAAATGATATTTTTGGAAAATTTTGAACAAAAGAAACATGGTGGGAATAATTTATGTTAATTTATTTTAAAACAATCGACATGTGAAATGTTCAAATCACACCTCAAAGTCATATTTCATATTTCCTTGATATGAAATATATTCAAGTTTTGCAACATTTAAACCATATAAAATGTTAAATTAAATCCAATTGACCCACCAAGAGGTATGTATGTGCCAATGCAAACACTACTTGTTCACCACTAAGAAGCATGTGCCCATTAGGAATAGAAGACAATATGAGGTGGCCCACGACACTTTACATTGCCTACACCATTTCAAACTATTTTATTTTCATTCATTATTTTAACCTCTTGCATCTACCACCATTCTTACTACTTGTACAATTAGATTGCATTTTTCTCCCTCTACTATTAATTTGCCTAATCTATACAACAATTTGCATTTATTCCAACCATACTACTTAGTTACATCATTTTACCTTTACACATGCTTACAATCATTAAGTTTTTTAATTACAATGGTAAAAGGAAAATTGACACCAATTTTCACACCAAACACCTTGGAATTTATGATTGAATATACATTAATTTCAAGCATATTAAATAAAATATGTCGCAACCCTAGCCTTGGGCTTGCGACCAAAGCAAAGGCTTGCAAGGTTGCGAGCCAAGAGGGAAGCCCGGGAGTCACATTTCATGCTCCCGGGAGTGTAGGAAAGTGTGAGGGAATGAACCCTCACACTCCCAAGTGAGCTCCCAATGGACTCCCGATGGACTTCCAAACTTTCAAAGAGAAATTGCAGGGGTCAAAACCCATTGGATTAAAAAGTTCCTTATATCATTGGAAAGCTCTTAGAATGTAGATGTCTAAAATGGGATCGCATAACTCATTTGGACACTTCAAACACAAGTTATGGCCAAAATAAAGGCTGGAAGTCAATTTGGTAGTTTGACTCCCGACCACTAAAAGTCAAGAATCGTCGCGATTTCTTTACGTGCAAGTGGCATGCGACATATCGTTGGAAAACCTCTCAACAAGGGCTACAACTTTGCTTGAGAACTCATCTCAATTAAAAGTCTACACACAAAGTTATGGGCCCCCAAAGCCACGAGAGTCCCAACTGTGGGAATTTCGAGACTCCCACTTGGGAATCTCGAGACAAAATGACATTTGGGTGCCATTCCCATGGCCATGCACATAATATACTATAAGGGGGAAGGTGGTGGCTTCCCCCAAGTTTGGGCTATGGTGAATCTTATGAGTTCGTGTTTGCTCGTGGCTCCTTCGTGCACCAAAGCGTTCCAACTATGCACTAACCAACTTGTTGTTTGGTTTGTGCAAGTTTGTGTAAATTGATGCTTGTCACTCTTCCTAAGCCCCATTCGGAGCTCCAACATGCCCCTCTACCCCCAAAGTGTTGCGAGTCAGGGAGCATGCTCCAACTCCTTACTCTTCCGCTAGTTTTGCCTTAAACTCACATTTGAATCTATCAAGGAGCTTGGGGGTGCGTCAAAATATGTAAGATGACAACAAAACCTTGGGAATATCCAAAAGATGACATTTAGTTAATCCCCTTCTAACATTTGTTAAAAATCAGAACATGGGGAACATAATGGAAAAGGCAATTAATATAAAAAATGAATGAGTAGCATGGCGATGGGAAAATGCCACTATAATAGATTGTGTCCTATTCCACTATGAAAACTCCATTCAAATCCATTTGAGTGGAATATTTAACCCCGCCCAAATGTCCTTAATGAAAATCACTACCAAACCACTAATCACTATGTTCAATGGTCTCCTAGTGGTCTCCTAGTGGACCACTTTACAAATACCATTAACATGAATTTAATTACAATTTTTAAAAAAAATCCCATTACTACTTGGCAGTGGAATGGGTCACATTTTTTTGAACAAATGATTGGAATGTAGTTATAGTAAAATGGGCCTCCACTCCCCATGTAACTTTATTTCACATGTAAAGTGTTTACAAAAAGTTGGAAGGTTTTGTAAGTAATTTCATTTCATGTTTAAATACCATGTGGAATATCATAATTACAATTGTGGCATTGAGGCATTGTGCACAATGGAGGCTGGAAAAAATTGTACATGTTATTATCAAAATGATCTCTAATGTACATGATAGAAAAAATTCTTTTAAAATATTATGTTTTGATCCACTTATATAGCCCAAACTACTTACACACCTACAAACTTACATTGGTGTCACCGGTCAAAGAGTTCTACATAAACACTATATGGGTAAAATTTTGTGTTGTACAATTTTGAAACCTAGCAAAGAACTTATCAAGCTTTGCAAAAACTTCTCCATCATTTTCTAATGCTTCAATGTCAATAATGGCATCCACTTGCTCCACTTATGTAGCCAACATTTCTTCCCTTTCTTTAACGTCCCTTGCGTTATCTCTTGCTACACCAATGCTTGCATGTCCATGAACACCCCATCTATGTCTATCCCAAGCATCAAGTCCACAATTTTAGCTTGCACCCATTGGACTTGTGCTTCCTTTTGGACAACTATCCGTTAATCTCCACCACCCACCTTATTTAGGACAAAAAACACCTATGACATTGCAATGTGCAAGGGTCAATACAACTATTGGGAGATTAGGGTACATGTGCAAGCTATTTGTTACTCCTAGAAAGTGAGAGTGATGTAATTAACCATTGCAACAATTATGACATTCCACTTACAATCCATTAACATTCAATCGCAAGGTGCCAATTCCACTATAATGGAACACACACGGAACACAAGTATAGTATTAGTGTAATGTGTGTTAGTGAAATAAGTCATGTTGCCCTATAGTGAATTGTAAGTGGTATGTGGAAAGTGGATTTTACCACAAACACATATGTCAAGCACAACATGGAGACACATAAACCTTAAAATTGTCACTTGAAACAATGTAAACTTCCATATGCATGTTGGGTTGATTAATGCATAAGAATTATGTTGCTCATTTAGTTGGATTTTATGGAAATCAAGAGTTCACCTAAGAGACTACTAATGGAAACACATAAGGTTCCACATGTGTAGGCACTTTTCGACCATGGTTCACCGTCCAAATCCAAATTCATCTTATTTCATGGTTGCATTACCATGGGTGTTTACAGGAATCCATGAACACCTCATGACCACAAGGCATAATCCTCCATATGACACAATAATTATTTCTTTCAACACCCTTACATAATGCATGTTGGCCATTATAATGTTCTAATCTCAAGCATAACACCAACTGCCTTGGCTGAATATGCATGCCACCCCACTATCATAAGTTGCATGTGCCATGTGCCTTTCATTTTCATCAACTCGGTAATGATTTTTGTATGCCCACGTTATTTTATATGTATAGGTAATACAATTTGGAAGGTGGGAAAAACATAACACATCAAGGTCAACTTCCACACCATTAGTAGTATGCATCTTCACAACATTCAGTAGCAAATTTGTAAAAGGTGGGATATATATGTTGCCAAGTGGTTTGGCCATTGTATATTCCCTCAAGCTCAACACCCACCCATTGCCCTTGCATGAAACTCTATATGATCTTGTTGTAGCCTAAAACATGCTTCTTGTCACTCTCTACACCCATGTTCCAACCTCGTTTGTTATGACAATTTCAATAACATTCAACCTATAGAACATCCCACAATGTCCCCCCCCCCCCCCCCCCC
>Ga0209208_10013082_pt1 | contig 10413 bp, 11 predicted proteins | sample S1TSphfallax_3_FD_187694 | JGI IMG/M metagenome (GOLD analysis project Ga0209208, IMG submission 187694) | Host-associated microbial communities from peat moss isolated from Minnesota, USA - S1T2_Fd - Sphagnum fallax MG (SPAdes) (version 2) | ecosystem: Host-associated > Plants > Peat moss >... | reverse complement strand
CTTGAAATTCTCCACATGCAAAAGGCAAAGTGCAATTTTTTTCAAGAAATGAACAAATTAATGGATTACATGGGTTTTAACTTAAACAAAAGTTAGGCCTAAAAAAGAACAAGAGAAAAAAAAAAAATCAAACTAGAACAAAAGGAAAGTTCAAAGTTTGAATGGGAGTGTAATATAAAGTGGAGTCCCACTGCATGGTTATAGTTGGGATGTTGATTAATTTTCAATTATGCAAATTCACACAGTTCCAACTAACCTTTAACTTCAACAAATGTAATTCAAATTTTGAAATTTTCACTGATACATGGCCGCCATTATTATATGTCATATCATTGATTCATCCACATTATATCCATTCATTGATTCATCCATATTATATCATAAATTCATATACATACCATCCATTCATTTGTATTATATGCCACATTATCCATCCATTCATTTCCTAATCCATCTCCTAGACAATATTGTAAAAAGGTTCACCAAGATAATTGGGCCTTTGTTAAGCTAGTCTAGCTTGCCTAGCCAAACTAGCTACCCTATTGTAATTAACTACCCTACCTAGTTGAACTTGGAAAGGTAGGTTAGTTAAGTATAGGTAGGTTGTGAATTACCTCAGTAGGTAAGTATTAGGTTGTAGGTTACCTAGGTAGGTAGGTAATATGTGAATAGGGTGTACATAATAGTGGGTAGGAAGGTTACCTATATATTATTACATTATTCAAGTACCCTACCTACATATTAGGTAAGTATGTAACCTACCTACTAACCTATTAAGTATTTTCCTACATATTGTTACTTACATTCACAATGACTGTAGACCAATATGTCTACATGTTGATTATTCTTAGACACCAATGTCACACAATTTAGAGCTCATTTAAGATGTCTAATGGCAAGGTAATGTAATGAAAGTTACAAGTTTTGGTAAAGGTGTCACAAATTTCCAATAAAACTGGAAACTAATCACAACACAATTGTAACAAAATCTCATATAATTGTAAAAAAAGCACATTAAAGTTAAAGTATAATGCAATAATATACGCAATAATTCATACATTGTGATAATAAGATGTGTGATGTTTTAGACCTTGTTGAGTGTGATATGAGCGTATTTGGATATTGAAATGTGAAAAACTATGCAATGTAAATATTTCTTTCTTTTGTGTTTCCTTTCAATCTAATACTCTTCATAGCTTTATAATGTTATGTAAATATGACCAAAAAGACCATGAAATGAGGAATCGGGCCATGCAATGGATCATATTCGGTGAAATAAATGGCAACCACCTTCATATGTTTGAAAAGGCTTTAAGTGAAGAGCAATAGACCTTCAAAAAGTTGAAGGTGTGTTTTTTTAGTTTTTACATTTGCTCCATTGTTTATAATATTTTATTTGAATATGTCATTTATCATTTTTATGTTATTTAATAAAAACAATGTTGTTAATTTGTTGTTATCTACAAAATCAAGAATTTTCTTGATCTATTGCAACATTTATTGAACATTTGTGGACAAAAAAACGTCCAACCAAGAAAGCCATTTCAACAACTTGGTATTTTTATTGTAGCAACTTGTCATAATACATGTATTAGAGACCCAATTTCTAAAACATTGTTAAAGTTGCATGAAGAACAAGATTTGAATTTTTGGAATTTTAATGAAGGATTTTATACTTGAAATGAAATGATGTCAAAATGTGAAAATTAGCTAAGAATTGTTAATAATACTCCACCTTTAGAAATTGAAAAGGGGGTGAAAGCATGAAATAAGGAGCCATAGAATGTGTGGATATTCCTTTATAATAAAAAATCGAATTTTTGAAAAATCACCATGGGAACACTATATATTCAAAAATTCGTTAAAATTTTGAAATAAATTTTTGTACTTTCAAAATTGCAACTACAAAAAAAAATTCATGAAAATTCAACGTGTTTCAAGAGTCTTTTTATATGTTTAAAACACTTTTTTAAAAATTGGACATGTGATTCTTTTGTTTCAAAAGTTTTTTTTCCTTATCAAATGTTCACCAAATCATTTCAATTTTTTGTGAACTTTAATATATTCCACAAGAAAGGATCCATGTGTTCAAAACATTAAAAAAATACAAATACATATATCTTTTTAGATTTTGATAGTCAAACATCCTTAAACATTATTATAGTTTGAATTTGTAATCATGGTTCAAAGTAAACAAATTATCATGTTATATGTCATGTTTGACCTCAAATTTGATATTCAATTTGAAAAGTTGTGTGACAAATGCAATATAAACCAATAGAAAACTACCACGTGGAAAATACAGTCCTTGGAGAGGACTTTAACTTTGGTGCTACTAGTTCTTTATTTCATGCTTTCACCCAAGGGTCCTTGAAGCCTTCAAAATCATGGGGATGACCTTGTTTTGGAAGATGTCAAATTGTAATGAACATGATGTATTTTATTTTATTTTATATTTTGCCCCCATTGTTAAAGAGAATATTAACATTGAACATTAACTTATACTTATTTATTCAACAAGTATGGGGTTAGTTTTTTTCACCCCCTTGAAATTTTACCAAAGGTTATATGTTTTGGATGTTTTATTATGCATTAGGAGTAGTTAACCAAATATTCATCATTATTTATTTTCTTTGAGATCACACCTTAATTGACATGATGTCTTTGCTTATTTATAACTACATACAAGAAACCTGACCCTAATAAATTCATTTTTGACCTTCTTTCACAAACTTAATTGAATAACAATAAGACTTCCAACCCTTCACCTTTTTCTAACTTCTTATGAATTGTGCCCTATTTACATTCTCCCTAATTAGACTGAAATTAGAATGAATTTTGTAGTTCAAATTCATCAACATATTTGTAATTGAAAGCATCAATAAGCAAATTAATTCCTTGTTGCACAACATTCCCATAACCACCCTTCCCCCATTAAAAAAAAAAGTTTTAAACAATAGTAGTAGACCAACTAGTCTGTAGAAACATCTATTTAATTCCTTTTCCAAACATCATTTACCTAAATTTTGTTGCAACACCATTTCAAGCTATCACAACCTCCAATTATTTATTTTTCCTCATTCCCTTCCCTATTTACTTTTCTTACTTAAACAAAAAATCAAAAAAAATTCAAGATATTATTTTCAAAACCATGGTTTTTTATGTTTCCCCTTCACTTTGACTCCTATTTGTCCCTTTTTCCTTTTTTCCTAGTTGTCACATCGCCTCAACTTTTTCCTCAATAACAATAGGTGTTTCCCAAGCTTCTCCTCCTTATTTCATCATGATCCCAACCTCCTTCCTACTTATTTCAAGCTCCCAACAAACAAAAACTGAAAGGAAAAGTAACCTTGAGATATTAGAACTTAAAACATAATTAGGGTTGAATAACTTCAAAATGAAATTGCCAACTTTAATGTGTGTTTTCACTTTAGTGTACCCATGTTGAAAATCTAAGTTAACTATCAATCATCACAACTTACTTTACATAGCCAAATACAAAACAAAATATTGTTTTTTATAACTTACTCTATAAATCCCAAAATGGCCAAAAAGGTTACAATGTCGTAAAAAAAGGGATCAAGCTATAAAAGCTAGTCCAAAATTAGGTTACCTAATTTGAAAATCTAGTTCACCTAGGATATTACCTATTGCCTAATATACATGGCCTAACTTGAAACTCTAGTTAACCTAAAATACCTATTGCATGATACCCATGCACAACACCCATGTTCACAAGTTGAATATCAATTGTGTCTTGGCCTTTGGTGCAAGCATACAACTTTTCAATTTTCACATGTGCATTAGTAGGACATAAGAAATGTTCCCTTACAATTCCATGTTTTGCAATGATACATTTTATCATCCTTGAATGTTTGATCAAGGAATCAAAAATTGGCAACAACATTTTGTCCCTTTTTCGATTTTATAATAAACCTTACATCTCACCATGTAAATCTTCCCACCCTTTTCCACAAATAGGCTCAAACCAATAAAATCTTGTAGCACTATCTGACCTTGATAAACTTTATTCAATTTTCACTCACATTTTTTTGGTTTCTTCCTTTTTAGTTCACTAGGCTTGACATTTATATGATCTAACACACAACTTGGGATGGGACTTTCAAATTATAATGTTTTCTTTGGCCTTTGTAGACATGTAAAAGACATTGATGTAAAAAGAGTTTAAAAAAAACATTTTGTGGTGGGTGATGGAATGGTACAAGAAAAATGAACCAAAGAAAACATGTTTGCACATGGATTGGGCCTTGTAGAGCTTGAAAACATGAGAATTCAAAATTTGAAATTTGTATGGGGGTTTTAAGGGCATAATTGCTACAAATAAACTTGATAGAAAAAAAAAGTATATTGGACACGACAAAACTTACATTTGTTTAATCTTCAAGCAATTAGGCCTTTACACTTTAACTAAAATGAATGTGTTTCAAAAAAATTTGACCCAAAAAAATTAGGAAATTGGGCACTATGGAAGTTTTCAATGTTCAATGTTTAGGTAAATTGACCTATACAATTTAACTAAATTAAATGTGCTTTAGGAGAGATCTAAACCACAAAAAAAACTTGATGAAAACAAAACAAACAAATACTGGACATGGCGGAGTTTTATGTTTAATTTTCAAGCAAATCAACATCTATAATATCTCAAAACTTGATGTGTTTCAAGACATATACTTTGCATTGAGTTTTTTATTGAATTAATTTTTGATAGTGTGATGTGCTTCAAGAGAGATGTTTTAGGAGGTCACAACTTGTTTCAAGAGCATTGTAGCAAAAATGGATTTAGATGAACAAGTTGAAAACAACCCATAAACCTTTTGACACAAGACAACCTTGACACGGCACAAGCATAAACACCTTACACACATGAAATGCAATACATCAATAAAATGCAAAAATGAAAAGAGGTTCAATTCTATACCTTTGAGCTAATTTGTTCCCTCATGTTTGCATGATGCCATTCACACATTGCACCATTGCAATTTTGACAAACTTACAATCAAAAAGTTGTTTTGCACAATTCATTTTCCAATTTTGGGATTTGGTACCTTCAACCCTCTTGTCTTCTTTTGCAAAACTTTATAATGTTACAACACAACTTATCACACCCAAACAAAGTTGATGCAACACAACATTAAAAGTTAGACCAATATTTGCATCTTCAAACAACAAAACTAAACAAAAATAATTACACCTTCTTTTTGTTTCAAACCACACGAAAAATATTGGGTTTTTTCCTCATTATTTATTAACACAAGTTGGGGCTAACTTATTCCCAACGCAAATCTTACCTCCATCAAGAAAGTGATATTTGAATTATACATAGCATTGATGTTTCCAATCTCCAAATCAAACCTTGGATTCTTGATGGTGATGGCAACTAATTACAATGGAGTGAAACATTTAAGTGTGGTGGGAGGAAACAAAATGTCATTTGAAGGCCAAGTCGAATCGTCCTTGATTATTACAAAATGCCAATTTTGGAACTTTTGGATGGCTACATATCCATTCATGACCATTGAATTTTTATGACTTTTTCAAATCCATTGGCCCTAAACCTTTTAAAGACTTCCCATGCCTTTATTTTCAATCACTAAGTGGGGAATTTTTTTGCCAAAAAACAAAATGTTGATAAAATGTGAGTTTTCAATAAATTTGAGGATTTTAAATACATGTCGACAAGGTGTGTTGTGAGGTACTTTCTTTTTCGACCAACGTTGAAAATTGCATTTGCATCATGGCACCATTACTCATTTGAAAATGCATTTGTAACAAAGGGTGGTGGAAAATTATGTTCCTTTTAACAATTTGGGGATGTTGAGTTCGAGTACATCAATTTGAGCTCTAACTCCATACACAAGGGTGTCACTATTTGCACACTTGGTTGCAAAAAATAAAACATCATGTTTGGTAACTATCGTAAGGCCTTGCATCCATGACCTTTAATTTCTCCACCCATAACATAATTGAACACATATATGCTATGGTACTTTAGGTGATGACAAAGTGCATTCACATCCCAACACCATAATTCAAGCAAACTTGCAATGCAACAACAACAATGAAAAGTTCAAGAAAACAAATTCCTGTTCCTCTTCAAAACCCTAAATTTTAAAAAGAAGCTTTAAGTTGTTTTCTTGCTTTAAATTAAAATGTAATTGGAGGCTAATTCATGAATCGCCATAGTTATTGGAACCAACCTATTAATATGGCCATGATAGTTGAAGAATGAAGCTTTGAAAAGACATCTGGAGTTAACATTCAACACATTTTTAAAAGAGCATCAAGGGCGTGAAAATTTAATTTTGATGGTAATGTTGAAACTTATAAACGTGTCAATACGTGATGGCAATTTTTGTAATGGTGTTAGTAGGCAATGGTGAGTTTTAACTTGTGTGACATCAATGGTAATTCTAGTAAAGTGTTAGGTTGAATGTGAAATTCTATCCATGGAGCAAATGGAGTTTGAATTGGCAATAAACATTGAATTGTGAAACTATGAACTTTTAAGCATGGAAACACTAGTAGAAAAATAACATTTTGCAATTGTCTTATGCAACTAGTTTTCAATTGCAACCAACACTTGCAACTGAAAATTAGCCTAGTTGCCTAAGACAAGTTGTAGAAAAATTACAGTTGCATTCGATAGTTCGTATACAACAAGTACATACAGTTGGGTTATACGATTTCATCCACCCATACTCTACACTACCGGTTGTAAATGCAACTGCATGCAATTATAGGGGTTGTGTTCCCATTGCAACACATATTAATTAGGTGACACAATTGTATGCGAACATGTGTACTTTTATTTTGTAATTGAATATTTTTGTTTTAATAATTACTTTAATTAATCTAGATTGTCCAAGTCGTAGCCGTTGAGGTAGGGACACGTGTTGGGTTTAAGGCTTGATCAACCATGCCATGTCACTATACACATGGGGAAGATTACAATTAGGGTTATAGGGTTTAACACCCATTAGATTATCAAGATCATGCCATATGGCAACCTAGTGACCGCACAATTTAGTTGCAAATGCAACTATGAATTACCATGTGTCACATGGTCCCACTTTACAGGTGTTAGGGTTAGGGTTTAGGGTTTTCATCATACCATTTATAGTGTGCCACATGGCAGCACAACAATTGTTAGATTTAATTACAAATGCAACTATTGGCCCATGGCATGCAACTTTTGTAATTAATAGTTTTAAGGTTAAGGTGTGCCACTATAGTTACATGTGCAACTAAATTAGTAGCATTAACCATTGCCTTGCCCATATTTGGGTTCCTTATACACACCTACACCTACTTTAACTAATGTACATTATACATATCACTTTTTTATTATACTCCACTAATGCTGAAAAATCAACTAATAAATATTAGATACATCGATCTATGATTTGCAATTTTGCATGTAAAAAATCTGTAGTTATTTAACTAACAAATTACCCTTTGTAATAACATTGAAATTCCATCCAATGGGGTTTAATGGCCATTGTTCCAATTACAACAACCCAGGAGTCCATCATGCTATCGGGTCTATTAAACCATACAATATCCAAAATATCATTGACACCCAAAAAAGGTCATAACTATTCATTAGGGTTTTAGGATCCAAACATCAACTAGTTCCTGCCCTAACTTAAACATGCTTTCGCATTAAACGACCTTCCCATACAGTGTTTGAACCTATTACATCCCTTAATACACATTGCGGGGGATCATCATTATCATTTGGCACCAACAAGGGGTGTTACCTTTACCTGCCACAACTTCACCTAATTGGACTCGAAACCATGACTCCTTGATTGCCACCCCATGGTGGACACATCCTTGTCCTCCAACACCCATTATCAGCCCCATTGCTACAACCTCAGCATCAAGGTTACATAAGACAATTGCTTCCCCTACTTTAAACTACAAATCAATGCCAATAAATAACCTTCATTCAATTTACCATGAGCAACCAATTTAAGAAAATGGAATAAATTTTTGTTACAACATTGTGTCAAACAGGGCATTTCTGTTCCCTAGTTATGAACTACAAAAATTCAAGCGCATGTTGGTATTAACTTACTTGTTGCCATGCCTTCTCTCCTACATTCCCCACTTTTGCACCAATATGAGAGCGTAACCGATTGCTCACACCTCTTTTAGGTGCTGGCATAATTATTGCCTTTTTTTGCACTTTCTGCCACACCAAATCCATCAATGAATACAAACGTGAAACCATGTCAACGATCTCCTTCCTGCTTATATCTACCTAGACCCCAAACAATGTGGGTATGTTCTTAATCTTTAGATTGTAACTATAAAAATGACAAATCTAGCTTCCACAATTTAGCTTATGTCCTATTTTAGCCATGTAGTTGGTGCAATTCCCAACATCCCACACATATGCCACATTTGATGAAAATTGCAAAATTATTCCCACAATTGAACAACCCATATCATTATGTAGACTCTAACTTTAATGTGTTGGTCATGTTGGGCATTTAGATCGTACCTTCAAGGGTGGGCGTTGGCGGTTGCTCCCATCTACAGAGTCACTACCTTTGCAAGCTACTCCAACTTGAATGTCCTTCCTTAACTTCTTAGGATTTTGCCCCATATCCTCTCCTACTAGCACATAGTTGGGGACATGTGAAGGGACAACACCATCCACTTGTTGGCCCACCCCTTTTCATGTAGACATATTATGGGCTTTTGGAACTAATTGTGTGGATAAACTGACATTCTCAACCATTATTGTGCCTGACCCCAATCCATCAAGATCTGAATGGACGACCTCATGTAGGCTCTTTGCAACACCAAGAATCTTGGGGGATCTAATCCTTGCAGTAACATCTACCTCTTCAATGTTGATAGTGTCTGCAATAGTTTTTGGGTTTCTCACATTCACACCATCTTTTCGACATGCTAGCAATTGTTGCATGAAACTTTCTACCTTAACATTTAATTTATCCATCCCTTCCAGAACTTGGGAGACTTGGCCACTCATCTCTAGCAGCTTCCTTTCAATGGCAATCATTCAAAAAGACAAATTGGGAGATTGTAATGCCTGCCCAATAAACCCATCAAAAGATCCTTATAAATCCAACATAAGTATTCCACTTGCTAATTACTATCAAACTCATGAAGGCAAAAATAAAATAGAAGTAGCTAGGAAAACTCTTATTCATTTATCACAAATAACAACACATTTTTATTAGAATGAAAAATTAGATTCTACATTAATTAATGGATATTTTGAAAAATAATTGGGATTCACCATTGGAGTAGTTGTTTTATTGTTCAACATTTCTTTTAATACAAATATTACTAGAAAAAAAATTAGAAATCATATTCAATACTTACAAAAAAAACTCAAAAACAACACAAATGGTCGTGTCAACGAGATTTTGTCTAATCCTTTCACTTTAGTTCCCTTTATCAAAGTTTTTAAAAATCCCAAAATTCAAATGGAACATTCCCATTTGATTGTTGAGCCAAATGTAACACAAAAAAAAGACATATTTTGATTGGGCATTTTATAACAACAATATTTTTGAATTATTAGAGGTTTGTCCAAATTTAACATATTATGCAAAAACATTTAAATTCATCAACATGTTTCCAAGTATTAAAAGAATAAGATCACAAATTATGAATCACATGAAATATATATATCTACTAAAAAATCACAATTTTTTTTCATAAATGACAAAGCTCAATTGTCATATGTTTAATGCACTGAAAGAAATTAAAAAACCAATTATCATATAACAAATTCTTGCAAAACATGATATTCAATCAAATAAAACAGAACATAATGTTAATATAAAGGAAAATACACATAATTCAATATACATTGAGATTTATGATAAAAAAATCCAAGATGTTCCCATAATTCCATGTTTTAGTTGTGAAAGGTTATGTTTTAAAAAAAATAAAATTAAATGTTTTATAAATCAATTGTTCACTACTACATATTGTGCCTTTTTGCGAAGGGCCAAACCAAAAATCTGAAGGTTTTGCGAAAGAAAAAAAAAACGTGAAGGGTTTGCGAAGGAAAAAAAACCTGCCACATTTGCGATGCCTTCCGCATCGCAACTTGTGGCGCAACAGTCATCGCAAATATATAATGAACCTTTAATCATCGCAACACTTTTGCGAGATTCACGACAAACAAAACTTTGCGATCCGCTCAACGCATGTCCCTCGTAGCGATATTCCATTCTTCGCAAAGTGTATTCATACTCAACACATCGCAATCTTTACCATATACAGAGTATCGCTACAGACTTTGAGATCAACAACACATCGCAACTTGCGTTTTTTGGCGCCTCGCATTTTGCATCTCAATGTGTATCGCAAACCTCATCACAAATTTTTACAAAACTTCCCGGT
>Ga0209208_10013081_pt1 | contig 10414 bp, 13 predicted proteins | sample S1TSphfallax_3_FD_187694 | JGI IMG/M metagenome (GOLD analysis project Ga0209208, IMG submission 187694) | Host-associated microbial communities from peat moss isolated from Minnesota, USA - S1T2_Fd - Sphagnum fallax MG (SPAdes) (version 2) | ecosystem: Host-associated > Plants > Peat moss >... | reverse complement strand
ATGGCCAACTGGTGCATTGGTGGCTGCTAGTTCACTCTAGCCATTGTTGTCTTCCTTCATGAATGCAACAATGTTCCAAAATCCACCACCACCCAACACTAGCTAGTAGCTAGACTCCCCAACACTGGTTAAGAGTCTCCCCAATGTTGGGTTGGCTATGGATTTTATAACAGTTAGTTCTTTCCAGTGTTAGGTGGTTATTAGAATGGGCATTTAGTACTTGAGGTTTTAAAACATATATTGACAATTCTACAAATAAAATAGAGTTGGTTTAAAAAAATATATAACCATGGTTCCCAAAAAATTAAGAATTGATCAAATTACTTTTTGTAAAACTATCCATTTTTTCTTGTTAATTTTTTCATGAAAACATTTGGTTTTTTTTTGGAAGGTTTTTGAAAGCTTGGGAGCTAAAAGTTCTTTAATTCTAAAATTTTTCAAAAGACTAGACCCAGAGGTTTTTCATTCCTTCTTTTTTCTATTAATAATAAATTGGAACTAAAGGTTATTAAAAAAATGAAATGGCCAACATAAGACATTTCCTTCTTCATCAAAGAGAGGTTTGAGGTTTTTAAGGGGTCAGATCGCTCTAATATCTTTCTCTTAAGCCCATTGGCCTCTTTCTTCTTCTCAAAATCTTCAGACCCACACGAACCTAGGACCACATTGGATTTCCAAGGGAACTCAAGTTTTTGCTTACATTTGATGACGTAAATAATAGATGAGTCCCCCTGTGCAACAACTAGCTGATGACAATAGTTCCAACCACGCCCTTTTGAGATTTGGAACACGGAAGAGGAACTTAACCCATGTGTTGGATTAAATCAAGAGGAACATAATCTAGTGTTCCTAACATCATCCCTCCACTTGACAAAACATAAAAATAGGAAGACAACACATATCCACTTCCCCGAGTGACTCCTTTAAAAGTCTTACAAATAACCACAATCCTCCTTTATATGATTGACCACGTAACTTCAATGGATTATTGCAATTTTTCGGAGTTCCCAAAAATCAAGGTACTCTCTCATGAAATGCAAACCAACAAAACCCAAATACAAATCAACCCAAACACACACTTTGAAAAGAGTTTCTGGCCGCTCTTGAAACCTCTAAACTTCTCATCCTCCTCCTCATCAACCATCAAAACTAACCCTTAAATAGAAACTCTACCTCCTTGAATACATTGTGCAATGGATTCTCTTGTACTTCCATTCAAGATAGAGATCTAAAAACTAATCTTCCACAACCTTTCTTAAATTGAAAGCCAAAAGCCACACTACTTATCTGCACTCCTACACATCCTTCCATTGTTGCACCACAAGATTTCCGCTTAATGCACTTCACTTAGCAGCTCCCTTGCCATACAATCATCCTACGTCCAGCAACAACACACACATACCAAACAAAAGAAAACAACACAAAGATTTCAATGCTATCAAACACCATCGCATTTCCATTTGGTGATCCTCTTTTGTTTCCACACTGTTGAAACTAAACACTCCCAACCACCAGCAATAAAAAAAAAATGTTTCCTTGAAAAACCTTAAAACCACTTTTTGTTCACATTCATAACCCTAAAATTAAAACCTTATTACACATGTGACACCTCCTTTTTTTATTTATCTATGTCCATACATATTTCAGATTTAGTTGAACATCTATAGATCACGCCTAACACATTCCCATTGCTTGCCATCAATCCCTTGTAGGACACAAACTCGATAGTCATCATCAAATTCTTTGTAGCCCTTTTCGTTTTTGTTCTTCACAAATGGATACAAACCTTCCCAATTTGTAAGTAGTGTTTTTTCTTTCTTGGCTTTTTCATCTTCACCATGCTTTTTCCTTCCTCTAACCCTAGGAATTCTTATTTGCCTTTCCGTGTAGCATAACTTTTGCATTACCTCTTCCGTGCTTAGTCCACATTTTCCAACACAAAAGTGCATATCATAAATGAGCTTGAGTTTTTCTACCATTAGCTTTGTCATCTCATCCAATGTGAGTTCATCCTTTTCCACATTAGTGAATGCAAAAAGTCCATTATCACATGTGAGCCTTGGGGTTCTTATAGTCAGCACCATAAAAGGAAAAAACTTGTTGTTGGCTTGAACACCACATCTGTAACCAAACAGAATCTATGGTAACTAGAGGTCCCAACTATCTAAATCAGTAGATGATACCATAGATAATCCATTCTTCAAGGTCTTGATCATTTTCTCCACCATCCCATTACATTAAGGCCATTGTGGAGCTATGAACTGATGAGTAATCCCATTTTTTTACACATAAGATCGAATTCAGCCATCCACTCACCTCCATTGTTAATGAATATGAACCTGGGCACACCAAATCTGCATATGATTTCTTCTTCCAAAAATTTAGCAGCAATAGGAACATCATGGTCCTTGATGGGTCTTGCTTCGCACCACTTTGAGTAGTGGTCTATGGCAACCAAAACATACTTATTTCCATTTTTAGTTTTAGGCAAAGGTCCTACAGTATCTAGTGCCACCTTGTAGAAAAGGTCACAGACATGAATGCTTTTCATCTCTTCAATATCATATTTAATGTTTTTTGAACTTTTGGCAAGCTGATAGCATTGGCATTGTCTCACCACCATCCTCACCAAATTCTGTTTTATCATGCCAAAAAAACCTCTTTTTAACTTCAACCAATGTCCTTCCTTCATTGAAATGTCCAATTTCCTCATGTATGTTCTTGACCAACACATGTCTCTCCTCGGGTTTTGGCATTACCAGATTTTTTAAGAATAATGTATCTTCTCCCTAATGGTAATTCAACAATCTTCTTTTGGTTTGATCATCCTCAATAACATCATCCAACACTTAATTTAGAGTGCTTTTAGACAACAAGACCATGCAAGTTTCATCCTTCGAGATGTCCATATGTTACTTTGTCTTTTCTACTCCATTGTCCTTTTCACTATTTACTCACATCAATGGGGTTCATTTCTGCATCCACCATCTCTTGAGCCTCGCAAATCAATCCCCAATAGTTAGTATCTAGTATTGAAGCCCTTTTTGCATTTCTTTTTGGAGTAGGTACCTCAACTAAGAGATTCGAATTCTCATTAGCAAATCCCCTTGATAGATTAATTTCTTCCTATCTTCCTTTTGTGTCAGTTTAACATCATAAGGCTGGGAGAGGGTGAGGATATGTGGAGTCAAGGTAGAGGATTTCTAGACCTATACCACACCGACATCCTTCTTCTCATCTTGTATCTCCATCCCAAAATCCTCATTTTCATCGTGTGAATCAATTGGGTTACAGTTCATTGCATTAACATTTGCATGCCTAATTCTTACTTTGTGGACAATTTTGAAATTGAAGTTTCGGAGCATGGAGATCCACTTGCCTCTCCTACTAAATGGATTAGAAACTATTCCAAGCCATTTTAATGGCTTGTGGTCAGTCTTGACAACAAAGGAGGCATGATACAAATATTGTCAAAAATGCATTATCCCCCATTGTAGAGTATAACACTCACTGTGAGCCATGGATTATAATACCACAAATTGTTAAGCTTTAGTTCCATAGTTTTCCTTAGTATTAATGATTGAATCTTGATAAACCTCCAAGTAATAATTATTAGGAGTTGGATTAGCCTTTGGATATTTCAGCATAGAAGAGTCTTTTATTTAAATTGATGCAAGGTTTACTTAGTTTTAGGACCTAATAAACCTTTTCAAATGCATTATCCTTTTATGTTGTAGAGAAGGGAAAGGGGATGTAGAATCAGATGTGATTTATTGATATATTGGGAATACAAGCCCATAACTCACAACAACATTCCGCCATGACAATATTAAGTTAGTCTATAGAATAATCTTCAGGCACGAATGATGTACTGGAAAGATTTCTAGGATGCAATGCTAATACATCTTTATTTATTTTTTACTTCTATCAGACGTTTAGATAGAATCAAAATCAAACTTAAGTATTAACATTTCCACCTGAGTGGCTTTAGGTGAATTACAACTTGAAGGGAATAGGTCACAATTGCAAAAACTCTAGAATGCAACAGATGGTGCGAGCTAGGTATTCGGCTCGATGCTCCATGGAAAGGGGGTTAATTGGGCCTCGTAGCCAACGGTAATGGCCATCACCGAGAACCCACGTTTGACAATGGAGACGGACATCATCATCTTCGCATTAACACTCTTCAAACCTTTCTAGCGTGGCTCCACGAGCAAGAACGAATTCTAAATAGATTACTAAAGCATGTGGGTTAGGAGACGATCGACGATCCCATGCCGAACGATCGATTCGAGTGTGCACCATTCACCTGGACGGTTCTTTTTCGCGCAGCCGTTGAGAAACATTCACGTCGAACGGTGCTTCTTCAAGCTCTTCCTGTTCTACTGGTGCAACTAGAGGATTCAAAGGTGTAGCGACCTCATTCGCCATGACTAGTTCTCACCTTCATCAACAAAAGACCAAGAAGGTAGTAGAAACAATGTGGTACTTGCATTCAGAAGGGGTCGAGGCTTTTTATTTAACAAATTAGGGTAGGTGAAGGTGCGGGAGTGACGGCGGAACTTCATGAAAACTCGAACATCCTAGATCTAATGGATTCATCAAACCCTAATTTTGACGGTGGATCTAGAAGTATGTGGGGGTTTTTTGTGATGTAAATTTTAATTTTAATTTACTATGTACTACATAGTTAATTAGTGCATGGTAAAATAAATAGGTAGGGGATATCAAAAAAATAAATGGTACACGGGGATGTTAGTTCAACCATGAATTAATTAAGTAAGAATTCAAGGACGTTACTTGTTACTACCGATAAATTATCCTAGTAGTTAGTTACTTAAAGTAATTAGGATGAAGAAGTAGGATGTGAAGGTCAACGGACAGAAAAGATAAGGATCAAGCTCAAGAGATCTCATCAATATATCCATGATAAGGGGAAGGATGAATCCTCCAATCCCATTAGTCATGAGGATTGTCATCCTATTTGATTGGAGGATGGAATATTTCTTGTGTCTCATTGGGCCTAAGAATTTTCATCCTAAACTCAATTGGATGGCAATTTATTCTCAATTCTCATTGGCTCTAGAAGGATGAGGAGGCCATTGATTGGTGCAAGGGATTTTGAAGCTTTCATTGGACAAGGGGAACAAGCTCAAGGAAGGTCATGGAGGCTTACCAAGGGGGAGGATTTTTTGTGTATGTGGAAAAGAAAAAAAGAGGAGGATGAAGTGTGAGGAATTTTTTTAGTTCTTACGTGTGGAGAGGTGTTCATGGAAAAGGTGTGTGCAAGAATCAAGCATGGAAGGAAGTTGTGTGTAGCAAGTATTTGTAGCAAATCCTCTGGATTTTTGGTTAATTAGTTGTTCCTCCCAAATCCACCGTTGGATTTGTGTCAAATTTAAATTAGTTTTAGTTTGAAAGGTGTAAAAGGTTCTCCCCAAATTTCAGCATCATCGGGTTTGTTGTAAGGGAACTACATTGGTTGGAAGTAGAGGATGTTGTAGTGGAGTTCATGGAAGGATTTCCATGACAAAGCCTCTGGATTTTTGTTTCAATTAGTTGTTCCTCTCAAATCCACCGTTGGATTTGTGTCAAATTTAAATTAGTCTTAGTTTGAAAGGTATAGAAGGTTCTCCCCAAATTTCAGCATCATTGGGGTTGTTGTAAGGGAGCTACACTTGTTGGAAGTAGAGGGGGTTGAATTGTCTATTTTTTCCCTCAATCTAAGCAAAGTGGTTTATAGTTCCGAGGCTTAACTCTTGATCAATAAAATAAAATAAAAACTTATGAGATTTTGTAACATGGCTCCTTTTATATTAGCTTTTCAAAAATTCAATGCATGTTAGATTAGGAAGTTGTATGTAGATGTTATGACAAATGGAACGGAAGGGTTCTAACCATCAAGCGTGACATTGAATTGAACATCAACATACGGCTCCTTCATATTTCATCATGGTGAGTTACGATTCTCTCACAATGTTTTTGTATCTTCAAATTGGACACAACGCATTAAATCCTTAGTGAATTTCATTACTTACCTTGAATCACTTTACTTGTTAGACTACAACTACATAGTAGTTCCACTTCCAACTGGGTTTTTTGTGAGTGCATATCTTAATGGTGAAGGTGTGCAAGAATTCCTCACATTCACCTTCCATAGGATGGAACTTCCTTTGTGAAGGTGTAAAACCCTTATTTGTATATGTAATAACACATTCATGTTTGTTTTACTTTTGGGATAGAACTAACCCTACTCCTTTTATAAACTAATTTACATCAAGTATGAAGGGTCTTTCAAAATCAGGCCTTACAACGATGGGTGCCTTAATCAACTTAAACTTGAACATGTCAAAAGCTTCTTGATAGATAAGGGTCTAAAGAAAATTTTGATCTTTCTTGGTCAAGTTAAAAAGTGGCACAACAATTTTGGTGTACCCACGTACAAAGTTCATGTAATACCCCGTCAAACCTAAAAAGGCCCACACATTAGTGACAAACCTGGGTACTAGAAAGTCTTTAACAACCTATACCTTTCTTGGATCAAGATATGAACCCTATATGGTCACAACATGTCTTAGAAATATAGTTTATTGTGCACCAAAAAAACATTTTCTAGGGTTTAACTTCAAATTTACCTCCCACAATTGTGTAAGAACAACCTTCAAATGTTTAAGGTGTTCTTCCCATGTTTGGTTGTGTATGTTGACGTCATCAACAAAGACCTTCAAGAATTGGTTTGTCCAATCCTTAAATATTTTTGCCATGGTTCTGGAAAATGTCCCTATTGCATTATTCAGTCCGAACGACATCACATTCCAGTCATAGAGATCGGACTTTGTTATTATGGTTGTCTTTTTTACGTCATCTGGTGACATTCATATTTGCCAAAAGCCAGATTACAAATCCAATGCACTAAACCATTAGCTATTTTCCATCTGAAAGATAACATCATCTATCAAAGGCATTGGGAATGAATCCCTTCTAGTCTTCATGTTCAATGGTCTATAATCACCACATAACTGCCTACTGCCACTATTCTTTCCAAGTCACTATTCTTCATCTTACCAAGCTTGATCAATGCCTGAATTTGTTTATTCACTTTAGCTTCTTCCCAATACAACAACCTCCTAGGTGTGGTGCGACATGGGGAAAACCTTATGTGTCAATTGCATGTTCCCCTATTGTGCAGCACCCCAACTCCCCCTTGTGCCAAGCAAAGACATCCTTAAAGTCCTCCAATAGAGTCCATAGCTCCTCAACTTGGTTTTCACTTAGGGCCTAGTCAAACTTTATCCTGCTTCATATTTCATCCCACCTTTCATTTCAAGATGAAACAACTTGTTGCATATTTTCATGATCCAGATGAATTGGATTAAGCATAGGCATAGTGATAGAAACTCCCTTGAGTTTTTTTAATTCTTCAACAACTGCCTATTGAAGCCCACTAGCATAATCATCCCCTTTATAATGTATTCATCCAACAGTCGGCAGTGCCGATCTTGTAATATCAAATTCACAATTTGATTGGCGGACTCTTGTTGAAGAAGATGGTTTAGCCCTTGGTCCTTTAGATCATCTTCAGATGTTGCGTCATTTTCCTACATGATCAGATTGAACTAAACATCTTCCTCAATACCTTGGTGGAAGAACATCTATGGATGCAAAAGATTAACTTTCAAAAACCTATTTGTTTCCCACCTATTTTTCTATAAGGTTGAAAGCTTCAACATTGTTGGCCACCAAGTAGTTCTTATTATTGTAAACTTTTGGCCAAAAAATTACGTCCAAAGATTGATTCACCAAAGTAGAACTCTCATTCCCAAAAGTGTTTAAGGAGAACATTTTCATTCCTTGCATAGAACAAATTCAACTTCTTCTAGTAATATCACCTCATCACAAGTCAACTTGTTCCTTACTTGCACAAGTCATATCGTAGACACAATTGACCTATCAATAATGTAAGTTTTTCTAGTGCCTCCCATACAACGAGTCAAATCATCAACATAAAACCAAAACTTGTTATAAGTAGGTGTAGATCCTTTGAAGTGACACCATAACCCATCATAGCATGGACTAAGTGTATGTCTCATTAATCAAGATTGTACTCAAGACTGGATGATTGATATCACTTCAAGAAAGAAATTGTTGGTTGGCAAACCCTGAAGTGCATAAAGGAAAACACAATTGCAAAACCAACTTGGTTGCAATTAGTTCAAACTCACAACAAACAACATCAGACCTCAAAAAGCTGGGCACTCCTTGCACACACCTACAACACTATAAGAAACCTAAAAAGAAAAAAAGAAAAAAAAGAAGAGCAAAAGCAAAGAGAACACAAAGCAAAGTGTGAAAGCGGGCCTAGAGGTGGAGAACTGAGCTTATTCTAAAGCTCACGCTTCGTCTTCGCTAGATTGGGTATGGTGCTACCTTAAACTCTAACGCCACCCTAACCTAAACCTAACTAACTATGTAGAAACCTATACATAGCCTGAGAACCATTCACAGGGTTATTAATATAATTACTCAAAGTTCATTTAATGAAGGTTCTCAGTAGAAACTGGTTCTTAACCAACTGGTTCTCTTCAGAATGATACCCGATTTGTAAGGTACTGACCTCAGGTATCACCCTGGTTAATACCTGCTGGTTCTTTCAGAGAGAACTGGGCTGAAGTGGGATACCCAGTCACATAATCTTCAATGATACAATGGAATGTATGTTCTTCTTTTGAATTAAGAACTTGAATGTACTGAATAGCAATCCCACTAATGTTGAACCAGCACGTACCCTTCTCTGCAAGGGTTTTGTCTTCCTAAAGCTTTAAATTACACTCATCCTTTGTATAATCATTCTGTGTACTTCAAGTGTCAAGGAATATGAGTTAGTGTGGAGCTGGGGTTGGAGCAGTACAATATTGAGCTGAGTTTACTCCTGGACAATCTTGCCATTTCCAAAACCTCCTAAACTGGTAGCTGTTCCATTCGTTCACGAGTGCCCAGCAGCCACCAATGGTTGCAGTAAACATGAGTAGGACCCCCAATATGATGCAAATCTGCACAAATCCCATATGAAAAACATTTAATAAGTACATAGTTTTGGTGGCCACAAAGCTACAGTAATTCCATAGTATAATTAATGTTGGATAGTTGTCCACCAAGAACATCAAGAGTAATGCCCACTAATGAGGCCTAGGGGATTCAATCTTGCATGAAATAGAACTATGAAAACAACTGTGAAAAAACTGCAGCCTCAGTACAAGGGAAAGAATTGTGCACAAAATGTTATAACTAGAGACTAATGAATAAAACACTCACCCAGTTTATTGTCCATGACATGCTGAATCGTTTGGGCTTACAGACAATCAACCATATACAACAAGGTAACTGCAATGAAACCCGATTACAAAATCTTAGAGAAAAGTTCAGATGTATAGTAGATAGCCAGCAATATTGATGAATGCTTTAATGTTTTTACTTTCAGACTTTTTAACAACTAAATTTGGCTGAATCATCTTATGGATGATTTCACAAAATTGGGTAAAAGAACTCTGGTTGAGACTAGGTTGATGGCATGCTGCAGCCAGGTGAAATGTTAAGGTTCTTACCTGATTCTTTAGCAGTTTTCAGCTAATGACTACTCAATCCTATTCACGAGGTCAATAATAGGAACAGCCAGGCTACAATGCCAAGCTGCTCTGCTCAAACCAGATAAATGAATGCCATGTCAACAAAAAAATTGAAAACCTAATTGATTACGAAGAAATTTTTGTCATGTGACTGAAACAATGGACTTGATATTTGATTCAACCAAAAGCATGTAGATAATATACTCACAAAGTATGTTGTTGGAGCAAAGGCGAAACCTCCAAAGAATCCAAGCAACGCTTTGAAAAATGGGAAGATTGTAGCCACAAACATTGTAAAACCTGCAGTTTGCAATCAAATATAAACCACCACGATTTTTAAGCATTAAGGAAATTCAAGGGGCCTCTTGTTCTTTCAGCAGGTTTTGAAGCCAGGATTCAAATCTATGAGAAGGCAAATAGAACTCCAACATAAAGCACATGGAGAAATTTGTTCCCATGTTTAGGTTCAATGTTATAAGAAGGCAAATTCATAAGAACCATAATGCTCCCATTCATAAGACGTAGGTGTAAGAGCTCTCCTCCTCAGATACCTTGTGATCTGCATATGTTTAGGTTTATGATAACTTTCTGCACCTCATGCTTTATGATGGGCAAAGTGCATGGTGGAGGGGCAGAGGGGCAACATTCCCAAAATGCAGTGCTCGAGTCAACTACCATCTCATCATCCTAAGCTCCTTACTATGGGAATGCCCTCAACTGTGAGCTTTTCAGATTTGAAGATGTATGCAGGGCCAAGTGTTTAGTCATGTTGAAAATCTTACCGACATAAG
>Ga0209208_10013080_pt1 | contig 10414 bp, 10 predicted proteins | sample S1TSphfallax_3_FD_187694 | JGI IMG/M metagenome (GOLD analysis project Ga0209208, IMG submission 187694) | Host-associated microbial communities from peat moss isolated from Minnesota, USA - S1T2_Fd - Sphagnum fallax MG (SPAdes) (version 2) | ecosystem: Host-associated > Plants > Peat moss >... | reverse complement strand
CATGTTCATCACATGAATGCAATTCTAAAACAACTTTGTGGTTCTATGGAATAGGACAAGGATCTTTACTAGTGCCTATTTTCCATGGCCATGTCCTAATTCATCGTGTCTTTCAAATTTTGTTTACTTTTGAATTATAGATGACTTGTTGAAATGCCAAATAAAATTATAGATTTGATAACATACTAGCCATGATATTAACAAGCATGAATACATAGAAGTTTGATTAAATTAATAAAGACAATGAACCCAAAGCCCATGAGAAGTTTGATTGACGACAAAGGTTTTTCGTACACATGTTAAAATGTTTGCAACTATATGTGGGTGAAAGTACACTAAGGGGGGCCAAAAATGTTGCCACATTATATTGTTTTCCAAGGGTGTCCATGTTTGAACTTCAACCATGGTAATAATATAACATTTTTTGCAATTTTTTTGCATAATATGGTAAACCATAACACAAAAAATTCAAATGAAAAGATATTTTTTCCAACTTATATTGTGTGATTCCAAAATATATTTGTGACAAAAAAATGTACATCACTATGCATTAAAAAAATGTAAATATACTCGAAAAATGATTGAAATGATTTTTAGTCTTTGAAAAATTAAATGCAACACATTTTGTAAAAATATAGATTACATACATTTCATGAAAGTGCCCAAAATGGCCCCCTTGTAGTGTGTTTTCGCCCATGTATGGTTTCCATTATTGACCACTTATTGCAACATTCGCACTACCCTTGTCCATTTTCGATGATGGTTTAAATTTGCATCATCCCTTCATAAGTTATATGTAAAAATGTTCCCAAATTTTGAAATGATTTAGATTTGGTTTTTTTTTGGGTAAAAATTTGGATATGGGCCTTAAGATTTGAAATTTGTTGGAAAACGTTTTGTCAAGTTTTTCCAAAGTTATGATAAGGCTATAAAGTTATCCCAAGTGATGCTAAAAAAATCAACTTATGCTTAATCTTTCCATTGTTATGTAGTTTGCCAAATTATGCCAAAGTTATCAAGTTATGTTAAGTTATGCCAAAGTCGTGCAAAAGTTTTCAGTTATGTTAAGTTATGCCAAATTTGTGCCAAAGTTATCAAGTTATGCCAAAGTTATAAAGTTTTGTTAAAATTGTGAGAAAATGACCAAGTTTTGCCAAAGTTATTGAATTATGCAAAGTTATGTCAAAATTGTGAAATTTTGTGAAATTATGCCATTTTTTTCCAAGTTATGACAAATTATCCAAGTTATGACAAATTATGGCAAGGTTCTCAAGTTTTTCCAAAGTTATGCCAAAGTTATCTAATTTTCTCTAAGTTTTACCCAAGTTATGCCAAAATTATCAAATTTTGTCAAAATTATACCGAAGTTTTGGTTTAAAACATATTAAAATGTTTCATCATTTGATTTAATTAAAGGTTTAGGTTGTAGGTTTAATGTTTTGATTTTGTTAAAGGTGTAGCCAAATGATTACAGGTTTTGCCAAGTTATGCCAAAATCATTAAGTTATGTTGAAATTCGTCCAAAGTTGTGCCCCAAGCATCCTAAGATATGTCAAAGTTATTGAATTTGCCAAAATTATATCAAATTTATCAAGTTTTTCCATGTTATGTCAAAAATTTAGAATTATGTTAAAATTATGTCAAAGTTATTCAAAATTGCCAAAGTTATCAAATTCGGATGAATTATGCAAAAGTTGTGAGGGTTGCCAAAGTTATGTCAAAATTATCAAATTATGTTGAGTTATGCCAAAGTTATGAAGTTTTGCCAAAGTTATTGAATTATATCAAATTATATTAATTTACAAAATTATGCCAAACTTATGCCAAAGTTTAAAAAGTTTGCCAATTTATGCCAAAGTTATGGGGTTATGTTGAAATCATTCCAAAGTAATGAAATTGTGATGAGTTATGCCAAAATTATGCCAAAGTTATTGAGTTGTGCCAAGTTGTACAAAAGTTACAAAATTATGTTAATTCATGCCAAGTTATGCCAAAGTAATGAAGTTTTCATGGATTATGCCAAAATTATGAAGTTTTGACAAAATTATGCCAAAGTTATCAAGTTATGCAAGTTGAGCCAAAATTTTGTTAACTTATGCCAAGTTATGCTGAGGTTATGAAATTATGCCAAAGTTATCGAGTTATGCAAATTGAGCCAAAATTTTGTTAACTTATGCCAAGAAATGCTGAGGTTATGATATTATGCCAAAGTTATGAAATTATGCCAAGTGATGCCAAAGTTACAAAGTTATGCCAAAGTTATGAAATTATGTCGAATGGTGCCAAAGTTACGAAATTATGCCAAAATTATGTTGAGTTATGCAAAAGTACGAAGTTATGTGAAAGTAATGAAGTTATAATGAGTTATGCCAAAGTTAAGTCAAAGTTATAAAAAACTATCAAAAATTATGTCAAGTTATGCCAATTTATAAGGTTTTGTTAAAGTTATGCCAAAGTTTTGAAGTTTGCCAAGTATGATGCCAAAGTTTTAAACTTTTGTAAAAGTTATGCTAAAGATTTAGATTGGCTTGGTAATCCTACAAAATTTATTTATTTATAAATAACTCTAACAAAACTTTAAAAGTTTGACATAATTAAAAATCTTTGGCATAACTATGCCATAATTGTGCAAAACTTGAAAACTTTGACATGAGCAAAATTTCATAACTTTAGCATAACTTGGCAAAACTTAATAACTTTGGCTAGAATAACTTAACAAAACTTGATAACATTGGCATAACTTGAACAAAATTTCATAACTTTGACATAACTTGACAAAACTTGATAACTTTTGTATAACTCAACAAAAGTTGATATCTTTGGCATAACTTCAACATAATTTCATAACTTCAACAAAATTCAACAAAATTTTATAACTTTGGGATAACTTTGGCAAAACTTGATAATACAAGGGTTGTTGAGCTATCATCATCATTTGAAATAGTATTTAAGCCATGAAGGTCTGATCACTTTTAAGTGTTGCTTAATGTATTAGTTTTTTCAATTAATTAAAAGTTTAGCCATGTAAGTTTAGCCCAAAACATTTAAATGTTTTGCCATTTTTGTGGCCCTATGGTATAGTTATTAATTTGATTAAGATACTTCACTTTATGTATGAATTTAAATTTAATTTTACATCGACAAAAAAAAAATGTCAACAAAAGTCAACAACCCCCCTTTTCCCCCTTCACCTACCATGCATTGTGGGGTTTATACACACACAAATACAATGGTGTGATGAGGAATATAAATAGTGGGTGAAAGTCTTGGTTTATATTTCATATGTTTTGTCTCCATTTTCATGACCCTAAACTATGAAGGTCAGGTTTGTTTATGCTTTGTTTCTTTCTTTTCTAATGTTATTTATGAAAATCAAAGTCAAAAGGTCTCTCATTAAAGGTAAAAATTCTTAAGCTAATTAGTATTATAGGTGTTTTAATAATTATAAAATTACTAGTGGTAGTAACCTACAATTTCTTATCAAAGGATGAAGCTAATGGAATAAGTTAAATAGTTGCAAAATTTTTAAAAGGATAAAGATTAGTATCCAACCAATTAATGGGATGTGTGGAAATATTAGGATAAAGATAATGAAGGTTTATTTTTATGGAAAGCATATGGACCTTGTGTGGTATGGGAAACAAAAGGATTAAGATGAAGATAAAAGAGGATTGTGAATTCATTTTTTTGGAATATTCAACAGATTATAGTTTTAGATTGGATGTGCCTAGGAGAGTTCTTTTAGAGAAGAAGTGTGTATGTGACATTGAAAAGATAAGAAGAAAGTATCGAATAAAGTCCTATTTTCATTTTGTAAGGTTTATAAATTTTCATGGCTATTTGTTGATGTTTGGTTTTACTTAGAGTATGAAAAAAGAAGAAAAAATAATTCATATTAATATTACATCAAGTTTTGTTGTGTTGATATATTAATTTTAAACTTTTTTTATACGTTTCCACTTTCTATGGTAGTTTATGGAATAGGAAATACCTTCTACCATAGGATAGTAATTACCATTGCAAGGCAACAACAAAGAAATAGATATGAGATTTGAGGTTTATAAGGAAAGTAACATTAAATGTAGATGGTAAGCAATAAGAACAAAAGGGTCTATAAACACTATAAATAATAGGTAATAACCATAAATGGTTTAAAGACACTAAAGATGATAGGTAATAATCATTAAAAGGTTTACATGCACTAAAAACAATAGGTAGTAACCACAAAGGGTCTACAAACATTATAGATGGTAGGTAGCAACTATAAGAGGTTTATAAATGATTATGGGTCTTTTTCAAATCTATAAAGGACGATAGTTGTTGCATAACGATAATTGTAGCATGACAATAAGCAAACAAAAGGTAGTTTTTACTTTCAAGTTTTTCGAACTTTCTTATTATTATTTTTTAATCCAGTAGCCCTTTCCTTGTTGGTGATTAGGTTGTTAGATCTTGCGATTTTACATCCTTTTAAAAAAATCTTTTTATAAGTTGATAAATGGACATTTTGACTTTCAAGTTTTCACATTGTTTGCTTTGAATGCGTGTTGGACTTGTTTTATAAAACTTTTGTATCATGAATTGAATTCAATTGTTGAGGTTTTCATTAAAAAATTCTCATTCACAACTTCATACAACTATGAAGGTTTTTTTCAAAAAACTTTTTGGGTTTAAAATTTTTACATTGTTTGTATCAAATGTGTGTTGGATTTTTTAAATAAATCTTTTGTTTCTAATATCAAGTTTAATTATTGAAACCTTTCATAAAAACAATTCACTTATGGTTTCATACAGTTGTGAGGGATTTTTTTTAAATGACCTTTTGAATTTTCATAAATTTCACATTGTTTTGTTTTGAATATGTGTTGAATTTTGTTTATAAAAAGAATGTTCATGAATTGGGTTCAATTGTTTAGGCCTTTGGTAAAAAAATCATCATTTATGGTTTTAAGTAATCATTGAAGGTTTTTTAAAAGAGGCCTTTTAAACTTTTAGAGTTCTCACATTATTTGTTTTGAATTTGTGGTGAACTTGTTTTTAAAAAAAATTGTTTCATGGGTTCAATTTAATTCTTAAAGCTTCTGGTAAAAAATTATCATTTGTGACTTCATGTAGTTTTGAGGGTTTTTTAAGAGATGCATTTTGATTTAAGTGTTTTCACATTATTTACTTTCAAAAAATGTTGTAATTCTTTTTTATAAAACTTATGAATTGAGTTCAATTGTTAAGGCCTTTAGTAAAAAAAATTCACTTAAAGCTTTTTGTAGTTGTGAGGGGTTTTTAAAAACACATTCGGGATTAAAAAATTGTACATTTTTTGTTTAAAGTGATGTTATGTTGTTACAATGTAACTTGTGAAGCACTGATTTGATTAAATGAATTGTTAATTTTTTTTTAGCTTTATGCTTTGAGTGTATAATTAATTAATCAATGAATAAAAATATTTGCTTCTGTTTTTATGTGATAATGAATTTTTTTTTGGGGATTTCAAAGGTTTAAGGATTTATACATTTTACACTCTAAATAAATTCACAAGATGGTTTTCAATTCACAAGTTTAATTACATCAAGGTTGTTAATGTTGTGAACTTTGAATTAAAATCATAAACCTTTAGTTTGATCATCTTTAAACATGTAACGTCCATGAATTTTAAAATTTATTTTATTTGTTTTTTCATGTTTTGCTATTTTGTGAATTGGATTAAAATTTGAACGTACAATCTTTTGTCACATATTCTTGCATGTGGATGTAAGGGAATTTTTGTATGATTCATAAAACTTGAGATACATGCATGATCACGTTGTGGTAAGTTCTGTATTGTTTACTAATTCAAACTACTATGGACTCATATTGTGAAATATGTGATGTGAAAATATAAGGGAATAGAAGCATTGACAATTGTAACAATGGGAAAATACATAAGGTAATGACAAATGCGTTATGGTATTTGACAACAAAATAATTGATAAGTTTTCAAGTTCAATTTAAGATGAACAAGAGAGGGTGTCAATTTCAAATGATTATTCATGGCTTGGAAACTTTAAAAAACACTCCTATAGTGATAAAACATGTGAATGTACTTTCATTACCAACATCACCCATTATCATGCATAATGTGTCGAAAGTATCAAAAAACATCATGCCACTTACAAAAGACATGTCCTTGGTAATAGATAAAGCCATGTCCTTATGAAAAGAATGGGTGGGATGGTAACGAGTTGAATATTTTATATTTCAATTTTTTAAATAGGTTTTTAGTCGAACAAAGGTTTTTTTCAAAGGTTGAATTGATTTTAATATTGTTATCTAATTAGGGATGCAAAATTTAAACAAACAAAACACTAACATGCACAAGAAAGTGAGTGAATATTGCAACACTTAAAAAAATAAAAGTTAGGACATTTTAGAATCTATGAGAAAGGTTGTAAAATTGGGCCATGAAATGAGAAGAAATCTTAGGTGAAATAAAAAAATGTAGAACATTCAAGGGGTTTGTGTAAATTATTAAAGATTTAATATTGATCCATAATGGGAGGATAATCGCAATTCTAATGTTGAATTAAAATCCCGTAGATGAAGTAGTGCACCATAGGGAACATTGTGGTGTGATTAGGAGAATAAATTCTTGAGACATCAAAATAACAATGTTTAAACACCAACATTATTATAACAATCAAACAATGGATAAATAAAAATCTTTTAACATCACTTAGTTTATGAAAAAATAATAAAAACATGTATTTTTATTTTTTTTACAAACATGTTTTAAAGGTATTCACACAAGTTAAAAGGGAAAATTTCCATAAAAAAAATACAATTCAAATGATCGTGAGGCCTGCATTGATGGGTGGGTCAATTTCTCTATGGAAAGCATAGATTCATTCAAAGCTCAAATGATGCGAGACAAATTGGCTTATCGAGCTACTTATTGGGACAACGTTTGCTTCTGAAGGTACAATGCACAACCCAATTGCCATCTGTGGCCTCGGATGGGCATGGTGCAATGTTGCAACCGTGCAGATCGGAAGAGTATGATTGTCCTCTGTCGAGGCTAAAAAAATAATCCGTGCGTAAGAAACACAAATTGTCCTTTGGGCGTTACTTCTCCTGTCTAACTCCAACCAGGTTCATGATCGCGGTGTTAGTACGGAATTATGCAATCATTTTTTTTCCTTCACAAAGCTTGAAGTGTTGAAAAACGGATAAATGTGGGAGGGAACAGTTACCTTCCAAGAACCACGAGATCACAAAATTAGACAAGTCCCTATCCGTATGCAATGTGGATTGGTAGTTTTTCGTGACCACCATAGCTGTAAAGCAATTCTCCCCACTTGAGAACCGCCGAAGGGCAATTTTTCGGGGAAGAGGCTGTCCAACTTTCAAAGCCAAGACGTGAGCTGCGGACGCAGATTTGTCTACACGAATTCAGTCGCCTAATCATCTGCAGAGTGCTCCAATTCTTCTTATGACCAAGTTTCTTTATTTTCGACTTTTCTTTTACCAGTGTGCCGATACCTGAGGGAAAGAAAGTCAAGTGTCGTGAGGAAAAAAAAAGGTTTTGTGAATGAGCATCCATCCGGGTTGTGGAAGGGTATCGACTTATTTACAATGAGATCACCTCGACAAAACTTGTGCTTGAACAACGCCATTCGAGACTCTCGAAAACAGGAGCGGAGGATGGTGCCATCGTACTGAAAGAGATCTCCCAACGTTCGAACATGCTCCGACGCTTCCGTTGACGGCACAAATTCGTGCAAAATGATGGCCATCATCTCCCCGTGATGGATCAACATGGAATCTTCACAGATTTCTATAAAATTGTCGAGAATTGGATAATGTTCCTTGTTTTCCCCCTCAGGTGACGTTACGATCTCGAGGCCTATTACCTTCTATATCGAGTCGAGGACACTGTGCCCCACAGCACGAAAATGTCGGATTATCCAAGCATTGTCTTCGAGACCTCAATGCTTGGTGAGGCGCAATTTGACATTCCTACAAGCAATCCACATTGAATTAGAGGGAATACACTCGCGAGCAAGTTGGAAGAAAAAAACTTCAAGATCGACCCGACATATACGTCAAAGAGGGGCAGGGGATTATAAGGAAGTGCTTACCATTCCGAAGGCTCTTCCACCATCGTGAGGTTGCCGAACGGCTCATCGGACATTTGGAGCATATCTCGGTCTTTCGTGGCGAATGGCTGGGGCTTTTTTCACAACGTAAGGGCCAGGGGTTGCGAACATTGACCTTGGCAAGGAACAACGTCAACACGCACGGATGAAACAGCTCGGTCAAACGACGCATCAAGACTTAAAACATCGATTAAAAAAAAAGGCTTACCTGAAGTGCAACCCTTCGCAACTCTTGCTCGAGTTGGAATTTTACTCTCTTGCGATCATTGAGAATCATCGCGTCTCGAAATCCCTAAAACTTGTTGAATTTCAACCGCCCGAAGGCCTCCAGCAAAGTTCGATGGACAAGTCCCAAATTATGTTCTTCGAGATTGCATCATAAAAAATATATGTGTTCCCCTTTGTTACACTATTTCAAAAAGTTTTTTTTCAAAAATTAAATTTTGGTGAAATCTTAAGGAACAGATAATGAAAACACCATGGGGAATAACTTATGAATTTTGAGGTTCAAAACATTTAAAGGAGTCACAAAAAAATCAAATGTTAAATTTTATCATAAAAAAATAGAGATTTATTTATTTATTTATTGTTAATTGAAACTATGGTAATCATGACACATTTTTCTTTTTTAACACACATGGATGTTAACAAATTATAATTAAAAATTTATTTGATTTAATTTTAGGTTTTGATTTAGTTAAACACTTATGAAAATGAAAATTTTTATTATTAAAAAATGACATTTTCATAAAATCTATGACCATTGGCCCTCATTAACATCAGTCTTGGAATAATATTGTTTATAATTATACTAAACATTATTCATCTTCTAAAAACTCAAATTAATGGTTGATTTTGAGGTAAATCTAACTCCCAACCATCACATCCAAACTCCGATAGTTCCCTATCCATTAATTGTTGTGTTACAACTTCAATTACAAATTTAAATTAATCACACGCTTGTTGCAATTAATGTTCCATGAATTTGTCACTCCATTTAATAGTTTGGCGAATAAAAGTGTAAACATTTTATATTTGAATATATGGCGCATATTCATTTCTTCCATGAAACTTTGTTGTAAATGTTAATATGTAAAAGCAACATTAATATAAAAACCTATGCAATGCACATGGCCTAGTACCAACAAACTTACCCAATGTGTATTTTAGGCCTCCAATTCGTAATTAATCCAATTCATTATAAAGTTGACGTTCATCAATCATCATTTTTGTATGAATATTAATCATAACCTTAATGCTTGAAAGGTGATTACTAAACATATCATTTGTCATTGCTTTTCAATGCTCCATAAAATCTAACAACTAGTTTATTTTAGTATGTATCGTGCACATAATAGTTGACATATCATCAAACAATATTTTTATATCACAAAAAAAAATTCATGACATAATACTTAATAAACCTTGAATTTAACTATATGTTAGTTAATAATTGGTCTAAAATCCAAAGACCCATAACCTTACACATTGCACATTTTGTGCATAAATACCCACCCTTAACCTACGAGTCTCGCATTGCACCTTAATTAAATTTGTAAAGTTGTAACTCACTTGTAAAAAATTAAACCCCATAATCAAATGCCGGGATCCTGAGCCCTATCACTCTGCTCATGGACTCAGGGATGCTGTGGCCTCCGGCACGAAAATGTGTGATGATCCAGGAGCTGTCGTCGAGGCCCCAATGCTTGGTAGAGGCCAATTTGGTGTTCTTGGAATCGGGGCTCCACATCCGATCAGATAGGACGCGCTCGCTCGCAAGTTGCAAGCGAAGAAACTCCTGATCTACATTCAAGACGGGCACGGGATCGTAAAAAGACACTCACCAGTCCAGAGGCTCTTCCGGAGGCTCCTCCACCGTCACGATGCTGTCGGAAGGTTTGTCCGCCTTTTGGAGGGCGCCCCGATCTCTGGTCGCCAGGGGTTGGGGCTCCTCCCACAACGCAAGCGCCAAGGGTTACGGACCATGACAAGGAGCAACGTGAATACGGGCGGTGGGGACAACTGGGGTTTAGGACCTCGGATCAAAAATTGAGGAAATAGAGGTTCAGAAATAAACCTCACCTACGGTGCGGCCCGCAACTCTCGCTTGAGTTGAAACTTGCCTCGCGTGCGAGCGGTCGAAATGACGGCGTCTCGAAATCCTTGGAACTTGTCGGGTTTCAACCGCACGAAAAAAATAACCCATTTTTGCATGAATTGTTATATAAAATGATCAATCATAGGTTCTACATTTGGAATTTCCTATTGCAACCCAAAAAATG
>Ga0209208_10013079_pt1 | contig 10414 bp, 3 predicted proteins | sample S1TSphfallax_3_FD_187694 | JGI IMG/M metagenome (GOLD analysis project Ga0209208, IMG submission 187694) | Host-associated microbial communities from peat moss isolated from Minnesota, USA - S1T2_Fd - Sphagnum fallax MG (SPAdes) (version 2) | ecosystem: Host-associated > Plants > Peat moss >... | reverse complement strand
AAAAAAAAAAACCTATGAGAAACTTTTGCGAATCTTGAAAAAGAGCATCCGGCCGGGTTTCATTTTGCCAAGAAAAGCTGACTTTCTTTACAAGGAAATCCCCAACTTGAACTCCAAGAGGCATATGAATGATTTGTTGGCTCTATTGTTGTTCTTCACATGTAGGGAACTCAAAGGAATTTCACTTTAAAATTAAATTAAATTAAATTACATGCAAAAAAAAAGATGCAAAAATTCATTATATATATATATATTTATTCATAAATATTATTTAAAATATATTATTTAAAATTTCTATAAAATATTTTTTAATATTCCATTGTTTCATACCATACATAAACAAGGGATGTGTCACACTATGGCCTTGCCATTTACATTAAAATTTATATTAAGGCGAAAGAAGAAATTATGAAAACTCAAATATTTCACCATCCAAAAATATATAATCTTAAAGTATTTTAAATTATTTAACTATTTTCTATTCACACCGAACAACCCCCCCCCCCCCCCTCCCCCCCCCCAAAATAATATGCTAAATGATTAAATCCATAATATGGAGATCATTTTTTCCCACCTATAATAAAATCAGCTTGGACTTTGTGTTGTTATGCACCACTAGCGAGTGATGATTTTCCTTCTTATTATTATTATTTTCTCATATGATTATCAATAATTCATCATTATTTATATCCATGTTAATTTAATTTTAGTTAATATAAATATTACGGACATGAACATGCACATACATGTTAATTTGCTTTTTCATATTTATGTTGGTGGGTAAGGAAAACGGTTGAAATAGTTATGAGGATAAAAGATGATTATTAAGAAAGAAAAATGATATAATTATAAGGGGAAGATATAGTTATTAGGAAATGAAGTAGATAAGCTTGGAAATGATATTCAAAAGGTCTAGGTAACCTTTCACCTATGGCCCATGTAATGGTTTTACAAACCTCCATTTGGGTTTGAATCGAACAAGATTAAAAATCTCTCAAAATAAGAGAGGTTGAAAAAAAATAGTCCAACTTCTTTAAACATTTATGTTTTTTTCGTGTGCAATTGAAATGCATTCTTTAACTAAACATGCCAAACTTCATACACAAACAATATCCCTTTTATTATTTAACATTGTTAACTTTATTCCAAACAATTATGACCCAAAAAAAAATGGTGTAAATGTTCAATAATCAATATTTTTAACTATGAGAATAACCCATTATCAAACATGAAAATAATTTCTCTTAATGGAAGGTTAAAAATTGAGTCATTCAATTTTAGGAGCATCAATGAATGGTTAACAACAAAATGTTATTTGCTAATGAACCATTCTCTAAACTTGTTAAGTTAAGTGTTCACTCACCCCCCGAGTGTTTGGTGATGAGTGTTTCTACTCTAGTAGTCTAGATGTCACTCACACATTAGGTCAAGTTGGAGCCAAATTTTTTTAATTCAAATTCTACACCAGAAATGGGATCTCTTTTGTCTCTTCCCAATAAATTCAGCAAAAGTTCAAATTTCATGGGTACACTTTTTCTTGGGGGCTATATAAAATAATAATAATAATAAATAATAATAATAATAATAATAAATTAATAAATATAAATAATACATATAATAAATAATAAATAATAAATATAATAAATAATAAATAAATAATGAATAAATAAATATGAGAGGGATACTTTTTGGAAGAAGTGTTTTGTGTCCTTCATTTGACCTTTGACTAGCATTGACATTGTCAAATGGAACACCCAATATTCCTAATCTAGCCTAGTTGATTCAAATGCTCATTCACACACTCAATGGAAAGGAAAGCCTTTCCCTACCAATGCATGGATTGCCTACTACAAGTTAACTAACTTGTTGTACATTCTGACAAAAACTTTCATTGCCAAGAGAATATATTAAAAATGGGAAGGAAGGAAGGAAAAAAGAGAAAGAGAAAAAGACATCAAAAAGTTCTTGAGAAATTTCCTCATGTATTTGAAAGGCACCTTATTATATCCATGAGTATTGGATCTTGGAGAAAAAGAGCATGGATTTTATGCCTATTCCTTCAAGAAATAAAGGGGATGTTACTAGTTATGCCTACTTTACTTTATAGGTGTAAGATCACTTTGCACTTTTATTTATGCCTATTCCTTAAGAATTAAAAGGGATGTTAATACTTATACCTACTTATAGGTGTAAGATCTCTTTGCACTTTTATTATGCCTATTCCTTAAGGATTAAAGGGTTGTTCATAGTTGTGCCTACTTATAGGTGTAAAATCTCTTGCCATTCTATTATGCCTATTCCTTAAGAATGAAAGGGATGTTAATAGTTATGCCTACTTATAGGTGTAATATTCTTTGCACTTGTAAGAAGTAGATGTATAAATCATCTCATCCTATATGCCTTGTGATCTACTTATGTTTAGGTTCATTTTAATGTTGTGCTATACAAGGGGTAAAGTCTTTGGGTGAGTGATATTCCCAAAATGTAAGGTGGACTTGACTAATGTTGCATCCTAGGCCCCTTAGGCCTTTTCATTTTGCGAATGTCCCCATCCTAGGGCATTATCTTAGACATAGTAATTCGTATATCAATTCTAATTAAATGCTTGCTAACCCATAGCTTAAATTGAATTCCACGTGTTTTAATACAAGAAGTAAACCTCATTTTTTGGGTCAATCTCAAATTCACACCATCTATCCCCCATAAAAAATTGAATTTTTTTTTGGTGACATAAAACTTTTGGAGAATTTTTTTGAAAAAAAGAGATAAATTGGTTAAATTTACACTAGAAAAAAAAACTCTTCCAGTAATTTCCCAATTTTTCAGTTCAAAGAAAACAGAAAAAAATTGTTGGAAAAAATTATAATGACACACGAGTAATTTTATTATAGTTTTATTCTTTGATTAAAATTGGGGCATGCCTTGTCCACCCTTGATCCAAATTAAACCTACACATCACACAAGCCCTAAATAAAACAATGGTTAGTCTAACTTGTATATATCTAGTATATGGCATCATCTACTATAAAATAATTCCTTGCCCATAGTGCAAAAATAAAGGCTTAGTATTTTGCAATGTTTACATATATTTGGATGTGTACATCGGTCAACAAACCAACCACCACTTAGAACATTTATAATAATAAAAAAAAGGAACAATGGAAGAAAGAATGTATGTACTAATAGCCGGCAAGGAAACAATCTCTGACTCCGAGTAAGGGGGGAAGCTTACATAATAATAAATGTGTTATATGGACAATTTGTTCGAACCTTTTGATGGGAAAAGTTTGGTATCGGTTCAAAAGAACTTTTAAAAGTATGATATAAAACTAAGTGACAAGTAGGTACCGAATCTAATTTTGTACTAGAGTTGTGTGTGCAAGAACACGAGTAGTAATAGTAATTTAAAGTGATTTTGAAGGAAAGAAAGTTAAGCTCTTGTGTGACTCTAAGAACTCATCATCTAGGACCAAAACTGACATGCAAAAGATACTATGATGAATCATGGAGGGGACCCCGCCTCTCTCTCTCTCTTTGCCTTCAAGAATCTCTAGAGAACTTTTAAAGACTTTATGCCTTTTTTTGAGCTTTTGAGTCTATCCATTTGTCTCCGAATGAGGACAAAGGTAGTACAATAGTTTTTTTTACATGACAGCTTGGTTGCACAAGTACCACCACCCTCCCCTCACCCCCTTACCCCCTTACAAGTCATATAAGCTTTTGTCACTCCCAATGAAGTAGGTTTCAAACCCAACAAATGCCCCCCACCCCATTTGAATTTGGATTGCTTGCTCCCAACAACAACAACACCAATAACAACAACAACAACCATTTCAATTTCAAAGTGGTGAAGGTTTAATTAGGGTTTGTACTTTTTTTGTACTAATCTCACACCTCTTATGGGCCAAAGTGAACCAGCACCTTCCATTGCCACCATTAAGGATTGGATATGGTAAGAGGTCGAGGAAACGAGTATTTTGTTCGGGTTCCAGTTCCCCTAGTTAGTAGCCTTAACCATGGTGGTTATTCTCAATTCCTTTTGTTAGTCTGTATTTACTAAGAGCATCCCCACCAGTGCTTAGTATCTGAGACCCTGCAAAAATATTCTCACATCCAAGAAGTTTTGTTATCCACACGGTTTTGCAACCCCACCCATAATAAAACTGAAACTGAAAGGGTGGGGCGGGGGGGGGGACTGCATATATGTGGGAACTACTAATAGCAAACCACCTGAACCAATCACTATGATTGGCCAATCAAAAACAGCGACCAGCACACAGTCAGATCATATTTATTACACTCTTCTCTAGCATGCGCACAGCTTGCATGCGCTTTTTTACCCAGCTTTACTCAGCAGCAAAGTGTGAGCAAATTTGCAGCAGAAAAACCAATTTCCTGAGCTAAACCAGCATAAGTTGACTTTTCTTCATCCCATTCAACTTAATGTGCAGGGTCACATACCAAGCACTAGTGGGGATGCTCCAACAACACTCAGATGTGTGATAGTTAGTACAAGGTAGCAAACAAGTAAAAACAGCCCTTCCCTATGTATAAACCATTCAAGGTACTTACCGAGTGATACTCGTGTATAATTTTCTTACTTATATATATATGCAACAAGACCTCGTTCTTTACATAATGGGTTACCAAGGTGAAAGCCTATTTTCCTTCCGATGAGGTGGGGTTTTTATCCACACAATTGAATCAAAATGGACATCTATTGGGGGGGGGTGCATTAGTGTGGGGGTGCCGGAATTGGGTGCTAGCTCCTATTTTGTGACCTAGCACTCCACTAATTCACCGTCCATTGGAAAAACCCATGATGACTCAGTTGTAGTTGGCCGTGGATGACTCAGTTGTGGTGGACTTTATGACATTCCATAGCCTTTTGAATTTTGCCTATATAATAAACCCTCCTATTTCCTCCTCATACCGCCCAAGTACCTACCAATGTAAAGTGGGGTATAAGTATCAAACCTACGTAAGTGACTACTATGATCATGTAGGTACGTAATGCACTTGGCGACTACTAAGAAGGTAGATGCATGTGGATGATTGATAATACATAGTTAAACACTATGGTTAAACTACTACTATGGGGACAAGAATATGATGAAAAAGTGTCTTCCAATCCTCATGCCATCCATGTTGCATGGTGCAACATGGATGATAAGTAGCGTTTTCCACTTGCCAATCTTACCACCACCTATTCCGGGGGGGGGGGGCTAAATAAGTATTGTGTTTGATGTTGTTTGGTGGAAAGGTAGTAGAATGAAGCTAGAGAGGGGGCTTGTGCCACCAAATGTCTTTGTTCGGAAAAAAAAATAAATTCCATTAGTCGAGGCTATGATGAAGTACAAAATGACACACACATATTGTCGCCCGCCGCCCCATATAGAATGTCCCTACATGCAAAATCATCTGACATAATCCAACATATGGTTTTTTGCAATCACAACAAACACAAGTAAAAACCTAAGTAAGTAATTAAGCGTTCCATTGTAACTAATTGAGCACATTTTCTTGTTTGTAATTTAATTTTTAATTTTTAAATTTAATTTGAATCTAATTTTTAATTAATTATTTTAATTAATTAATTAATTCATCAAATTTTTGAGGTGACATCTATATATTACATGGAGAAGATCTAGACATGGTATTGTAATAATGTTTTTGGGTTTTTTTTAACAAACTTGTGTTGGGATTTGTAACGGTTGACGGGTTTTGGCTCTTCAACAAATAAGCTTCTAGTTTTGGGTGCTATCCATACAATGGCATTCTTGCTTCATTCTTTGTTTCAATCTTCTTGCTATTAATTAATTAATTTATATATTTTATTTTTATTTTTAAAAAAATAAAAGAAAAAAAAACTCAGGTCCCTCCCTTCAAGAATCTATATACATAAACACATTAAATAAATAAATAAATAATAGTCACACATTTTTAGATTCTAAGACAATTATTGTTGTTTGTTGGGGCATCAATGGTAGTAGGTATGATAATGGAGTTTTGGTAGGTAGTGCTCATTTTTCAATTTGTGCTTTGAACACTAATGGAGTCGGTTCCGTTCTCCTTGCCTTCATCAAAGGTTCATCCAATTTTTTTATAATTTTTTTTTCCTAGAAAATCTCATTTTGCAACCCCTTATTGGGTGTTACTAGTTATTAACAATATTTGGTGAGTGGGTCGGTGGGTGGGTAGGTGGGTAGCCTGATTGAAGGGTCGGGTTTGGGTTCTGGTTAGAATTGGAACTCGGTTCCCATTCTATGGAGATATGGTGAAGAATTACTCAACTATGGTTAGTGACCGGTGTTTCTATTTTTGGCAAATTCTCGCATCCTGGCGACAAAATAAATGCTCAGTGGCACGAGTTCAAAAGCTTTTTTGGGAGGAAAAAAAAAAAAAGGTCCAATTTCGCCATATTATGAGGAAAATTGAAAATTAAAAATTGCCATTTTAAGAAACAGTAGGTTGTAGTATGTCGCCAAAATATCGCACAATTCCCAAACTTTTCTAATTTTTTTTAATGGCAATTTCTTATTTTTCCAATTTTTTCTCAAATAAAAAATTGCAAATTAGCAAAAATTTCATCATTATTATTTATTTATTTATTTTCTCATAATGCCACTCAATAGGTGGCTTTTACTTTTATTTCACCATTTTTACTATAACAAGGGTATATGGGTAACAAGTGAAAATGACAAAATAAAGTAAAAGTCGTATATATATACATACATACCTTCGGAAGGTATGTCCCAATTAGGTTTGTCAAAGTTTCAAAAGATCCGGACTTTTCCGATTAAGGCCGACCAATCCTTCAAGGGTTAGCACGTTTGGGTAGACAATATGTTTATAATCATCAATATTATTTTTATAGTGTGTGGCGAGAGGCTTTTCTACGCGTATCTTGTTCTAATGTGTGAGAGGCGTTAAGGAATATAATATTTTTTTGCTATCGTCCAAACTTAGGGAATTTCCATTGATACCATTTGACAAGCATAAGCATAAGTAAGTGCGTGTCATCCAAGACTTTCGGGGCGGGGAGAGGGGGGGGGGGGGCATGTGACAAGGAGTGTCAAACACAAGGGTGGAGAAAGTTGAACTAACATTTGAACATTTGAGAGAGAAAGTGTTCACAAAAGTTTGCTTGCAAGTCTTTTTGGGGGCCAACTTCCAAAGAATTAATTAGTTGGAGACCGTCAACATGGTACCCCAACATGTACCAATCCACCATGTAATTCCAAAAGTTGAATTGAAAGGGGGGAAAAAAAAAACATAAATGGATCATGAACAAAAGAACAATGTATATAATACGATCTTTTGTCATGAATTTGGAAACCAATGTATTTGGGGACACAACCAACATCCCAAAAGCCAAAAGGTGTGGTGTTGTGTGGGACATCATCCCAAGATGCACTCAACCCCTTTTAACGCGGTGTGTGTCCCCCACTCTTGGAATAAAGCTTTTGCTTTTGACTTGAAAGGAATCAAAGGTATAAAATGCAACCAAACCAAACCAAAACCCATTTCACAAAATCAAACACAAGTTTTTTGTCCATCAAGATTGAGGTGAAATTGTGGGTATTTCACACAAAAGTTTGAAGTTTTTGGAAGAAAAGAAGGAACAACCTTCAAATGTATAAAAATGCCACCAAACCCACCAAAACCCATTTCACAAAATCAAACACAAGTTTTTGTCCATCAAGATTGAGGTGAAATTGTGGGTAATCCACACAAAAGTTTGAAGTTTTTGAAAGAAAAGAAGGAACAACCTTCAAATGCTATAGAATGTGACCAAACCAAACCAAAACCCATTTCACAAAATCAAAGACAAGTTTTTGTTCATCAAGATTGAGGTGAAATTGTGGGTAATCCACACAAAAGTTTGAAGTTTTTGGAAGAAAAGAAGGAAAAACCTTCAAATGTTATAGAATGCGACCAAACCAACCAAAACCCATTTCACAAAATCAAACACAAGTTTTTGTCCATCAAGATTGAGGTGAAATTGTGGGTCATCCACACAAAAGTTTGAAGTTTTTGGAAGAAAAGGAGGAAAAACCTTCAAATGTATAAAAATGCCACCAAACCCACCAAAACCCATTTCACAAAATCAAACACAATTTTTTTGTCCATCAAGATTGAGGTGAAATTGTGGGTAATCCACACAAAAGTTTGAAGCTTTTGGAAGAAAAGAAGGAAAAACCTTCAAATGTATAAAAATGCGATCAAACCAACCAAAACCCATTTCACAAAGTCAAACACAAGTTTTTGTCCATCAAGATTGAGGTGAAATTGTGGGTAATCCACACAAAAGTTTGAAGTTTTTGGAAGAAAAGAAGGAACAACCTTCAAATGTTATAGAATGTGACCAAACCAACCAAAACCCATTTCACAAAATCAAACACAAGTTTTTGTCCATCAAGATTGAGGTGAAATTGTGGGTCATCCACACAAAAGTTTGAAGTTTTTGGAAGAAAAGAAGGAACAACCTTCAAATGTATAAAAATGCGACCAAACCAACCAAAACCCATTTTACAAAATCAAACACAAGTTTTTTGTCCATCAAGATTAAGGTGAAATCTTTACTTAGGAAATATGAATTGAAAGGCAAATCTTGGAAGCTAGATATGAAACTAGCCTTAATAAACTTGCAAACTTATCACCGAGACTAATATTGGCTTGAATTACATGAATACCTCAATCTTCACCACACTTTCCCCATGCTCTAGTTGACACTCATGAAATTTTATACCATTGGATTATTTTCTCATTTTTCTCCAATTACAAAACTAGGTTCCATGGGAAGTATTTGGATTGGCGAAAGGATTTACATTCAACCTTAAGAAAATTATTTTCAAAGAATACATACACACACACACACACACATACATATTGAACAAAAGTTCAAATTGTCAAACGAAGAAATCATTAACTTTAATATTGAGAAATTTTTGTCAAAGAGGTCCCAAATTCCAATTCACATGTATGACAACTTTTCACCACATTTTCAACGCACCACATGTCATGAAGATGTAGGTGGAAAATTAGATGCCTTCTTATGCATCATATAATATTTCTTGCCTTGTGACTTTTTACTCGGATCTCCAATGCTATGGATTGCTTATGAAGTGCCCTCTTTCATTAATTATGTTAGCTTGGTGCGTTGTGCTTAGTGGGGACAAAGATGGCTACTCCCTTTGATCCTACTATCTTGTTCAAAGGAATCCACTTAAGAAATTAATGTCTTTACCTATACATTGACATATTGAATTTTTAAATATTATTTCTTTCATTGATTAATATGAGTATTTCTTAAAAAAATTCAATGACATTGAGAAATTACATGTTAAATATGTATTTAACTAGGAAAATTAAAATAATATAATTTAAAAACATATTTATTTTTATATAATTTTAAAAATTGAAACAATTGAATTACATATTTTCAACTTTTGCATATTATATTCGTAATATATATGTTTTATATTAATATTTTTTGAACACAATATTCATCAACTAATTTCAATTTTAAATTTTAAATTTTTTTTATGATATTAGAGTTTTTCAAATTTTGTATTCAATGAGGACCATGTGTTTTAAAGAGGGCATAATGGTTTCATAGTTGAACATTGATGAAAATTGAGAGGTTTTGAACTTATTTTCACATGTTTTATGTTACAAACTAAATCAATTATAGATTTATGAAACATTTATGAACTACCTTTCCTCTCTATTAAAATTTGAGCTTTGTGCTACTATGCACTACCAATGACGATAAACTATTTTATTTTTTTCTTATGTTTTCATATGGCTTTCAACAATTCATCATTATTTTATGTCAATCTCACATTTAATTTAAATTAATATACATTTTTTTTGGATATGAAAAGACAGGTTAATTTGTTTTTTCATATCCATGTTGGTGGATAGGGGAAAAGAGTGAGGTAGATATAAAATGGAGGTAATTAATAGAAAAAGCGGTAAATAGTTGTTAAGAAAACCAATAAGAAAAGGAAGCAATTTTTTAAATATAAAAATGAAGTAGTTAAGCTTGAAAATGAGACAATTATTTCTAAAATTGTTTTTGGAATGGTCCATGGACAACCATTCGAAGCATTCCAAAAACAATTTACCCGATCTTCACACCAAGGTAAGGTCCACCGTCCATCCATCCGTCCATTTTCTAGGCAAATTTTACCCGATCTTCACACGCTCATTCTTGGTTACCCGAACCATCCATCGGTTTACACAAGTTCTAGTTCTTGATTTTTTTTTTAATTTAAAAAAATATTTTATTTCTCGACCGGGGTTAGACATGTTGTTAGTTTGAGGGGAAAAAAATTTCAAGAATATAATTTTTTGAATAATTTATTTGGGGGTTGGGTCGGAAAGGGGGGTGTGTGGGGTGGTGGGC
>Ga0209208_10013078_pt1 | contig 10415 bp, 5 predicted proteins | sample S1TSphfallax_3_FD_187694 | JGI IMG/M metagenome (GOLD analysis project Ga0209208, IMG submission 187694) | Host-associated microbial communities from peat moss isolated from Minnesota, USA - S1T2_Fd - Sphagnum fallax MG (SPAdes) (version 2) | ecosystem: Host-associated > Plants > Peat moss >... | reverse complement strand
CTAAAAAAACCAGATAATTAAAATCTATTCCCAACGTATTGATTAAGCATCACAATTCAAGTAATGAAAATCCCAGTCAACCTCCAAGAATTAATCCAACAACCAGCAGCAACTATTTCCTCCATTAGTACCCTAATGGGACAAAAATCAGCATTAGTTGACTGTACAAATATTGCCTCACTCACCCTAGAACAACTAGACCTAATCTTTACCCATATTCCCCGGACATTCGATTTTATCGAACTAACAGACATATTTGATGCTGACACCCTAACAGAAACCTTTGCTGCTCAACTTTGCCAATACATCGACCACCGCTTAGGACGCATATCTACCCCACAAAAAGCCACGCCATCAACGCCTGCTTTCTTAGATATATTTGACTTCCGTAATCAAATTATCGGGGACTATCGCCGCTATATAGAAAGCTTCTTAAAAATCCGCGATGCGAGAATTGGGGAATTTGTCAATCAAGAACTAGAAAAAGGGCAACTCTGGACAAACCCCCTCGTCCAACTTAACCCCAAATATCGCCCTGGGGCAACGGTCACAGAATTAGTAGATAGGGGTATACTCCATCCTGACTGTACCCAATACTTCTCCAGAAACGGCAACCCTTTCCTCTTCCACCACCACCAAAAACAAGCATTTGAAACAGCCCAAAACCGAGAGCCTTATATATTAACCACTGGGACCGGTTCTGGTAAGAGCATGACCTACGTCGTCCCCATTTTTGATGACCTACTGCGCCATCCAGACATCAAGGGAGTTAGGGCAATATTAGTCTATCCCATGAATGCCCTGATTAACTCCCAAGAAGAAGAACTAAGGAAATTCCTCAACCACGTTCCCCATACCCATATTCAAGTTGCTAAATACACCGGACAAGAGACATTAACGGAAAAAACTGCCATTCAAAACAACCCACCCCACATCCTCTTAACCAACTACGTGATGCTGGAACTAATGCTTTCCCGCACCCAGGAAGAAAAACTGGTCGCCTCCCCCCAACTAAAATTCCTCGTATTAGATGAACTGCACACATATCGTGGTAGACAAGGTGCAGACGTTGCCATTTTAATTAGAAAACTCCGCCAACGCTGTGGACAAAATCTTTTGTGTATTGGCACCAGTGCCACCATGTCCACAGAAGGTTCTCGCTCCCAACGTCGTCAAGTAGTTGCAGATGTTGCTAGTAAATTATTTGGGGTAGAAATTAAACCCCATAACGTCATTGACGAAACCCTAGAACGTTCTATTACAGGTGATGCACCTACCCCTGCCCAACTGCGGGCTAGCCTGGAAACTCCAACCGTACAGACCCTAGAGAATTTCCGAAACCACCCCCTCAGCCACTGGATAGAGATGACCTTTGGCTTAGAACATAAAGAAGGTCATCTTGTCCGACGTACACCCATTACCCTGGAAGCAGGGGCAGAAAAACTAGCTGAACAAACCCAACTCCCCCCAGAAACTTGTCTCAACGCCCTCAAACAAATGTTCCTCTGGGGGAGCAACACCAAAGGACTAGCATTTCGGCTACATCAATTTATTTCCCAAGGGGGTAGCGTTTACGCCACCATGGAAGCCCCCCAAAAACGCTTTCTCACCCTAGAAGGTCAATATACCACCACAGAGGAGCGGTTACTCTACCCCCTCGTCTTTTGTCGGGAGTGCGGACAGGATTACTATGTAGTCAACTACTCGAACGAGAAACAAATAGTTCTCCCCCAACTCCCCACAGCTTTAGATATCAACCCCGACAATGATATCCAAGCAGGTTATCTCACCCTAGATGAACCGGGACTTTGGGACTCTAGAACTGATGAAGACAGATTACCCGACTCTTGGTTCAACGAAACCAAAAAGAAAGGACGAGTGCCGAAACGGGACTTTGCTCAATTCATTCCCCAAAAATTGCAAGTTCTCCCCAACGGCCAAGTTACGGACTCACTCCTGCGGGGGACTAGCTGTTGGTTTATCCCCAGACCATTTCGTGTTTGTCTCAACTGCGGGGTTGTCCATGACGGTAATAAAAAAGAATTTACCAGACTCTCCCGCCTCAGTAGTGAAGGACGTAGTACTGCTACCACCCTACTGTGTTTATCCATCGTCAGTCATCTCAAGCAGGTTTTCACCAAGGAACAAGCCAAAATCCTCAGTTTTACTGATAACCGTCAGGATGCCTCATTACAGGCAGGACATTTCAATGACTTTATCCAAACCAGTTTCCTCCGGGCTGCCCTATTAGGGGCACTTCAAGCTAAAGGACAACTCACACACGCGGAGTTAGTGAGTGAAGTTGTCAAACAGATGGGACTAGAACAACACGCCTATGCCAAACAGGTGGCAGAGTTTGCTAGGGGAAAGAATGAAGAGGCTTTTAGTAAACTCATCGAGTATCGTCTCTACGAAGACCTGCGTCGGGGTTGGCGCATTGTCCAACCCAACTTGGAACAGTGCGGGTTGTTGGTAATTGAATATGATGGCTTACAAGATATCTGTGCTGACACTACCCTATGGCAAAAACACCGTCACTCCGTCCTCCTGCAAGCTAGTTCCCAAGAACGGTTTATTGTTGCCCAAACCCTACTAAATCATCTCCGGCGGGAATTGGCTGTTGATGCCAAGTTACTCCAACCAGAAGCCCAAGACTCCCTGTTAAAAACTGTGTTCCAAGCCATTAAAGAACCTTGGGTATTCGATGAAGATGAACAGGTACATCAAGCAACTTGGGCAACTACAGCCAGTGGCGGTAATGAAAAATCCAAGGTGAAATTAACTATTAGGAGTAAAATTGGTAGATTTTTGCGTTCTCCTCGGGCTTGGTCACTCCGGAGTGAGGTGTTAACGGAGGAGGAGTATAATGATTTAATTGCTACCCTAGTTAATGCCCTCACTGATGCTGGATATCTGTGCCAAGATAAACCAGGAATTCAGCTGAGAATTGATGCCCTAGTTTGGAAAGCCACTAAATTAAGCCAAATTCCCCTAGACCCACTTACCTCCAAGCGTTTACAGGGTCAGAAAGAAGCCAAGGGTTCTGTTAATAGCTTCTTCCAAGAATTCTATCAAAGTAGTGCCCGCCAAATTCAAACCATGGAAGGGCGAGAACACACAGGGCAGGTACGTACCCAAGCCCGTCAGGAACGGGAGGAAAAGTTTCGCCGGGGGGAGATAGCTAGTTTGTTCTGCTCCCCCACCATGGAATTGGGTATTGATATTGCAGACCTGAGCGTTGTCCACCTCCGGAATGTCCCCCCTAGTCCCGCTAACTATGCTCAACGTAGTGGCAGAGCCGGACGCAGTGGTCAGGAGGCTTTAGTTGTCACCTACGCTACTGTCGGTAGTGGTCATGATCAATATTTCTTCCAACGTCAACAGCAAATGGTGGCTGGGGCTGTGACACCACCAAAGTTGGAATTAGCTAACCAAGATTTAGTTCAATCCCATGTGTATTCCGTTTGGTTGGCACATACGGGGGTATACTTAGATGACTCCATGAACAAAATTTTGGATTTGGAGATTAAGGGTTGTCCCCTCAAGGATAGTATCCGTCAACAATTGATACTGAGTCCATCTCAATTAGCTAAATGTGTCCAAGCTACTCAGTCAATACTTGCGGATAGTTTCTGCCAAAGTGATTTGCAAAAAGCTAGCTGGTACTCGGTGAATTGGCTACAATTTATCATCGAAAATGCACTGAATACTTTGGATCGGAAGTGCGATCGCTGGCGTGAACTTTACAACAGTGCAGTTCATCAGTTAGATCAAGCAACCGTCATCATCCGGCGGTCTGCGGCAGGGCATGTCACCCAAGAAGAGCGCCAAAAGGCGGAAAATCAGCAAAAAGAAGCCCAACGGCAAATAGATTTACTAGTAGGACACATCCAAGGTAGGAGTAGTAGTGAATTTGAATTTTATCCCTACCGCTACCTAGCAGCTGAAGGATTTTTACCTGGGTTTAATTTCCCCCGCTTACCTGTGAGGGCGTACATTTCCACCAATGAAGGGGGTGAGTTTATCTCCCGTCCCCGTGTTGTCGCCTTGCGGGAATTTGCCCCTAGTAATATTATTTACTATGAGGGGAATAAATACATGGTGTCAAAAACCAAAGTCCCCGTCGGCGGAATTGATAGCCAGTACCAACAAGTCAGCTGTTGTTTTCAGTGTGGCTATTTCCACACCGATGAACGGGATACCTGCGAAAACTGTGGGGCAGAAATCAAAAGTCAGGGTTCTCCCAACCTCGCTAAACTAAGTCGGGTCCTAGCTATGGACACAGCCATCACCCGCAGACGAGAACGGATTACTTGCGACGAGGAAGAGCGAATCAAGTATGGATATAACATCACCACCCATTTCCGCTATGCTTCCCAACAACAGGAATCAGCCACAGTCGTGGCAGCCGATGGGAAACCACTCTTCAAATTAACCTACGGCGCTACAGCTACCATCTGGCGCATTAATCGGGGACTCAAGCGAAATGCTGAGGAACGTGGGTTTAAAATAGATATTAAAACTGGTATTTGGGGAGACGCAAAAAGTAATCTACCCAGCGATACTTTGCACACAGAAGTGAATTTAATGGTGGATGACACCTGCAATATTCTCGTCCTCCAACCCTTGAGTGTCCCCCAAGACAACAGAGAAGCTTTTATTGCCACCCTCCAGTACATCCTAGAAACGGCAATCCAAGCAGTTTATAAATTGGAACCAGATGAACTGGACTCGGAACGACTAGGGGACGGAAAATACTTGCTGTTTTGGGAAGCCTCAGAAGGTGGGGCTGGGGTTTTATCCCAACTCCTCCGCCAACCAGATGCCTTTAGGAAAATTGCCGCTGCTGCCTTAGATATCTGCCATTTCCTCGAACCCAAAGATAGCTGTGTCCAAGCTTGCTACGAATGCCTACTTTCCTACAGGAATCAATTTGACCATCCCTTAATTAATCGCCATCTCATTAAACCTATCCTCGACGAAATGCCAGGGAGTGTGGTGGAAATATCAGGAATATTCCGAGAGGTACAATATCAACAACTTTGCTCCCAAACCGATCCCAACTCCGATTTTGAACGGATGGTGTTACAAGAGATTTATCGCCGGGGATATAAACTACCCGATGCCGCACAGGAATTAATTCCCACTGCCAACTGTAAACCAGATTTTCTTTACAAAGAGGCAGCGATCGCTCTTTTTTGTGATGGTTCTGTCCATGATAGTCCTGAGCAGCGAAGGCAAGACCAAATTGAGCGGGATGATCTCAAGTATAATGCTGGTTATCACATCTTAACTCTGCGCTACGATGAGGATTGGGAGGAAAAACTGAAGATTTTAGGGAGTTTGTAGAATATAAGTAAATTCTGTGTTTGAGGTTGATGTCAAATTACGACGCCGATGAACGTCAGCGAGTTGCTTCCCTCTGAGTTCTTTAGAACTGAGTTTCCCACTTACCGTGTGTTTCTATGAGTTCTCATCCCCTCTTGAAATTTGACATTTCCGAACTCAGCATTGCAGAACGTATCCAACTTGCTGAAGATTTATGGGATAGTATCTCAGAACAGCAAGAGCAACCTCCATTGAGTCAAGTTCAACAACAGGAACTGGACCGACGTTTAGAACACTACAGGAAGAACCCCCTAAATAGTTCTAGTTGGGAAGAAGTAAAAAAACGGTTAGGCATTTCCCAATGAAGTATAACCTGATGGGCGTGCAAGAACTGAGGTTTTTCTTTGGCAGTGGCTACCGTGTTTACTTTGGAGAATCCGCGAACGATCTGGTGATTCTCCTGTGTGGTGGCGACAAAGACAGCCAGGATAGGGACATAGAAAAGGCTAAAGGATATTGGCAGGCTTATGAGGAGGAACAGTTTGAGCAAGAAACTGAGAAACCATGACGAGGTTGTGATCGAGCAGCTGCTGAACCCGGAAATGGCAAAGGCGTACCTGGACGTTGCCCTTGAAGAGTACCAGCAGGATGGCGATCTGGCCTTTTTTCTGGAAGCGTTGCGGAACGTGGTGGAAGCCCAGGAGGGGATGACGCACCTTGCGGAAAAAACGGGTTTGAACCGCCAGAATCTTTACCGGGTCTTGTCGTCAGAAGGCAACACTGAACTGCGAACCATCAGCCTGATCCTGCACAATCTTGGCTATCACCTGAGTGTGCAAGCAATTCAGGTATCGTCGGAGAATTGAAGCAAGCAAAACATAGTTTGGTTTTTCCACTTAGTTCTAATTACTCCACCTTCAGTATAAATAAATATACTTAAAATATTACTCCCAGCAGGTCGTTTTGCCAAAAAATTACTTCCCACTGCCAACTATAAACCAGATTTTCTTTACAAAGAGGCAGCGATCGCTCTTTTCTGCGATGGTTCTGTCCATGAGTTTATGGCATTATTTCCATGATTTCTAGATATCTTGATGGCTTTTGTAGTTTTACCTCTCCCCAAGGCATTATTTTAGATTTGGGATAAGAAAAGCCAATAATCCTTCTAGAACGAGTTACAGCAACAAACATATTACGCCTTTCTTCCTGTAAATCTTGAGCACTCCTAGCCCGGTAGTCGGGAAAGGTTCCTTCACTCATTCCCAGGATCATTACTACATCAAATTCTAAACCTTTAGCTGCGTGAACAGTAAGTAATGCTATACCATCATGTTTTACGTTTTTGTTATTGCCTAAAGCAACGTAGCTCAAAAATGAAACAGCAGTAAGATTTTTACCGCTTGGTGATGGCAAAAATTCATTCCAATATGTTTGCCATCCACTAATATCCAACTCCATAATAGCACGTTCTTCCGAAGAGTCTATACTTTCAGCATAGGCTTTTAAGTATTGTAGTGAGTTAATAAGTTTAAATTTGTTTTCTCTGTATTTAAGTAAATCTATAGCTTCTAACACAACCTTTTGTTGCTGTAGAGTTACACACTTATCTAATAACTTAAAAACTTCCCAACTATTGCTGAACCCTGTGAATGAAGTTAAATTTCCGTTGATCTGCCAAAGACTAAGTAATTTGCTCAGATGAAAACCTCTAGGATTAGCCAAAATTCTGAGACATAATTCAAAGTCTCTCAATAGTTCAGATTCACTTTGCTCCTGTAATGAAGTTTGTTTGTAGTATCGATAACCTTGCAGATCTAATTCTTTTTCCACAAACAATAGTGCGTATTTATTCCGAGCTATTAAAGCACAGTTATTCCAATTTATAGAACCTGTAATACTAGGATGTCCATTTTCAATTAATTTTTTGATGTAATTTATGACTAGATTAGCCTCTTGTGCTTCATCCTCTGCAATTATAAGTTTTACATCTCCCATAATTGGTAATTGAGCTTCTATCTGATATTTATTGTTTAATTTATTAGCTAAATACACCACTTTTTGAGATGAACGAAAATTCTCTTTCATTTCAATTGTTTGAGCATTAAAAGCTTGCTTAAACATTACCATATATTCCGGACTAGCTCCATTCCAGCTAAAGATTACCTGTTTTGGATCACCAACCATCATCACATTTTTATAATCATCACCACATAAAGCAAGAATTACATGATACTGAGCCTTATTTAAATCTTGAGCCTCATCAATGCAAATATATCTATAGATCCGACGATAAAAAGCAGCAATTTTGGGATATTCTGTGAACAGTTGGTAAGTTAATAACAATAAGTCATCAAAGTCTAATGAATTAGATATACGTAGACTATTATTATATACTTCATAAACCTTTCGCTCTATATCATTATTTAGCATTTCGGGAAGCTGTAAATTCTTTTTAGCTTGATCAATTCTTTCAAGCCAATTGTTCAAGATTTTATTGTGTTGCTTTCCTGCATTATTTTTTTTAAGTTGATAACTTAAATCTGGATCGTTGATTACAGCTTGCAATAATATTTGTTGACGCTCCTGATTAGATTCAATAATATCGGGAAGATGTTCAATTCCGATTGACTTACCCCTATTAGCTATTACCTCCAAACAAAAGCTATGAAGTGTACCTATAAATACTCTTTGATAAATATTTGGTAAATCTAATAGCCTTTCTTTCATTTCATTGGCAGCTTTGTGCGTAAAGGTGAGAGCCAATATGCGGAAATTACCTTTTTCTTCAGTTAGTAAACGACGTATTCTCTCGGTTAAAACCTGAGTTTTACCTGAACCTGGACCAGCAATGACTAACAAGGACCCTTCACCATATTTAACAATTTTATCCTGAGTAGTTGAAAGATGAAGTTTCATCATAATAATTTCTTTCTCTATGGTGGATTCAGGTGAGATGAAATCTGTTCAAATAAACTAGATATTTTTGGCGGAAATCTGCGATTTTCCTCAACCAAGGATGTGATTTTTTTGGCGATTAATTTACCGTATAAGGTTTTACCTTCTGTTAAAATTTCTTTTAGTGCTTGATCACGCCCATCAGGTGCTAGAGATCCATCAGGTAATTGCTGATATTCTCTTCTTCGGTCTCCCCTTAACTTCTGTCCCCGCATTCTCCTAGTATAGCTTTGCAAATAATCGTCTGTTTCATGATATTCATTCAGCATTTCTACAAGAGCATCCTGATATTGTTCAAAAATAAGATAAGACTCAAAGTTCTGGTTATCAGGTAAGTAAATTACATTACGTTGATTAGCGTGATCTTCTATACCTATATTTCTTAAAGCCGCTTTTACAGCATCTTTTGCTGATGCTTCAGCGTCAGAAAAGATATACCAATCAATACCAAAACTGGATAATAGTCGCAGGAACGGTGTATAGCTTCCAGAACCACGAACTTCAATCAGAGAAACGCCTAGAGCATCAGGAGGTTGCTTCCAATATTGTTCAGCAAAAATCGGTATTGCCTGTTCCTCAGTTTCTCCTTCAAATAGAACAACAGCACGAGCGTATAAAAGCTCACCCCTGGTATTCATCACCTTTTGGTTTATTTTGTGTATATCTTCTGGAGTAAAATCTTGCAATTGCGTTACTATTGTGTCTGCACCGTTTTTTCTAAAATGGCGTAAATTTAAAATATTTGCCTGACAAACCATGTATGGAGAATGAGTAGTAACAATACGCTGTCCTGGAATATCTAAAATTTGTCGGAACAGCGATCGCTGTGCTTGAGGGTGAAGATGAGTTTCCGGTTCCTCTAACCCTAGTATAGGGTGTATACTCTCATCCCTAACTTGTTTTATTCTCCAACTTATGTAAGCACGGAAAGTTAGTAATGCAGCTAAACTGCGTGTACCCATACCATGTTTAGTTAATGGAAAATACTTTGCTCCTTTAGTGGCAAAATTTATGTCTATACCTTTACTGAGATTTCTTAAATTTTGAGCGATTGGAGTAATAGACACGCTACCTTGAACAGAAGCAACTGATTGATATAAATCATCCAAATTTTCTTGAATATGTTGCAAAACTTCACTAGCTTCGGTAATTGATTGATTGATTTTAGATAACTTAGTTTCTATATTTTTAACTTTGTCGTCTGTAATTCCTGATTCAGAAACTAATTTATACCAAAAAGAGTTCCTATCATTCATATCATCTTGTATATCACGTTTGGCATCCAGCATATAAAACAACAAATACTCTAGATCGCGAAATATTACATCACGGAATAACTGTTTGGTTTGCGCCTGTTTCCAATTTTTTGGGTTAATTTGCCAATCTTGTAAGAACTTTCTTTCTGTAATATACTCACCTCGCTCTTCATCCCACTTCATTTGAGTACGAATAGCCAGGAAATCATTACTCTCTTCATCTTGTGATATCGCTTCTTGCCATAATCCTAACCAAAAACTATTTGCTGGAAAGCTTTCTATAATATTCCCCTGTTTATCAACTGGTCGAATAAGTATATCAATTGTTACTGATCGATCTTTTGGGATTTTTCTTTCTGAAGGAGCCAAATATATATCTTCTGGTGAAATAACTCTTCTTCCTGAACCAATTGCCGCAAACATTGCTTCCAAGAAACCCGTTTTACCAGAGTTATTCTCTCCAATTAGAATGGTGAGTTGATCTAATTTTATATCTACCTCTTTAAGAGAACGAAAGTTACGAACTCTTACCTCGATAATTTGAATACCACTTTGCAGAGTATTATAACTCATATCTATTAAGTTAAATTTTATACAAAATTATTTAATGGTATACAATATGGGAATCCGCTTTAATTCGGAGACATTATTTTTGTAAATGGGGAACGGGAAAAAAGGACTTTTTTCAAAAATCAAATAGGATAACTATATAATAGACTAATAGTTTTTTCAACTATAGACCGTGATTCTACTCATAACTACCAAATGTAAAAAATAGTTCATTTAAAGTTACATTTAATAAATACAGCTTAAGTACTAATATTGCGATTAAGAACAACATCCCGACCAAGTAATGACCTCCACCCCAACACCAAC
>Ga0209208_10013077_pt1 | contig 10417 bp, 7 predicted proteins | sample S1TSphfallax_3_FD_187694 | JGI IMG/M metagenome (GOLD analysis project Ga0209208, IMG submission 187694) | Host-associated microbial communities from peat moss isolated from Minnesota, USA - S1T2_Fd - Sphagnum fallax MG (SPAdes) (version 2) | ecosystem: Host-associated > Plants > Peat moss >... | reverse complement strand
TCAACAACGTTTGGTGTATGGTGTGTGAATGGTTTTTACACTATGGTTTGGAAGATGCAAGTTATGGGGCACATCAAACAATGGTATATGAAAGAGTGTCAGGAGCATTGAAAGGGGACAAAGCTAAGTTTCTTCTTGTGGTTTTTGCTTTTGCCTATGTAGTTCATTTGGCATCAAGATATGGTAAAAATTGTAGTTTAAAGTTTTAGCATTATGTTGGTTGGGGAAGGAATTTTGCCCTACTACCAATAACCATTCATTCTTTTTTGAAGCTCTGCATTTCCATTACACCATGAATTTTAGAGGAAGGAATGTAGTTATAGAAGTAGTTCTTAGGGGCCATATTAAGGAAATTGATGAAGTACAATACAAATTTTGTTAGTGGTTAAAATGCCAAGTCTAGGTTGGGTTTGGAATAATTGGGAAATTTTGAATGACATTTTTGGGTTTCATGTTTTTGGAAAAGAATACTTGCATTTGTAAAAGCTCTAAAAGGGAAATGGGGACTTTGTAAATGAATTTGGGCATGATAGGACAACTTTTGTGGATGATTTGTCTCAAATTGTGCCTTTCTTTTTTGTTCAACTTCTTGGGCTAAATTTTGTTTTGGAAAGGGAACATCATATTCACTATTGCAACAATTCATTTGGTGATGGGCATATGTTATGTGATTTGTGAATTGCCACAAAGATGACCAATGGGCTCTTGAAAAAGAAATCAAAATTTGTTGATTCTTTAGGCCCATAGAATAAATTTGGTACATTGTGTAATTATTTAGTGGTTTCTATTACTTTAATAACCTCATGGTTGTTCTTGAGTCTTCAATATGTGATTATATGTTATTCTTGGTCAAACTTTGCATCTAGAGATAATGGATTTTTTCCCTTTTCTTTTTGGTGACAATGGAACTTTAGGATGCAAAAAGGCCCACATATGGATTTAGTGTGGGAGATGATTACCAACACTACTCAAGACATTGGATCAATAGATTGTCTTGTCCCTTCATGTTTTCTATTATTAAAAAGGTTATCAAATTTGAGAGGAATGAAAGCACATTGGATAAACATAACAATTTACTGGTCCATTTCATCAAACATCTCTTCAACACTTGAGGAACAACCATGGTTTGAACTTGAAAATGACATTTTGTGTGCTTGAGTGAAATTGAAAAGAGGGAGAACTTAGTTTGAACATTCTTTTATATAATCCCCATGAGCCCATAACACCTATAATCTTCCTTCCTACTTAACCTCCACCTAAATCCACACCTTTGGGGCTGATTTTTTATTTGCTCACCTTAATTACACACTAACTAAAACCCCAAATTATGTTTTCTTGAAACACATTCTCTAACATTCATTTTGACCAACCCTTTAAACTTTACATTGAACCTTACCTTAAATTTGAAAGATTAGACCTTAAACTTAACAACCTTTAAAATTTTAACTCACCATTAATTTTAATCCATGGCCACCAACCTTAACCCTAGTCCTAAAATGTGAATCATAACTTCAACATTTTACATGAACACAAGGCATATATTATAACCCAAATTTTAAACATTGATCTTAACATTTAAATATAAACCTTTAATGTACAAACTAAAACCTTAAAAACCTTTAAAAAATCCTTAAAGCTTAAATGTTAAAAGGACAAATTTAACTCACCACTAATTGTTGATCTATGGCCACCAACTTTAACCTTACTCTTATAATGTGAATCATAACTTCAACATTTTACATGAACACAATGCATATCTTATAACCCGACTTCTAAACCTTGATCCTAATATTTGAATATAAACTCTTAATGTAATTAAAACCTTAAAAATTTAACCTTAAATACCCAAACAAAAAAACCTTAAACCTTAAATCTTAGGAAGCCCAAGCACGTCTTAAACATTAAGCCTTAAAATTTCAAGTCTAAAACCCCAAAACTAAACTTTAGAATTTAAACTTTAAAAAAACCAAACACAACCCTTAAAATTAAAATATATAATGTCAAGTCTTAAACCCCAAAAGTTAAACTCTAAAATCTAAAATTAAAAAAAATAAAAAATCCTTAAAACTAAACCTTAAAACTTGAACCCAAAACTTGAATCCCCACACCACTAAAATTAAACCTTATAATTCAAACCCTAAAAGACCCAATAATAAATTCTTAAACCTAAACCTTAATAGCTCAAGTCCTAAACCCCAAAAATTACAATTTTTTAAAGACTAAACACAAACCCTAAAATCATATTTTTTTTTATAAAAAAAATACAAACCATAAAAATTAAACCCTAAAATTTCTTATCATAAATCTTAAAACCTAAACCCAAATCTATAGTTCTTAAATTCCTAAAACTAAATCCTAAACATTTAAATCTTAAAAGACCCAAACATAAGCCCTAAAATTTTAGGTCATAAACCCTAAAAGTTAAACCTTAAAATTTGAAGGTTTAAACCCCAAATGCTAAACCCTAAAATTGAAATTTGAAACCCCAAAATTAAACATTTCACTAGTACAAAAACAAGTTTTTTAAACTAGAAAATCTAATCTAGAAGGACCCCATTTGGACAAATGTCAAAAAAACCATCCTTTTAATCTTGACAAGTTGATTTGGACTTGTCCTACATGATTGGGGTGGTCTTTTTGTCTGGAAAAGTATTGGACTATTTGACTAATCATTTTGACTATTAGATAATGGACCATTTGACTTGTCAAATTTATGCCCAATTTTTTTTTGGATTATTACCCAAAAAATAATATGTGTAGGTAGGTCTAAGTAGGTAGGTAGGTTGTATACAAGTTTAGGTACATTGTAAAAAGGTAGGTAGGTAGATGGTAGCCTAGCCTAACTTAGCTTGCCTAGTTTAGCCTACCTAACCTAGCCTAGTTTGTCTAACCTTTTAAACCTAACTTAACCTAACCTAACTTAGCCAACCTACCCTAACCTTTTAATCATGAATATTGGTTACAAGTATTAGGAATTGAACCACTCACCTCCCCAATTATAAACTAAGTCCTTACCAATGGGCTACACCTTTCAAAATTGACAAAAATTGTCAAGTTTTTTTATTTCATTTGTTTATTTCATATCATTAGTTTTGAAGGTAAATAAGAAAGTTAAGCAATTAGTAGGTAGGTCGAATGATGCTTGGTAGGTAGAGGGGGAAGTAAGTAGGTATCTTGTAGTCCATAGGAGGTAGGTAGTTAAAAGTAGGTAGGTAAGGATGTAAGGTGGTAGGTGGGAAGTAGGAGGTAGGCACGTAAAATTGTACGATGGTAAGTGGGAAGTAGGAGATAGGTAAGTAGGTAAGGTTGTATGATGGTAGGAGGGAAGTAGGAGGTAGGTAAATAAGTAGGTAGGGAAGGATGTAAGATGGTAGGTGGGAAGCAAGAGGTAGGTAGGTAAGGTTGTATGAGGGTAGGTGGGAAGTATGAAATAGGTAGGTAGGTAGGTAAGAATGTAAGATGGTAGGTGGGAAGTATGAAATAGGTAGGTAGGTAAATAAAGATGTAGGATGGTAGGTGGGAAGTAAGAAGTAGGTAGGTATGTAGGTAAGTAGGTTGGCAAATAAGGATGTAAAATTGTAGGTGGGAAGTACGAAGTAGGTAGCAAAGTAGGTTTGTAAATGGTAGGTGGGTAGGTATGTAGGTAAGTAAGCTTGTATGTAGGTAGGCCTAGGCTATTGCTTACCCTAGTTAATAGTTATTTTGGCCAATTAGGTAGTATAGGATGTCACATTTGACTAGCACACCATTGTCCATTTTGACCTAGAATGTCATTTACTTTGTCCATTTTGACTAAATGTCTTAATTAATTAAAAGTCAATGGTTATTTTAACCATGGTGGTCATTTTTTTGACCAATTTGACTAGATGTTCAATTTGACATCTTATAGTCAAATAGGCCATTTTGGTCAAATATAGTTATAAAAAATACACATGTTGTTCAAGCCTCATGCTTGTAGTCAAAATGTACATGTTCATTAGTACAAAGGACTTGTTAGTCAACTTGGACATTTTGAAAAACTATGAATTGTAATAGTGATTAAAACTTGAACCCTAAAAAGACTTAAAAGAAACTTAAAACCTAAACCCAAAATTCAAACCCAAAACTTGAAAACAAAACTTTGAAACCAAAATTTTAAAACCTTAAACCTAAAGCCTATATCCCCATATAGCTCAAAGCCGCCCATAATCACATAGCCCTTATAGCCCTTACATATAAACACCATAACATAGATTACAACTGGGGCATCACATGGGTAAAAACAAAATCAGCAACATCCAATACATGATCCAATAAATGAACATCTAAAAGGATGAACACATGTGGATTTTTTTACAAAGTATGTTAAAACCTACAATAAATTAGACAACATTTGGTGAAGGTTTGAATAATTTAAAATACATTCAATTTTAAGGCTACTAAATAACACAATGTCAACAAGAATTGTGCATTGAAAAAAAATCTACTAACATAATGAGATGATGTCAAATTCATAGGATTTCAACTTCATGAGTAAACAAACATAATTTCAAAATGTCTCACTAAAATCAAACCCAAGCCCATTAAAAAAAAAACCCAAATTCATAATTAAATCCAAGATCACCAAGATGATCGCTTATAATATGGGAATATGGGTTATTTCACTAGAATTGAAAGGAAGATAATTCAAATTCAAAATTTTCAACATGTACATAATTTGAATATATAAAAATTTAATTGTGGGAAGCATCTAGTTCCAACAAATCACTTATAATTTGAAAGCAAAATTTTAAGTATTCTAGTTCAAATTATAAATGGGGTTTAAAAAGACATCTTGAAAATCCTTGAGCTTGAAGTTTGATGGTAAAATATTGTCAATTTCTATAATTTCAAGCACATTCCAAACCATGGCATTACCCACAACCTTGTATAAAGTTTTTTTAATTTTATGAAAATGCCATATCATTGAAGGGTCCATGAATAAGCAAATAAGAATTTGTTCAATGATAAAGGCATCAAAAGAAGAGGGAGTAAATGGAGAGGGTTCTTATATAAAAGTTTATAATCTATGGGTTTCGGGGTAGAAGGCTTTTCAACCTTTGGTGTAGTTGGAGGAAGATTTTTGAATTTCTTTAAGGATTTTACAAGCTATGAAATTGTTAGGGCTTGTTGGGGCTCACAAAGTTTGCGAGTGAACACACAATGTGACCACAATGAGGGACTAGGAAAGGGTGAAGTCTTTGGCACCATAACTATAAAACTATATGCCTACTTCAATTGAAGTGATGGATATGAGCACCATCTTTCTGGTTTTTTGGGCTAAACCTCACATCAAAAATTGGTTGTTGGAAAGAATGTTGTTGTTCAAGGTTTTGAACCACATTAGAAGACTCCTCTTATAACACAAAAAACCAATGCCCTTTAGGTGCTTTTAGTCTAGAAGGGCAACCATCTTCCCAAGATCAATTTCCAAGTGCCTAATTCAATTCTTTCAACTTCAAACACTCACACAACTCCATTCCAAGTATTCAAAAAACTTGGAAAGCTCAAAAACCTCATTGTGTCCTCATTATTTGCTTCAAAATGTTCACAAAGCTTGAAAGCAAGAAAACGAAATTTTTTTTGAAAAGGAAAACAACAAAAAACAAAGAGCTTCATAGGACAAAAAAAATCACACAAAATAGTTCTTAGGTTTGTGACAAGTAATAATTCAATAGAAAATTGGTTTCATGTTTAGTTGTGATACAAAAACTAGTTTTGTTCCATTGGGATGTGGTGTATGTTTTTGATGTTGTATTTGACCTTATGACTCATGAATCAAACAAACATAGGCTTTGGTGTTGTGTTTGCTCAACTTTAGGGAAAATTCTATTAAATATAGGAAAATTTTTAATTCACACCTTTTTTGGTTAAATTCACACCCTTTTTTCGCGTCATGGTCAAGAAACACAACAGACCTGCAAGCTCTAAGAACAAGACAAGCACGACCAGGGTGTGAATTTAACCAAAAAAGGTGTGAATTAAAAAAATTTCCTAAATATATAAAGGTTAGCTACTTCATAACTCCATGCCACCTTCAATTTTCAAAGTTTGTGTTTTCATGTGAATCCACCAAGGTGGAATTGGTAAACATTGATAAACACAATATAGATCAAGAATTGTGCTAGATTTGTATTTGCATTTTTGCCTTGTAAGGAAAGATGGGTGATAATCTAAATACCAACTTGTGAAATGTGTGTGTTAATTACAAGCCAAGAAGATCACAAAGACAATATTCCAAGATTCTTGGGCTCTAAGGGTTGTTGACTTTTCGATGATGAAGCTTGTTGGAGATGTTGGTCAACAAATGTTACTAAAAAAAAAAATCAATTTTCTAATGTTGTGTATCAGTTAACATCCCAAGGGGGATTTAACATTAAATGATTGTAACAAATTTTAATAACTTGTATGTACAAAAAAAATTAGAAAATGTTATCAAACTAAAATCATAGCACAAATGTGTTGAATATATATATATATATATATTTTTCAAAGTCAATAATTTTTCAAAAAACCAAAAAATTCCCTTTTTATTTTATGCATTTTGGAGAAAATTCACTCAAAAAATGTTATTACCAACCTATTGCATTAAATGAGATCCCATTATATAATCCAAATTGTAAAAATGGGTGAGGTTGGTGTGTAACTAAAAGAGGTCTATTAGGGCCTAGGGTGTTAATTTCCTTAAGGATTGTTTGTTGAACCAATATTTACATTAGTACTTTTATCTTCTTGATTTAGGCTTGTTGGAGGTTATATTTAATCTAAGAAATGTTAAAGTTGGCCTTCAAGACCTTGATTTACTACAGGGATGAACTATTCATAATGGTTTAAAAAAATCCAAATTAATATTTTGGGGTACTTCATTATGGTATCAACACAATAGGTGTTAATTCACCTGAGGGGACTTTAAAAGGTCTTCTTTTCATCACATAAAATAGAAAATCATGTAAGGTGCCTAAAGTTTAAAATTTACCATCAATCCAAACTTGACCATTGAACACACCATTGAGGGTTATGTTCAAAAAAAATATAACCTCCACATTTTCTCAAGACTTGAAACCATTTCTTACTTGATTTCCTAGCAAAAGAAATGTACATTCAATTAAAGGGTCTGAAAGGAACATGATTAGGTGGACCCATTAGGAATCTCACAATTTTCCTAGACCACCTTGACTTTAGAACTGATTTGTCATTTTTTAACATAATAGTTTTTAATTTTTAAAAATTCTTACATTGTGCATATCATGGATATTCTAATGGATTAGCTAAATCAAAATTTGGAATTTTTTTGATGTTTCTATACATTTTCTATGTCAATTTTAAGGAAAATGATTATTTTTCAAGAAAGTCATAAGAATTTTTTAGTATACGAATCCTTAATGAACATTTTTTTGGGGGGGGCATTCACCCAATCATGCTTGCCCCCTCATTAATCATACCTTGAAAACACATGAAGGTTTATTTAGGCTAGTTAATTGGTGTAGGAATGGAGTAAATAATAATGAAACTAATGGTTTTTAAATTCTCAAAGGACAATTACACTTGTTTTTTAAGATTCCTTTGGCTTTAAACACTAGTCAACATCTAATTTTTCTAAAGGTACCCTATTTAAACCTTACCAAGATTGTGCAATGAAGGTTTTGTGTTTTCACTAAGCATTTTCTATATTGCAAAATGGGGGTTTGTTTGGTGGAATTGGTTGTTCATAACCCATTTTCTTTCATACATTAAATTACGACATTGTTGTTTATGTCATTGTACAAGCTCAATCTTGTAACATCCTCTTCATCTGACAAATAAGGTTTTGGGACATTACTTGTCCTATTTGTTTTCATATTAGGGGAGTGCAATTCATGTATATGAATAATGCCTTGCAAGGGGTGTTAAGTAGCATTTTTAAAGGAGTAATTGTGGTGTGAATATGCATCCATCTTGTCTTTCTTTCAAACTAATGATCAATCCATTCTCAACAAGAAGAGATGTATATTGAATATCACTTGAACATCCTACTATTAAAGAAAGTTGTTCAAGTTCACTTTGATTGTTATGTTATATTAATATTTCTAGAACCAAGGGCCTTAGGCTATGTTTTTTGTATGTTGAAAAGGTTTTGATGAGTGGGGGTGTAATGAGGTCATTCATAATATTTAAACTTTCAATGCAAGAGTTATTGAATGTTCCAATCATGGGAAAAAATATTGTCGATATTCAATTTGTCATCCAAATATCAATGCATACAATTGAAATTCCATGGATTCTGATGCCACAATCAAAGAATTATCATAAATTTCCGATTTGAATTGGATCTTTTGTTGTAAAAACCTTTTAGAATTTTTATAATGTAACTAGAGGGCATGTTATAATGTGTAATTATTCTTTTAGCTTGCAAGCAAACATTTATTTTTTCATAGTACAATTTATGAAAAATGTAAAGACCGGCTTTGAAGATAAATTAAAGGTTGCATTAAGTTTTATGTTGCATAAAGATTGTGAGTGAAAGAAAACCAAAATTGAACTTGCATTCAATGTTGTGCATGTCAATGATTTAGGACTTACGCTCCATGCTAATGTTTAATATCCATCTATGTTTGTGTAAGTGTAAATGTTGAACAAGAGATGTGTAAATGTAAAATTGCATAAATTTATTTTATTTTATGTAAAATAATATAAGTGTAAAAAAAAACATTTATAAGATTTTACATGATTATGTAAAACAAGATAAGATATTATGATTTCTATTTGGGGAGGGGGGGATATCATAATATTATTTTTTGGTGACCGGCTAACTAAATGGCCCATTGCAAAAGAAAAAACCATCAAAACATTTGTATTTTGGGATGCACCACAACCAATTAAATAATATGAATCACAATATGTACCTAAGTTCATGTAAGAACTTAAGTCAAAAATGGTGATGAACAAAGTTAAAAATGAAAGTTCTATTCAAGCAATGAGGTGGGGCAAAATGTGCATTGAAGATATTCCTTAAAATAGCACCATCACAATCCCATATTGATAGAAAATGTTAATGTTTGGGGAATATCAAAGTATCATATTTTTTTGTGAAGGGCCAATCAAAATGGCCCATTGCGAAAATATAAAATTGATCTTTGGGATGCACCCACAACTAAATAATATGAATTTGAAAAATGGTATGGTCATTAAGGGTGTATAGTGTATACAATTACACATCCCAAAACATTTACACGGGCATGTGTAAATGTAAAAAGATTATATATGACAACATTATAAATGAAAGTGTAAAAGGTTTGGATGTGTAAGTGTCAATCATTTACACTTACATCAGATTTACACGTTATATATACAACTATTGACATTTACATGCACAATACATGGTCGTTCCTGGTCAACATTTTTTTTTCTTGTGAACTGGTGCCAGATTTCACCTTTTGTTGGGGAGGCACAACCACCATAACAAGAGATTTTATCTGAAACTCACTATACATTGTTGTTGTGAGAGGATTGGTGTGAAAATTTGCATCCAATCACATGAGTTTTTGCCAAATTTTTGTGTGTTTGTGGAGTTTTCTACTCATTTGATTATTTTCTTGAAACTTGTTGCCATTAATGCTAAATTTTTTTGTGGGATCATTGCCACTCATGCCATATCCCTTTGGGGATGGTTGCCACCCATGCTACATCCCAAAAATGGAAAAAAAACGGGTGTGTCATGCTATGGCCTTGCCATTCACATTAAAAATATCTTAATGCAAAATAGGAATTATGAAAATTCAAATATTTCACCATGCAAAAATATAATCTTCAAAATAATCATATAAAAGAAACCAAAATTCTTCAAGATATCAAAACTCTATGACTAATCTTAAGTTTCAACACAAGCCAAAATATCATCTTTAAAAAATCTTCATGTAAAAATAGACCTACTACCTAGGGGCCAAAATCCATTAAGCTCTATAATGAATCTAAACACAATATTATCCTTGCCATGATAGGCAAGTCCAAGAGAAATGTTGGTGCTAGGGTAGACTGACCGATGATCAAACACTTAACCTTTCAAGGTAGGCTGTATCCAAGAAGAAGGTTCAAGCTTTGTTATTTTTGGTGTTAAAACAAAACTTGAACCCTTCCTCTTGGTGCATATGACACACTAATAATCATCAAAAACAGATTAAAAATGAGAAAATTACAACCCCCCAAAGTAAAAGGGGTCAAGAACCCAAAACCATTAAACATTACCAAAGTTGATTCCTGAACACCAAAAAACAACTTTGTATGTTGCTTTGTTGCTATTATAGTTTAAAGATGATTTATAAAACTTTAGGTGGCGCTCCTATAGCACTTTAAATCATTTAAAATGAATAAGAAATAAAAATGTTTATGAGGTTTGAAAGTAGGAGTGGTCCAAAGAGAAGGA
>Ga0209208_10013076_pt1 | contig 10418 bp, 6 predicted proteins | sample S1TSphfallax_3_FD_187694 | JGI IMG/M metagenome (GOLD analysis project Ga0209208, IMG submission 187694) | Host-associated microbial communities from peat moss isolated from Minnesota, USA - S1T2_Fd - Sphagnum fallax MG (SPAdes) (version 2) | ecosystem: Host-associated > Plants > Peat moss >... | reverse complement strand
CAAAACACTCCACAAGGAACGGGATCCAATGGGATTACGCCAGAGAGGTAATGAAAGCGAAATGACGTCAGAGAAAAAGAAATAAGTAAAAGATAAATAAAAGACGGACAGACAAATACACACACACACACCATGTTTGTAATTATATATAAGATGTAATTGAAGATTATATTTGTGCAATTGTAAGATATGTCACAATGTGCTGAAGTGTGAAAATGTATTCCAAAAATCATTCAAATGATTGAGAAACTTCATGAAATTTGGCGTGTTTATTGAATAGAAGGCTATTGAACCATATCAATTCAATTTGAAAAGCTTGACAATATCATAACACAAAAAACATCTTAATGAGGTTTTTCAATTAGTTTGCCAATAAGTTTGTGATAGATTGGATTTTTTTGTTTAAAGTCACATTCATATGAAAGGAAATAATAATCGTGAGGTGGGCTTAGTATCAAATTCCATTTCAAGTTTTTATTTGGATGATTGATGAAACCCTAAAATATTGCAGTATTGATTGAACTACTATATACAAATTTTTACATAAATATATCTATTACTTTCTGGATGTCGACTATTAGATTAAAATGTCACTTCAAAATGAAATGAGATAGCAATAGTTTTTTGAAAATCAAGATTCTAAGGTCCACATGTCCAAAATGGAACCCAATACAAGAATAGTATTAAACCAAAAATTATAATGAACATAGTAATATGTGATAATGTAGGTGAACCCTCAATTTGTTTGTGGTATATGAGGTTTCTGATTCACATGTGCATTGCTGGAACAAGGCACCAGTGAAGCATATGAGCTTTTTGCTTCACTTATGCATTGGTGGATCAAGGCATCAATGAGGGTTTAAGGCTTTTATCCTTTGCTTGTGCAACATTAGAGCAAGGGAAACACAAAGCATATTATCAATTGATATAATGCCCCTAAGTTGCCAATATTTAGCTATGAATTTACATAATCCATAAAGCCATTTAGTTTACAAATTACTAATAACCTTAAACCCTACTCTAATTCATGTACAATGAACTCCATCACATCACATATGGGAGTGTTGGGATTCATGATAGATATACTGATCATCTGCTAGTAACTGTGCTCTTAGTCCTTTCATGCAAATTGAATATCTTGCCTGCTTGTCATAGAGTAAAAGGAGGTAGTCAAATTTATCAATTGTCAGAAGAAACATTCGCAGTTATTCATTCAAGCTTGGAATCAAATAGGAAGGAAATGCACAATTGATTTGATTTAAATTCACTATTTTGACACCCTTCTAAAGTGGGCTTCCCCTGATTTCCATTTTCTTCATCATGTTTCTTCTTTAACCTGAATGGGAGGTTAAAGTGATGCCCTTTATGCTTGGCACCAGAAGGGGGGGCTAGCCTCTACAGGTTTCAACTTATCATTTTTTTGAGTGCTATTCAAAACCTTGTGGTCCTTCCCAACTCATGGAGAAGCCAAGACTTGCTCATTAACTTTGTCCAAACCTTTTCCAGATCTCCCCTCAGTTGCCAAGTTTGACTCCTATGTTTTAAAGCTGCTATTGATTCCAACCTCAATATCCCATTCATCATTTGTAGTGAAGCTGGGCTGCACTTGTAGATTCTTCTTCACCTTTCCAATTCAGGTGCATTTGATTAACTGGGGTACTATCATGTCTTTATATGACTCAGCATCTCCACTGTTTTCATAAGTAGCATTTTGCTTTTTGAAGTAAGCAATAGACTTGTCCAACACCCACAGAGTACAAGCTACCTCAGGCATCTTGAGACAATTCTTGCTTGTCGTGGTCTCAGCTCTTCTTCAAGTGCACAGCAAAGATTTTCCCAATCCCTCCCCCCCCCCATGGGAGGACAAATGAAGGGCCTTGAAACTAAGGGTGGTGAAAGGGCTATGGTTTTCACGACCATGGAATGGTCCTGGGGCTGGAAAAAATAAATGAAATTAAAAAATTCTAGTGTATGGGTATTGTGGAAGGGTGCCCTGGCTACAGGGACAGCAGCTGCCATTGCTATTATGGCCAGTGTGTTTAATTGTTTTCATCCAAACTATGTGGACCCCAGGCACTGGTGGAAGAATACCTCACCTTAATGTATGATGCTGGCAAGATGATAAGTTCTTGTAAAGTGAGAATGAAGCCTTTCTTCCAGGAACATATGAAAGTAATGACAGGAAGCCACAAATGCAGATCTAATGCAACCAAATCTGATTACTCATTGAGTCTTCCAGTTGAATTGGATTCCACCAAACCCCACACTGGGTGTACTCAGAGCATCTCCACCAACGCTCAGTATGTGACCCTGCAAAAATATTTCTGACATCCAAGTTTTAGTTACTAACTTCTCTCCAAACTGAACTTGGAAAGCAAGTAGGTGGGAGACTACTAATAGCAACTCACTTGGACCGATCAAACTATCTAGCAAATGAGAAACAGGGATTCTCAATAAATACAATTTGAGTGTGTTCTGTAGAGTGTTCCAGGGCTCTGAAACATGTGCATAGTTTCAAGGTCCCAGCACACTTCCAGTGGATTCACTAAATTCGACTGATGAACCTCATCCAAGATTTCCAATTTCCAATCCAGTTTCATATAGGGTAGCTAGGCCAGTCACCAAACACTTAAGGAGTTGGAGGAAAATAGCATCCAAGGTGGTGCTTGGCTCATCTACTCTCCAAATATTTTTTAATCCTCACCTCTTGGCATCCAGAGCTGCTTAGATCACATTGAATGGTGAAGAAGTGAAAGAGATATGCTCTTTCAAAGTAAGGGTCCTCTAAATATATGCTGGAAAAAGTCTAAACCAAACACTAGGTGACTGATTGGCAAACACATCATACTTTGTCATCAAACTTCAATCTCCTGACAATTGGACAGCAGACAACTCGTCTTCAAACTGGATGGATGCCAAAAACATTAAGTTTTTCATACAAAATGGTTCATCATACATAAAAGGCCAGGATCAAAATCCCCAAAAAGTAAACCGATCACCAGTCATAGGAAAACATTGTTCTTTTAACTCTAACTTCCTAAACTAGAATGACTGCTAACCCTAATTTTTTTTGTTTGTCATACCAAGTGTTGAATGCTCATTGGCTCTATGGTTGCCCCATCTTCCTCAAGGCCGTGGTCGTAATCTTCTATGGTTACCTCCTTATACGCAAAAGAGTTATTCAACATTTTTTACAATTCTTCCAAGGAAAAAAAATTAAAAATGTGCTCCTTTTTTGTAGAAAATCAAATTGTCCTACCTCCTCACTTTCCTCCTTCGTTTCAAAGAAATCCATTTGGTAATAATTCATTAGCAAAAAAGACATTCAACATTTTATTCAAGGAGAAATATCAAAGTGAAAAAGGTTTGTCATTTGTTGTTTCCAAATTCTTAAAAGGCCTCCTGAAGACTTCTTTAGTGCCATTGTGGTTGTTTGCCTTTGCTCTTTCATAGGTGTCTAGTTGTGTTTATGCCTTCTTCTTGTATTTTATGGAGCTCATTTTGCTACTATACTTAGGTAGTGCATCTAGGAAATGTTTTCTTCACCTTATTCATAGGTCATTATTATTTACTCATCTGCAATGTGAAAGGTACTTTGGTGATAGCTGGGGCATTTTGTAATGTGTGACTCTATTATTACCAAACCGGATTTCAAATGGCATGTGTTATCTTTGTGTCAATTAGGGTTTCCCTAGAAAATCATGGCATGGTATTCATATTTGATTAAGTTAGGAATAATTAGGCTTTGTTTAGCCCCTATCCATTAATAGTCACAGTTGATCTCAATGGTCTACATAATTAAACTTTACTATGTAGTTTTAATATTTTTAAAATATAATCAAATTTTACTATAGGTAGGAACTTTTTTAGTTGTCCATCATTAGACCCCTTTTCCGTTCTTGGATTGCCATTAAGGCCCCCTTTACATTACACTAGTAAGAGTCAGGGGTGAAAAAGCTTGGAGGCATCTTTGAGCTTGTTGTGTGGCCCCAAGTGATTAAAAACAAAAACATTGATGTCAAGATATTAATAATTCTTCAACATTGGCCCCGAGGGTTGCAAATTAGCTTCCCAAATTAAATGGTATCCTATTCTCATTTTCGAGGCTAATAAAAGGTGACAAAAGATAACATTAGTTAGTAATATTTTGGTGTAAATTGAAAATATATTATTTGTTTGAGCCTTGACTCCTTGTGTAGATTGGGCTTGGGCTTAATTTTGTTGGTTGGATAGGAGTTAGCATTACATTTTTAAATACCCATTTGCTTCCTTTGTTATCATTTCATTATGTCTCCGTCCTTAAGCCTACTTCACACAAGGAGTCATGCACAATGTTCAACTTAATTCATGCATTCTTTTTGGTGCAAAAGTTGAAATTAGCCCCCAAGGGATTTACACTAGGAGCTAATGTTGTAATAGAAAAAATATTTTCAATTTGTCACAACTTATGCTTCAATGATGAACTTTATGGCAATGAATTGCCCCCAAGGTAAAATATTTCATACTGATAGATTTGGGAAGCCAATTTGCAACCCTTGGGGTAATTGTTTCATGATTTATGTTGACATCAATGCTCAAACATCTATCACTAAGTCGAGGCCCAAGAACGACCCAAGATGACCAAAAATAACCCAAAATGCTCAAAGTTGGCCCGATTTCACTACTTTATCCCGGCCCTAAAGTGTTTTGGATATTGCTTAATTTTAATATAAGCTTGGATGATCAAATTATAAGGGATGTTTACCATCCACCATTTGACTAAATCTCCTAATGGAACATGTGATGTGTGACTTGTAGTAAGATACAACTAACATGTATGTGATGTAGTACAATTGTTTTCTCACTTCATGATTATCAAGATATCAATAATGTTATGTTAGTTACACTACTTAACTTTCACATTCATAAAGTTGGAACTTGGAAATGTTGAATTAACACTTTGTATATCCTTGTTTTACATAGATCCATTACCATCCTTCACATTTCCATTCATTTGGAACATTTTTCCATTTCTCTTTATTCTTTTCATGGTTAGTAATATTTTATCATTTCCCAAGGCCACAACCACGTACATAGTGTCAAGTACATAAACATGGTATACACCCATCATTAGCACCTCTTCCATGAAACCTCCTCACGTTATGAGGCCTTCATACATATCCATGCACTTCCCATAATTCAACATTGTAGTTTCCCATCATAAACATGTCTTGTCCTTGTTTTTCTACATCCATTGGATAACCAATTAATAATCTTTTATTACATTCTGGAATCCATTTCCATCGATCATTATATCAAGTGCATGATCAAACTTTTGTTTTCACACTGCATATATTTTAAAATGTGCATGAATGGTTGATTTTTTTTTTGCAACCCAACATATTATTCTTTTAATTACATCTTGTTTTGTCTCTAGTTTCAATTTAGGTCACAAGTATTAAAATCTTGGTTGTTGGTTTAGTTCCGTGATGATGGGGGCATTAACAACTACATGGATTCACTTTTGTGAAATCAATGTTGATATTGTTGTCTATCACCTTCTACCCACCTCATTTTTTCCATTGTGTCCATTTTGTTTTGAATCCTACATTACTTTCTATTCCACTAATGTACTTTGCCCCCAAGGGATTATACCTAACCAACACACTTTTATGAAGCACATTATTTAAATGCATTAATTGCTTATAATTAGGCACAATCTTTCCACCAACTGCTATAAAATAAAACATTGTCATGTGTCATGAGTTCTAGTAGAATTAAATATTGAATTTTTGTATTGGGGCCTTCTTTAACACTTGATCTAACATTAGTCCTATTTTTCTCGTTTGCTAGATAATGATTATTAACCCACAATTTATTTTTCTTACATTGCATTTTTCCCTTGGCCATCATTTTGAAACCAAAATCTAAAGGCCATTCAATAGTTTCATTTTTTTTATTTATCTAGAGTAATGAATTAGTTTTCTTTGAATTATTACCGAAATTTCTTTTCGAAGGTTCTATTGGAATTGCATATTTTGATAGGGCATCTCTTGTCCCTTTATTCAATGTTCATTTGCCAACCCAGCTTTTCGTAATTACTTGCATTCTATTCCGAAGTGTCATGTGTCTCCCCTTTTTGTACATTTCATGAGTTTTCCCAATCACTAATTTCAATTCCACAAAAAACATCTTGACTCTTGACCTTTTTCTATGCAAAGGGATGACTTAAATTAACCATTTCACTGGATGAATATGATTCAACTATTGTTTCTAAGTAGTGTTGTTGTGTTATGTTAGGTTTCCAATTAATTTTTTTGCATATCTCCAAGGATGTAACATATGATGCAAACAACAATATCTTAAATTCAATGTACTAGACACCAACCATTACAACACAAGGAAAGTGATGGTTGTGCACTCTAAACAATACAAGATCATTAGCGATAACTTCTGAATCATTTACAAAAAACCATTTTGACACAAGCTACTACTACATTTGTGGTCAAAACAATAATTATGAATGGGAATACAAACCAAAAGATTGAACATATTGATATTAACCTTCAACTTTCAAACATTTTGTTATTGTTTATGTTCATTGATTTGTCTAATACATCATTAAAGGAAAAGAGTTATCTTCGTAGTTGTAGAACACCACATTACATCAAGCCCATGGTTTGTATGTTCCCTAACATCCAACATTTTTTCAATGCACATCACACTTCTTCATGTCATTTACAAATGTTTAGTTAATAATTGATTGCTTCCACACAATGTCTTTCACACAACATATTTTTAACAAGTTGTAAAATTTAGACTATGATGAAATTACTATTTAGGATGTCTCTTTTTTACTCACAACATTTAACAACAACATTTTGTTCAAAATGCCCCCTTGTCTAATAACAATCAATCCTCATCACAAATGCAAGGCATGGACAAAAAATACGATGGCCACATTTGGTCCAAAGTGATCACAACCAATATCAAAAATACCTTTAGGTTTAACTTTAATAAGTTTCCATGTTTGGTTCATTTGCATTGTGTGCAAGAAGACTACAATTGTTTCATTCATTTTGGTGTTCACAATGAGATTGTTTGGATTTAAGAATTGGCCCATATTATGGTCAAAAAGGCAAATTGTGTTGGGTCCTTTTACTACCTCACTTGGATGCAAATTTTTGCAATCCCCTCCCATTTTGTGTCGATGATTACAAAGGTCAATATTTTTATGTTGTCCATAAACTGTAATCCATTTCAAAACCAACAATTCACCTTGGTGTCCATTTGCACCTTATTGAAAATGGTAAGTGTAACAAAACTATGGAAGAGACTAAAATGTTCATGGAAGAAGAGGTCAACCAGACACTAAACATGAAAACATCCACCATTTCTTTGAATGCCATCAAATCTTTCTTTGCCTAACATTTGATCACTAACAATGGCAATGGCAGCCTTGAACTTTTAAAAGGTGACCAACTTTAACAAATATAGGACAAGTTTGTTGAATTGAACTTTCCAAATGTTTGCAACCTTTTGTTTCATTCAAGCATCGTCCGGGTGGAGGTTACATTGATAATATTTTTAAATTGAAGTTCATGAATTGCTACAATTACATTTAAGAATTTTTTTTCTTCAAATTTTTTTGACCATAATGTTTTTATTTTCAAGATGTCTATTGACGACATTGGGAATGGAATGGACCTTGTTGCAAAAATGTAGCATGAGGGAGATCACTCACCATTTATTGTTTATTATTTGTTGTTCACCCATTAACATTGTTGTGATCTGTAGCATAATTTTATTTGTTGTATATGGATTGTAAGTTTTGTTAGAAGTTATGGTAGGATTGGGTTGTTAGTCCATGTCCTTGGTTACTATCCAATCCCTCAACTTGACGAATGTTGAACTTAGGATGTCTCCATTTGAACTACTACCATTAAGAAATCCTTGATGTTTTTCCTCAAAAAGGTGTTAGCCTTGTTTAATTGAGCTTTTCCACTTTCATTTTTAATTGTTGTAGGTTAATTGAGACCCAACTTTCTACATAGCCAAAACCCAAGCGCTACACCTTGATATTCCTTTGTTGTTAGCACACCTTTGGCTCAAGTTTCTTAGATCTTGTTTTTTTATACAAATGATTAGACAATGAAATAAGAAGTATGTTCCAATGTGTACTTGCCTTCCTTAATGAAGTTGTTCCATTTTCAATTGCATCCATGGCCTCCTCCAATGATTCATTGGTCCATTTGTTTATAGTGTTTATAGGATTGCATCTATTAACTTTTTAAAATTTTCTTATTAGTTTTTATCTAGAAGATGGTGGGACATTGTCCTTGTCTTGGTTCGGCTAGTCCTTCCATCCACTTCGCCTCCTACTAGGCACATTCAACAAGATCGTGATCTAAATCCCCTTGGCCCCAACCTCCAACATTTTGGGGGTATGTGTTATGGCCTTACAAGATATGTGTTTGAATTTTCTATATTTTTTCCAACTCTTAAGAAACTATGAAGGGTCATGGTATATGTGAAATGCATATGTCTTTAATTGTTGGGAAGAAGTGATCAATGCATAAAATTGTTCAAAATCATTCCAAACTAAGTTTTGGTTTTGGGCCCTTGGCCATTATGCAGGGGTTTTGGGGACCCTATACAAAAACAACTACTGAAAGTTTAAGTGCTATAAATATATATATAATACTAATTATGGCCTAGGGTGCACATTGGGGATGGAAGTACATCAAAGTTATTTTTTTGATGGCAAGTTTTCTTTAGGTATTTCACAAAATTGTTTGGGAAAACTTGACATTTTTGTGAAATCAAAACTTTGGAAAAAAAAACATTACATAGACAATGAGGACAAATAAAGGGGTAACCTTTTGGGGCCCTATGCATAGGGACATGGCCTTATTTTGGACTCATTTACTGACTGGGTGAGTAATAGGTCTTTATTAAATTATTTTGGGTTAAGAGTTAAGACATATGACCTAGTGATCCATCAATTCCCAAAACACAAAATAAGAAAAGAAAAGCTGCCAACCAATGTTGGGTGGTTCTTTTATTTTTTATGATGAGCCAGCCTCCTTCGGTTCTGGTTCTAAAAGTTAAATTTAGAATGGTTCCAATTCCCATTTCACACATAAGGGGAGGGGGGGGCGGGGGGGGAGACCTAAGAAGGGTATTAGCCAAAGCAAAAATTGGCCACCAATAATTTTTGGAATAAAAACTCTATGCAGCCAATGAGAGACAGCTCACAATGCTAAAGCCAAGTTTTTGCCATTTTTTCTTTTGCAGCGAGCAAAGAGGGAGCTTTCTCAAATTTGTGATGTTGCTCAAGTGGCAATCATCCATAACAATATTTAGCCAAATTTGGTAATATTCAAAATATGAACATAGAAAAATCTTAAGCACCCTCTCATCATGTTGTCACTTGTAGGTAGTAGTGCGAATTTTAGATAATTAAAAAAAAGAAACTCAATTTTTGGTGATTTAGGGTTTAGGGTTTAAGGGTTTAAAGAGTGTGTGACAGAATATTCCTTTTCCAAAATATTTTTTCCCAAATTTGCCCACCAAAAAAATCACTAGCGGGAGGGGGAAGGGCTTAAGATGTTTTTGAATTTTGGTGTTCTCACCATGTTCTAATCTGTTTCTCAAGTTCCCATGTTTTCCCCCAAGCTATTCCCAATAGCATCACACTTTATCATATATCATGCACCCCCAAGTTATAACTCTTGTTATATATATATATATAAAGTAGGCTAGGCCAAAGGAAAAGGACTACAAAAAGAGCCAAGTGATTTGAATGTTTTCTAAGCAAGGTTTTTCTGAAGTTCAATGTATGCCAGATAGGTACCTAATACTGTAGCCTAGGGTTAGTTTCCACAATGAAAAAAAGAATAATTTTGTTTTTTCAAAAAATGAATTCGTTTTATAATTTTGAAATTACATATTTTTCCATCATCTACTATGATATTGTCATATGAGTAGTGAAATTATTCAGAATACAGCCTATGATAATTATGATGATTTTCAACATGTCAACTTCATATTTTCCACATTTTTTTATTTCACTATTTTGAGGATTATTTAATGGCGAAACTGACCTTAAGGTAAGTTATGTAAACTAGCCAACCTGTTGGTTTGCCTGCACATGTACCAGGCTTGAGTGACCCGGCTGGAGTGAACCAGCATCCACTAATGCACTAGTTGAGGATGAGCCGTTCAACCCATTTTGCGGATGAACATCCTCCTTGCCCGTCGGGGTTTGTTTTTCACCTCCTCTCTGCCCCGAAATTCTCTACCTACCACCTACCTCCCCCCTCCTACCTACCACCTACCAACCCCAACCCCCCCTCACTCCATCGCCAGAGCTCCAGAGACCTCAAGTGGCTAGAGCTGGAGCGCGGGAGCTCGAGCAGTGGCTGTGGAACAGGAGC
>Ga0209208_10013075_pt1 | contig 10418 bp, 4 predicted proteins | sample S1TSphfallax_3_FD_187694 | JGI IMG/M metagenome (GOLD analysis project Ga0209208, IMG submission 187694) | Host-associated microbial communities from peat moss isolated from Minnesota, USA - S1T2_Fd - Sphagnum fallax MG (SPAdes) (version 2) | ecosystem: Host-associated > Plants > Peat moss >... | reverse complement strand
GTTTCCATATGATGGGTAGTAAAGAATATAAAATATGATATTTAATAATTTATCAAAATATTTGGTCATACAACTTAGAATTTTTTAATATATTATATATATTAAGTCACATTTAATGAATTGATTTAGAAAAAAGATTAAAATTTATTAATCATAATAAACTTGATAAAAACTATGAATTAAAAAATTATATGTGTATAAATTAGTTATGACATTTAAATAGTTTAAATACTTTGTCTAAAAATTTCAAGTGTTGCAAATAATATTATATGTTTCATAGATAACACAATTTATTTTTAAATATTTTCTATAATTATAAACAAATATAACACAACATTCATATGATTTTTATTGATTCGTTATTTTTTAAAAGGTGGGAAAATATTATATATACCAAAAAAACCATATTGTTTTACAAAAAAAATAATATAAAAAAACAAAAAACAAATCTTCAAGATATCATTATTGTTCAAATGTATGAAATAGTGAAGATTCAAATGCATTTTTAGTCAAATTACTTGATATTTTTGTTAAATTTCTTTTAAAAATGTGTAGATCTTGGAAAAATCTTTAAGAATGAAATTCATTTATTTTCATTTGGATAAAGTATGAAAAATATAATAATGGTCAAAGTTGGATACTTTTGTATGCAACAAAAGATGATGTGAAATAAGGTTATAAATTTATCCCATATCCCTTATCAAAAAGTTCAATTTTGGAAACTATATAACTAGGTGAAAAAACATTGGTCTACCCACAATATCTGCACCAAATATATTCAAAGTGTAAATATTACTTGTGATGAGCCAATAAAAAAGGTTTGTCACCAAAAAATAAATAGGATCCTACTTACCTACCTACTTAGGCCTACCTACCTACCTATTCTTACTTACTTACCAAATGGTTGGATGAAATTGATTTAATATATAATATATTTGATGGCATTTACGTCTAGGACAAAAATACAACTAGTGGATAAGCAACGTGTCCATATTCATTACATAGTCATGTAATCATGAATGGCATTAATGACTACAAACCCAATCATGGTTGTAGTCATATTTGTAATGTTTTGGTGTAATGAATGTTCATCCATGTACTTAGCTTTTAATTTAATTTTATTCGCTCTTAATTAACTTCCAATTAAATTTTAATTTGTTTCCACTGAACTCATAATTCATTTTTAGTTCACTATTAATTCACTATAGTTAAGTTTTTGTTAAGTCCCAATTAATTCATAGTTAACACTTAATTAAATCCTAGTTAACTATTAATTAAGTCCTAATTAAGTTTAGTTAACTCCAAGTTGATTCGTAGTCAAGTTTCAATTAACTCATTATTGATTATTAGTTAGGAAAGTTCTCAAGAAACTTATTTATTCAATGCATACATAGAAACTTCCATAGAGGCTTCCTTGAACTAGGTCCCCAAAGGGGTGTAAATAGAAGTAGGACCCTTCATTTCTTCAATTTATTCAACACCAATCTTAGGTATGATCTTGCACCATAGCCTTTTCATGTTATTTTATGTTCATGTTTGCATATGTTAGTATAATAAAGATTCATTTTCATGTTTGTCTTACACATCTAATGTTCTTCTTTTTACTTATTGTGTTCTTGTTTTTGAATCGGATAATATTGTCTTGTTCCTTATTTGAAAATTAGACTTAGACCTTACTTTTAGCCTTTGTTCTTGTGGATCTTCATGTCCTTGATAAGTGTAGTGCAATGACTAAGGATTGGTTTATCCTGATGTAAGTGAAAGGTTCAAGTTTTTACATTTCCACTTTAAGGTTAACTTAAGCTATCATAAGTAAGATTGGATAAGCTAATCTAAGTATGTTAGACTAGACTTAGGTTAGGTAGGTAAACCTAGTAGGTTAGGTTACATTAGGTTAGGTTAGTTTGGGTAGGGTAAAATAGGGTAGGCTTTTATTATGTACCTACTTATTATTTTACCTAGGTAGGTATGTGGCCTAGTAGGTTAGGTGGGTAGGCAGATTAAATGCTACATCTAAAGTATGTAGACCAAGTAGGCTAAGCTAGGTAGGTTAAGGTAGACACTTATTACCTACTTATCATTTTAGTTAGGTAGGTAGGTAATTATGCTAGGTCAACTAAAACATTTGGCATCATGCAACTATCCATAAGGTAGTCACAAATGAATTGCAAGGCCAAATTCTATGTAGTCATATGGGGTCCACATCATATTCATGTTCATTTATGGTAATGGATGAAAAATGGAACTATAGTTACAAAGGTTTATAACTATTGATGTGACTTCTATGCCACATGGTGTCTTTTACAACTAGTTATTCAATGACACTTGTTTTAAGTGATCAAGACATTTTGTAATTGCAAATGTTTAGTATGACAAAAATCCAGTCATAAATAGAGTCGTTAATTTCCATTTGTTTTCTAATGAATTGATTCATTTCAAGATAAAGAAAGTCACTAATGATGAATCCAAAGATCCTTTGGGCTAGTGGAAAGCTCATGACATATAATTTCCTTATCTTGGGTCTGTGGCTTGAAATTTAAGGATTGTTGCTTTTCAAATTGAAGCATAAACTTTTTTAAAATTATAAATATTTGCATGAATCTCCAACATTTTGGATTGCATAAGAAATTTTGAGTTGTTTACAAACATTTACAAAAATTGACCAAAGGATGCCCACGTTGGTGGTATAAGATGAAAAAATTTACAAAATGTGACACTAGAGACGAAAAAACCTACAAAATTTTCCAAGTTTCACACGTGATTTTTTTGGAAATAAGAAGTGGTTATATGTGAGTTGGGAAATTTGGGTGGTTTAAGTGGGTTTCAAAGAGGTTAAGATTGCATTGTTGTGACAATTGTGATATTGTCTTTGTGAAGGTTGTATTGTTGATTGAATTGTTGTGGAAAATTGTGGGCATTAATTTAGGGTGTGCCCAAGTACACTAATAATTTCACTAGGTTTTCAATGAAATTGTCCCAATTTCATTACATAAGAAATCAAGTGAATTATGTTCCTTAGTGATCAAAGATTGGCTACTACAAACATAATGAATTCACACATTAAGTTCACCAATAATGAAGTAACAAATTCACTAATATTGAATTTTCCATATTTTTACAACATTTTAAATTAATATAATATATTGTTAATAAATTTAGCCATATGTTTCACATATAGTCCATATATGTGAAACATACAATCCCTAAACCCAATTTGAAGCCTATATTCAATTATACATTAAATTGTCTTTGCCATCCAACCATCACTTTGTTTTGTGATAAAAGGTGCAATATTTTGGATATATCACAATTAGACAAGATTGTTTTACAAATCAGACTTTAACATATATATATATATATATATTTTTTCATATCTTGTTCAAATGAAACAAACAAAAATTCATTCTTAATATTTTTTCAAAGTTCTACACATATATAATAAACAAACATACAAAATTCCAAACCATTTAAAGGAAAACATGTTTGAATTTCATTGTTTAATAACAACTCGCAAAATATTTCTTCATGAGAAAATATGGTTTGACAAGTTGCAATATTTTTTTAATGCAAGATTGTTTATGGAGAACATATATATAATTAATTTTTAAAAATCATAATGAATGATAAAATTGGTATTAATATTAAACTATAAAATAACTAGTATATTATATCAATGAAAAAATTATGTTATAATATAATTATAATATATTGGTTACATGTAAATTATGAAATATAATGTCATTATATTTAATATACATAAATATAGTAATTTAATACATAATCATAATGCAATATATAAATTAATCAGAAATTATTTTTAAATATTAAAAATTAAAACAATTATTTAGATAATACAAAAAATAGACCTTAGTGAATTGCTTTTACTAGATGTGGACATGAATGACTCAAGCTTCACCCAAAATGAAATGGCACAAAGGAGAAATGGTGACTTGTGGTGACCTGGTTTGCTTTTAAAGCCCCATAGTGAATTGGGTGGCCAAAGTAAACTACATTTTTGTAAATGGTTCGGGGATGGTTTAAAAGCTCAAAAGACCCGAGGAACATTGAAAATATTGATCCCACGGCCGTATTCAAAAGTAAAGTAGACAATTTTTGATCCATGTTATTAAAAAAAAACAATTAATTATAATTTTTTAAATGTATTAAAAGTAGATTTTTTTTTCTATTTAATGATCAATATCAGGAATATAATCTTTAATTTTATCACAATGATGTTGATTAATCACATATTTCATATTCATTCAAGTAGATTTTAAAAATTAATTGTATTTTTTCTACATTTTTAGTTGTCCAAACTTGTACAAGTAGGTGAAAATATATGGATTATTGAATATTCTCCATTTTCAACATGATGTAGATCTAAAATGTACTTGTAAGTTATCAACATTTTAAATATTATAGTAAAATGCATTAAACTTTTAATGAAAAAGTAGGTTTTAACTCAATTTGACCAGTCATTTTCAAACATGCTTGTTATTTATTTTTATTGTTCCAAAGTTTTTCATAATTTGTAATCACCTCATTGTAAACTCAAAGAAAAGAACCATGCTTTTATTATCTTATTTTCAATTATTTTCAATCTAATTTTTTATAATCATGTAAAAAATGGACCATTTTTTGATTGCCTTGGAGATAACTATTTTTTCTATTTACTTTACCATGCTTTCACCCTCAAACATTGAAGTTGATCAATAAATTAATGTAGTTTTGAGACATGGTGTTGGGTTTGCCACAAAGTATTGTAGCATATTTGTTTATCTATTTGGGTTTGTAAAGAAATTTCAAGATGCATATGAATATTCGTAACACAATGTTATGCATTTGTAGTTGAACTTGTAATGGTGTGATATGTTAATTACGAGTTTATCTAGGCTCCTCCTTTTATAGTTACAAGGACACCTTCCCAATTCCCTTTTTTTTTTTTTCATACTCCAACCTTATTTCATGTTTAAAACTCTTATACACCTTTTGATCATTGTTGAATGACATCCTTAAACTTATGGATGTAGGTTAATTATATCTTTAAGTACATTGAAGATTAGGTTACCCTATTAAGAACCACTTTTAAAACATTAATTTTTCCATTCTTAATTTAGAGTGTTGGATATTTTACCTTGATTTTCGTTATGGACTTCAACTTTAATGACAATAAGATATTTGTGCCCTTCAAAACATCAAATGACAAAGTTTAGTAGTCCTTAACCTTGTGGCCCATGTTCCTTAAAAAGTTTTGACTTTTTGGAATTCGTTATTGTAAATATCAATTCACAAATTACTTTAGTAGATTAATTAAGTAGATATCGCCCTACATTGTATGAGTTCAAAATTGAAAGAATGCATTTTTAATATATTAATTGTTTCATATCTTACATTTTTTTTTGTCATGTGACATTCCTGAAATTTTATATTTCAAAACAAAAATGGACCTCATTTTCTAATCAAATATTTGATTATCTTATGCCATTTATTTCATTGGAATGTAATCTTCAAAAAAATGTGAAATTTGGTGCAAAAAGGAATTTTTTTGAACCTTTATGATACTTGAAAATTATGTATGTCTATATTTTTGCGTTTGTGATTGTTCTTTTAATGTAACCCAACCTTGAATGTACCCCTTAATATGCAATATAAAAATTGTAATGCCATAGTATACATTTTAAAACATTTTTGTTTCACAAATTGAAAGCATTAAAGTTCATTTTCATAATAAAACCATGTTCTAAAACTAGCCATATGATTTAGGTAATTACTATTTTTTTCCAACTAGTGCCCAAATCATCATGGTAAAATGGGTTTGGGAACTTCAAATTAAACCTTACACCTTAAATATATCACATAGCATTTTACCAAACATTGTTTGAGGTTTATGTTTAAAAAAAAGAAAAAAGGTCTACCAAAGTGGTCCTACGATACAAAACAGTTTATAACTTTAAAATAGTCATTTATTTCAAATTAATCGTATATGGACACATCATCTTAAAAGCATGAGAGACAACATAAAATGTGCATGAATATGAGCAAATGTGTACCTTGTACATGAATGTTTTTGTAGTTTTCACTACATTTGATGTCCTTTTATGCCATGTTGATCGTGATTGCACATAATTGGTTTTGATTGGTTTTGAGAATTTGGACAACATGGCAAACTTGGAAAAGTGAAAAAGGAAGTGGGACAATGGGTGAACTAGGGGACAATTGAATTTGGTTCAATTCAGTGAAGGAAGTTGGACAATGGATGGACCCAAGAGAGTAGATTGTAGGACAATGACTCGACACAATAACATAGAATCTAATAAAGTTAGACAATGGATGACAATGGAGCTAGTTGCGAAAGACAGAATCCCATTTGATTTCCAAATCCCTTGGTTAATCCAATTTCCAACTCACTATTCCAACGATTGTCCAAAATTATCAATTAACGGTCGACTTTCATCCATTGTAACAAGTCTTAGGCATATGAAAATGTTGATTGTTGTGGGTGATGAATAAATGGTAAAGTTGTTTCTGTTAGATTTAAACCTCTCTCCTTCCACTCAAATATCAGCCCTAAACCAATGTACTAGATTATGTACTTCATTGCAAAATATTTTTAAAGCACAATTAAGGAGTTGTAAAGCATGCACATTCTAATTTTAAAAAGAAAAACCAATTTCCAATCAAGAACCTCCTGTGTAATGACATTGAGTCCAGCATTGGGTTGAACTTATTACATCAATTTAGTGCTTGATTTTGAAAATCTTGATTTTAACTTCGTTATTTGCCAACGAAACAATGCATTCACCAACATAACAAACAAAAACAACAGTTGCTGATCATTGTATACGATACACAATCTTGTGATCTTGTAGTGTGTCCTTATTTAATCTACCATGATCTGGTGAACTTCATGCTATATTGCAATCTAGCTTGACTGTGTATTGTTTAGCTCATCACAATCTCATGTTTTGTTGTGGTTGTTCGTGTTCCATATATGAAGAATGTTCAGGCTTGTCAGGTTATAATATTTCATGCCTGTGACAACCATTTAATTCAGATTTGGAAGGGAAAAACCAAAAGAAAAATCAGGGCAGGTCTTTACTATGCATGGTAAACCCCTTGTCCATGGGTTTTACGAAGATCAGGCCCATGCATGGGTCCACCTTGCATTGGCCCTAATTCTAATAGAGCTGGCAACCTTGGGGCTTTAACCTACACATAACTTCTCGCCTGAAGATGTTTTTGGGGCAGTGCCCCCAAAAAGCTGAAGTTTAGTGCCTGTTTTCCTAGTAAAATCATGAGTCCAAATTGAATGAGTGCACCTTCAGAATGAATGAATCACTCAAAATGTAACCAAGAAAATTAGGCTATTGAGGATCTGAAATCCATGACATTAAACCCACCACCTTTTTCAATTGTGTGCAAAGTAGAGAAGTTTGTGTATTCTTAGTTCTCAGTTCTTACCTCCCAAACTAACAACAACAATAATAATAATATCACAAAAGTTAATATATATTTTTGAGAAAATCTTGTTTGCACTGAAAAGAAACTTGTTTTCTGAAATTAAAAAAATTTCTGAAATTGTTTTCCTTGGGGGGGGGGGGTGCAAAATAGCAAAAATTTGCCACCAAAGCAACACCACTTTTTTTTTGCTTTTTCCTTTTTGACCAATTTCCCTAGGGAAGGCTGCGTGCTTGCTTATCACTAGTACTACATTTTCAACTTATGTACATTTCTGGACAAACCCGGATGTGTCGACATGCTACACACATGTAGAGTGCATGTCAATGTTGTCAGGAAGCACAAAAGACATCTTGAGAGGGGATCAGTTTACATAGCTGCTGAACATCATCTCAATTTGGTTTTGCTCTTATCTGGAACATTTGAAACTACTCCAAAGTTGGAACGGAGTCCAAACCATCTCACAAATCCCAACAATTTCTGTCAATGTTGTCATTTTAGAAAAACAGAGAGAGTGCATGATTTCATCACATCCCCAGGCTAATTCTTATCTTCAATAGTTCACAACCTCTGTTTGTATGGGTTGCTAATAAGTTATTTTACATCCTTTCAGGTACGATGATGGGCCCAGCAGCATCTGGGATGTGATGAAGAAGACACTTACACACACTGAACTGACTAGTAACGTTTGTAACTGTTGCCTTTGGTGTAGAAGCTACACAAGACTTTGTACCTCTACTTTGATCAGAAACCAAGCAGGGTGGTGGGGCTCCTTAAGGCCCAAGGGGGTGGAGGAGAGGAGCAACTTGTGGTTTTAGCTCTGTCAGTCGTCGTTGGTGGCCACTTGCCGATGATACTCAAAGAAACTGGAAAACCCAGGAAAGAATTTCCAGGCCCTGAATGCTTCCTGGAGAAAAAGACAACCAGCAATTTGGTACTTCTTTTTGAATAACATATTCAGCTGAACATTGTGCTTGTCAACAACTAGACTTCTTAGGAACGGGCCCAGAACCCCCGGGTTCAACACTGGCTCTGGGTCTGGGACCACTGGTGGTTTCTGGGCCCGTTCAAACGCTGGTTCAGAGTTCAGACAGCAGGGCCTATTTTGAAGTTTGCATTAGAAATTGTACTAGACTGAGCTTTGCATATAACTAGGTCGTAAACCTTAATTTTGATTATCCTGGCAGTATCATAAGGTCAGGTTCTCCAATGTGACAACAAAGAAAATTCAAAAGCAGAAATTGTGTAACTTTGGAGCAAATTGAATTGCAAAAGTCTATCTCTTGGAAGGTCATGAAGCCTGTCCCTGATGGATCAAATAAGTGGAAAATCTGAAGACCACCAAGTGCAGGCAAACAGCCCCTCTCATTCATCAGCAACACGAGGTGACCTAACCCATCCTCAAGATCCTTCAAGCCAGGTGGTGAAGAGAGCAGGTTCATAGCAGGAAAGAAAAGGGTAGATTCAATCAAAAGCGGACTTTTTTTAATGTTTGCTTTTAAAAGCTGCAGCATGTTCTACAAATCAATCACTTGTCCCCAAAGCACTATCAAGCAAACTCAGAATACTGGCAATGATTTTGTGATACAGACTTTGGGTGTAAAGAGCCAAACTCGCAAGGGAGTCTATAGTGTTGATCAATATGCCAATGCCATCCAGTAGTCCAATGAATCAAGAAGTGTCAGATGGGGGCTGAAGAGTCTGTCCAGAGGGAAGCCTATCCACTGCTGTTTTTCAGATAACAAAAGGGACATGTTGGAGGACAAGCCAAGAGCATCAAGCACCTGCTCAGAGAAGTAGCATCTTGGCAAATCAAGCACCTCCAAAAATCGATCCAAACTTACTTTACCACTGCAATGAAAGAAAGCATGTCAAATGCCGACCCAGCATGCCAAAAGACAAGAGGTTCAACCTTACAAGCTGATCTATAACTGTTGCCTTCCATAAGTTTGAAGGGGCAAAGGAATTATTTACCTGCTTGTTGGCTTCATGGAAGCAAATTTCTCCAACAAACCCTTCACTTGTTTTGTCGACAAATTGAATAATTGCACTTTCAAAGATCAACTTTCCTGGCTTAGAAATTTTCCTTGGACTCATGAATGTGAGAGTTTTGGGTTTAGTTCAGTTTCCTAAATGGTCCAGAAGTGGCAATAAATCAGGAGCAGATGGGAAATGTACAAACTAAAGTGCAACAAAAGTGCTGTGACCAAATTACATTTCGGACTAATTTGCAGCTTTTGTCTGGAGGAAATCATCGAGCTTACTTGTTCTATTCTACCCATTTCCAGCATCCAGTTTGCTGTTGATGGCTGCATTTTTAAAACACCCTAAAAATTCAGATATCCATATAAGCATGGATTGTGACAAAGGGATAATAACAAAAAAACTTTGCGAAATTGACAAATAATAATAAAATCCACGCAAGAGAGAAGGGGAAAAAACAACGCCCACCAATTCCAATTCTTGAGCCTTCACAGTTAGCATTAGATCACCATGATTGTGCTCTGTTTCAGGGACATTCAACGGCTTTGCCATTTCCCTCCGGACCTGCAATAAAATGCAATTGTATCTGTAAAGCTGCTACAGTACCTGTCTTGTTCAAAAGTTCAAGGTTAAATAAAAACAGAAACCACCCACCCGCTCACAGAATCTTGTCAGATTGCTTTGCTCACTCAGAGAAGGATAAACAACTGGTAGATATTCCACCTGTACAGAACAAAACCCATGACCCCAGTAAGTAGTCAAAACACGACAAGGCAAATAAACTGAAATAAACGGTAATTTACCTTAACTGTATCATACATGAGGTTTTGCAGAGACAAGTTCTGCTGTCACTAAACAGGTTCAGCTTCTGAAGTTTCGTAGAGGAAAAGAAACTCAGGCAGCTGATAAAGATCTATCTAGTCACACACACAGTCAGCGTACTAGGTCATAGTGCATTCCTCCATGAAATTGTGGAA